>Ga0315899_10001967_pt1 | contig 23061 bp, 21 predicted proteins | sample LakEriMetagenome_2_FD_203518 | JGI IMG/M metagenome (GOLD analysis project Ga0315899, IMG submission 203518) | Freshwater fungal communities from buoy surface, Lake Erie, Ohio, United States - Buoy 4 MA112 | ecosystem: Environmental > Aquatic > Freshwater > Lake | place: USA: Lake Erie, Ohio... | reverse complement strand
CAAAGTTATTTGAACAGCATGGGTTGAAGTTACAAGTCGTGTATGGAGATTATCAATTCGGCAATTTTGAAAGAGAAAGTTCACCACGTATGCTGATGCTGGCTAACAAATAATCATTTCACACCAAACAAACCATATTTCAGGATACAATACAGCGCTCTGAAGCCATCGCGCCAACCGATTTTTTTTCCTTCTTCATAGGTACGTCCGTAATAGGAAATACCCACTTCATAGATTTTAATATTGGGTATTCGTGCCATTTTCTGCGTCACCTCCGGCTCAAATCCGAATCGTTTTTCTCGCAGGGGTATTGACTTCAAAATGTCGGCTTTGAAAAGTTTGTAACAGGTCTCCATATCCGTGAGATTAAGATTGGAAAACATGTTGGAGCAAAAGGTAAGAAACTTGTTGCCAATAGTATGCCAGAAGAACAAAATGCGATGTGGTTTCCCTCCGATAAAGCGACTGCCGTATACGATATCAGCCCCGGCATCGATGACCGGCTTCAGCAGAATATTGTATTCGGCCGGATCATACTCCAGATCGGCATCTTGAATGATAATATAATCACCTGAGGCTTCTTTGATACCGGTATGAATGGCCGCGCCCTTTCCCTGATTCACCTGATGTTTGTGATAACGTATCTCCGCTTCTGGATGCGCTTGCTGGAATCGATGTATGGCACCTTCTGTGTCATCAGTAGAACAATCATTCACAATCAGAATTTCTTTTTGAAAACCATCTATCAGATTTACATGCAACACTTTCTCCAGTGTAAGATGTATGGTGGCCGCTTCATTATAAGCAGGCATCACAACGGATAACTTCTTCTTCAAAGCAATGGTATTTGGATAAAAAAAGCGAACTTTACTTCAACTCAAACGAAGCCGGATCGCGATAACATGCAAATTAATCAAGTTATCGGCAAACTGATCATTTTAAGGTTAGTTTCATCAAGTGCCTATGTATTCGAAATTGATTCAGACCGACAGGTGGCTTTTTACATTGATCAACCAGCGATGGTCCAACCGAACCTTTGATCTGTTGATGCCATTCATCAGAGAGCCACTTACCTGGATTCCGCTGTACTTTTTTCTGATTGTTTATGCCATCCTCAATTTCCCTCGCAAGGCACTGAGCTGGATCCTTACATTGGGCATGACTGCTGCGCTCACCGACGCTATCAGCAGCCACCTCATCAAACCCTTTTTTGCAAGGCCCCGCCCCTGCAGTGACTTGTCTCTGCTGGAAAGCATGAGAATGCTCGCGATTCATTGTGGCAGCAACGGTAGCTTCACTTCCTCTCATGCAGCCAATCATTTTGGTGTGGCCATGTTTGTTTTCATGACGCTGACGAACGTTTGGAAAAAATTCACCTTGTTTTTCTTCTTATGGGCCGGCGCCATCTGCTATGCGCAGGTTTATGTGGGTGTGCATTACCCATTCGATGTGATTGGCGGTGCAATATTGGGCATGCTCGGAGGATGGGCCACAGGAAAAATACATGTGATGAAATTCGGCAACATTGAACTACAAAACGCATCGTCATGAAATTGTCTTACACGCCCTTCATCATCGGCTTGTTCATTGTTTATATCATTGGCTGGTTCATTCCTGTAATGGATATCGACGCCGCACAATATGCTTCGATGAGCAGAGAATTGCTCGAACGCCATGACTTTCTTCATTTTTTCGATGTGGGGCAACCTTACCTTGATAAACCACCCATGTTGTTCTGGTGCTCGGCGCTTTCCATGAAAATATTCGGGATCAATCATTTTGCCTATCGGCTTCCTTCATTTCTTTTTGCAATACTGGCACTGTGGTCCACCTATAAGCTGGCACTATTGTTTTATGAAAAACGCACTGCGTTTTTTTCCGCATTGATCCTGGCTTCATCACAAGGTTTTATGTTGATGAATCATGATGTAAGAACAGACACAATACTGATGGGTGCGGTGATTTTTTCGATCTGGCAACTCGCGGCTTGGTACAAAAACAATCAATTCATACATCTGATGTTTGCCTGTATAGGTATTGCAATAGGCATGATGACTAAAGGCCCGATAGCCTTACTCGTTCCGGCTTTCGCATTCGGCACACATTTCATATTGCAGCGTAATTTTCGTGTTTTTTTTAAATGGCAATACATTCCCGCACTCCTCATCATTGTCACCTTGTTGATTCCAATGTCGATCGGATTATATGAACAATTTGACCAACACCCCGAAACTGTTGTAAATGGCGAACAATATGTATCGGGATTGAAATTTTTCTTTTGGACACAAAGTTTCGGACGCATCACCGGAGCCTCTACATGGAACAATGGCGCTACTATTTTTTTTCTATTGCAAAACATGCTCTGGTCTTTTTTACCATGGATTATCTTTTTTATCATCGGCATTTGGAGCAAATCAAAACACATCATTCAACAAAGATTCCGCATACATCCGAATGAAGAAGCCATTACTTGGGGTGGCTTTCTACTGACCTATCTTTCATTAGGCTTGAGCAAATACCAACTGCCTCATTATATTTTTGTCGCCTTTCCATTTGCAGCCATCATCACTGCGACATCTCTCAATAGTATCATCAAGAATGCTGACACGAAGAGATGGATCAAGCGCCTTTATCATACACACATTGGATTGTTTGCAATACTGCTACTAGTTTTAACCATCCTCATCATCTGGCCATTCAATGAAATTCATTCCTTGATGAAGGTACTTGTTGTGATAGCTGTAACAGGAGTCATTTTCTTTCTCATCAAATCAAGGCAGCAAGTCAATAGTATAATGTATGTGGCATTGATCTTCTCAATTGTTGTCAACTTCTTTCTCAATGCCAGTTTTTACCCTGCTTTGCTCAAATACCAGGCAGGAAGTAATGCAGGCAGCTGGATGAAAGCCCATCAAATAGATCCGCATCGCACTTTCACATTTCAATACATCATGTGGAGAAGTCTGCATTTTTATGCACAGGGCAATGTAAATGCCAAAGACTCCGTAGGTGCGATACAGAAAGGTGATTACATCCTCACGCAAAAAGAAAAAATCCATTTGCTTCAAGAAGCCGGATTGCACTACGAAATTTTACATGAAGGATCAGACTATCCTGTTTCCAAAATCTCTCTTCCATTTCTGAATCCAAGAACAAGGGATGCCGTGTTGAATCATTTTTTTCTTATTAAAATCATTTAGAAAATCTGATGCCAAAGCCTGATTTTTAATTAGCTTACATCCCATACCAAAAAGAACTCATGGAAATTGTCATACTGTTGTTACTCATTCTATTGAACGGATTATTTGTTGTAGGAGAAATTGCCCTGATCAGTGCACGAAAAACCAGACTGGAATCATTGGCATCTAAAGGAGATAAAAAAGCAAAAGCAGCGCTCGAACTGATTGACCATCCGGAGCGATTTCTCAGTACAACACAAATAGGTATCACTGGCATCGCCATTTTGACGGGTGTTTATTCCGGCGAAAAATTCGGAAATGACCTGCAACCTTATGTTGAAAAAATCGACAGCCTTAAGCCATATGCCAGTACCATTGCCACTTCCATAGTGGTATTGATTGTAACAGTGATCACCATTATTTTCGGCGAACTGATTCCCAAAAAACTGGGATTGATCCGAGCCGAAAAAATCTCAAGGATTGCTGCCGGACCAATGAATTTCGTCTCCTCTGTTTTTTATCCGCTGGTATGGATGCTTTCCAATACTACCAATCTGATATTGAAAATTCTTGGTGTAAAAAAAGCCTCTGATGCTGCAGTCACCGAAGAAGAAATCAAAGCCATGATCACGGAAGGGAGCGAACAGGGATCCATAGACGAAGATGAGAAGGAAATCATCGAACGAGTATTCCATCTTGGCGATCGCAACATCACCTCACTGATGACCCATCGTACCGACATTGTATGGGTAGACATGAATGATACAGTAGATGCAGTGAAGCAGAAAATAGAAAACGTCATTTTCAGCACCTACCCGGTATGCGAGGGCATTATCGACGAAATCAAAGGTATTGTTTATGTGAAAGACTTGCTGAAAGCAGCACCCGAAACCAAAATGAGTCAGCTTGTCAAACCTGCATTATTTGTACCTGAAAACAACAAAGCCTACCAGTTGCTTGAGAAGATCAAGACTTCAAAAATACACGCGTGTTTCATCGTGAATGAATATGGTACACTTGAGGGCATGGTTACACTCAACGATATCATGGAAGCGATTGTGGGCGACATGCCACAGGCCGGACAGGAAGAATATGAAATCATCAAAAGAGAAGATGGTTCCTATCTGGTGGATGCATTGATTCAATTTTACGATTTCCTCACCTATTTCGACAAAGCCGACTGGATGAGTGACGATGAGCATGATTATGATACGTTGGCAGGATTTGTATTGCACCACCTCAAACACATCCCAGCCACAGGAGAACGTTTCATCTGGAGAGACTTTGATTTTGAAGTCATCGACATGGATGGTCAGCGTATTGACAAGATACTGGTGAAAATTTCAGCAAATTTAGAGGAAGCGCTCAGGGAGGAGGAAGAAGCATAAAAAAATGGTTTTCTAGTTAAACTCAAACCCCGCCTGACGTTGCGGATTGACTAGCTTGGTGCTCTTTCTTTTACCCGCCACCGTTACTTGTATGATACTGCTCTGCGTTTTCTGATAATCATAGAGGATGGTATTGTCAATTTCAAATAATGTCGGCTGTTCTTCAATTCCGGAAATCTGGTAATAGGTGAGAATTGCATCTTCAATTTGCTCATATCCCACAAATTCCAACCTGGAGTTGGCTTTGTTCACTTTAATTTTCAATCTCCCTTGCAAATAATTGTCAAGCAGACTGTCCATACGATGCTGATTTTTGGGATGCAGCAAGTCTATGTTTGATTTGTAATTCCTTTTGAGTGTGGACTCAAGATCATTGGTAAAAATCTTGCAACTGATTTCGATCGTCTTTTCTTTTTCATTGTATTCCATGCTGGTTACGCTAACGTAAATGGGATGTTTGGTGGCGCCGGAAAATGAAAACCAAAGCAAAAGCGCGATTGATATATTTGTAAGATTTTTGAGTGGAGACAGATTCATGATCGGTTTTTTGCAAATCTAAATGATAAATGCTGATAATGCCCTCCACATGTCTTCTCCCTATGAAGCTATTTTCTGCGAACATTCTGTATTTTTACTGCTCAAAATATATATTATGAAACGTATTGCTTTTTTGTTATTTGTCTGTTGCGTATTTCAAACTACTTTATCCGCACAGGATATCCGAAACAATCCAGGCAGCAATCATGGCAATCGATTCGAGCAATTGGGAACCATTTTGCCCACGCCCAACGAATATCGTACGGCAAGCGGTGCACCGGGTCCGAAATACTGGCAGCAACGCTGCGATTACAACATCAGTTGCCAATTGGATGAGACTGCAAGAAAGCTCAGTGGTAAAGAGACCATCACTTATCACAACCAATCGCCTGATGCATTACCCTATATCTGGTTACAACTGGATGAAAACCAGCACAGCACTACCAACAACAGCGGTTATGAAAACAGTAATTCCATGCCCTCCAGAATCAATGAAAATGATATCCCGAGAATGACGGGCAAAAAAGATAAGGAATATGGTTGCAATATATTGAGTGTCACCACTGCTGAGGGCAAAGCACTATCCTACACCATCAACAAAACCATGATGCGGGTAGATCTTCCAAAACCTCTGATGCCCGGTCAAAAACTGGTCTTTAAAGTAGCCTGGAATTATTTCATCGCCGACAGGATGAGATATGGTGGCAGAGGAGGTTATGAAAATTTCCAAGAAGATGGCAATGATATTTTTACCATGACGCAATGGTATCCGCGTCTTTGTGTGTATAGTGATTTTCAGGGTTGGCAAAATCACCAGTTTGCAGGCACAGGTGAATTTGCATTGACTTTCGGCAATTTCAAAGTATCGATGACGGTGCCTGCGGATCATGTTGTGATGAGCACAGGACTTTGTCAGAATTACCAGCAAGTGCTCAGTGCCGCTCAATTCAAAAGATGGCAAAAGGCACAAAATGGAAATGATGTAATGGAGATTGTTACGCTGGAAGAAGCCAAAGCCAGAGAGCTCAACAAAAGTAAAGATTTTAAAACCTGGACATTTTATGCTGACAGTGTAAGGGATTTCGCCTGGGGCAGCAGCCGTAAATTCATTTGGGATGCGATGCCCATCAAATTCGAAGGTCATCGTACCCTATGCATGAGTGCCTATCCCAAGGAAGCCTACAACCTATACAGAAGATTTAGCACAAAGGCAGTGGCACATACCATCAAAACTTACTCCAAATTCACCATCCCCTACCCATATCCGGTAGCCCAAAGCATCGAGGCATCTAACGGAATGGAGTACCCGATGATATGTTTCAATTATGGCAGATGCGAAAAAGACGGCACCTACAGCGAAGGCATCAAAAACGGCATGCTGGGTGTGATCATTCACGAAGTGGGTCATAATTTCTTTCCTATGATCATCAACTCCGATGAAAGACAATGGAGCTGGATGGATGAAGGGCTCAATACATTTGTAGAATACCTGACCGAAGAATTATGGGACAATAAATTTCCTGTGGGACGCGGACCAGCCTATAAAATTATCGATTACATGAGATTGCCCAAAGACCAGCTGGAACCCATCATGACCAATAGCGAAAACATCAACCAGTTTGGCGCCAATGCTTATGCCAAACCTGCAACAGGTCTCAATATTCTCAGAGAGACCATCATGGGGCGCAAGAATTTCGACTTTGCATTCAAAGAGTATTGCAGAAGATGGGCATTCAAACACCCAACGCCTGCCGATTTCTTCCGCACTATGGAAGACGCCAGTGCCGAAGACCTGGATTGGTTCTGGCGAGGTTGGTTCTACAATACCGATCCGATAGACATCTCACTGGATACCGTAAGATGGTCAGTGGTTGATACCACGATTGCAACTGTACCTGCCAACAGAATAACATCCAACAAAATTCCAGTAGCCAAACCTATACAAAATGCTTACGAAGACATTTCTAAAATCAGAAACCGTGAAGACAAGGGTATTGTATTCGCAACCGATGCTGATACAAGTCTCAGAGATTTCTACTGGAAATACGATCGCGGACTGGTAAAGATTGACAGTACTCCATTCAACGTAGCTTCTAATGGAGAAAGTCAGGAAGTTTACACGCCGGAGGAGAAAATGCAAATAGCAGGAAACGTGAGGATGTACGAACTCCAACTCAGTAACAAAGGCGGGATGGTGATGCCGATCATCGTCGAATGGACATATAAAGATGGAAGTAAGGAAGTAGATCGTATCGGTGTAAACGTATGGAGAAAGAATGAAAATAAAGTGACCAAGACTTTCCTCAAAATGAAAGAGGTGGTTGCCGTAAAAATCGATCCTTTCAGAGAGACTGCAGACATCGACGAAAAGAACAACAGCTGGCCCCAAATGGCTGAACCTTCCAAATTTCAACTCTTCAAACAAAAATCTGAACGTGTTGGAAGAAGAAACAACAATGGCGGCGTGAACCCGATGCAAAAAGAAATCAAGCAGTCCCTATAATGTGGTACTGCCGTCTTTGATGGCTCTTCGTCCTCTTCTGGTCTTGTCCCACTCCTGTGCTTTCAGGGGTTTTGTTGGATTTTCAGGTTTGACATATGGCGGGGGCTCAGTCACAACTGTTTGTTTAGGTTTTGGACCAACGAGATTATTGTTGCTCCATTTTTCCTCACGTAACATACGCCCGGTTCCCGGATCATAATACCGCCAGGTGCCTTCTTTGACAGCGTAGGGCTCCACCTTAACGATCTTAAAATCGATGATTTCACCACTGCCAGTGCCGTAAACAGGAACAGTATCATAAGGATCTTCAGGATTGTAACCCCGCCACATTTCTTCATGCTCCAGATCGCCCAGATAAGTATAGTATTGCTGTAGACCGTCTTTCCCTCCGAGCATGAAGTGCTCAATCGATATCAAATCGCCAACGGTGGTATATTTTCTCCAATACCCATCTTTTTCACCTTTTTTGTATTTGCCCTCTTCCACATAACCGGGCTCTCCTCTCATCTCACCCACTTCATAAACCCATTTGCCAACTTTTTTACCCTCTTTGTCAATAGCATTGATTGTATCTCCCTTGGCAGATATTTTATACTCCTTATACTGTCCGGATACCATAAGCTCAGCATGGCTGAACAGCATCAGAAAAAAAGCGAAAAATAAATACTGCTTTTTCATATGAGGTCTTTGATTATTGATGAACTTCGTCTTTCAAATTTAACTCAAACATCTACTTGATGTTGTTAAAATGATATTATTTCATCTCTCTAAAAAGCAAAGATGGCAGATTTTAAAAAATATTACAAAGTGACTGCTGAACACGAAATCGTTTATCAGGCGCTGACCAACGCTGCCACTATCCGGCTTTGGACCGGCGCTGATGCCATCATGGAGGCTGTTGAAAATTCGGAGTTTTCGCTTTGGGAAGACAGCATCTGCGGAAGGAACATCCGTTTCGTTGCTAATCAGGAGATTGTTCAGGAATGGTATTTTGGTGAAAGGGAGGAACAATCTATTGTGACCATTAAATTGCATGCCGACAAACAAAATACATCAGTTGAAGTAAGACAAACCAACATTCCGGAGGAAGATTTCGAAGACATCGCATACGGCTGGACGCATGTATATATGGCAGCGCTGATCGATTTTTATAAATAGTGGCGGAGATTATTTCACTTCAAGTTTGAGTACACTCTCACCTTCGAGGAAGCATTCCAATTCGTCGCCTACCACACATTCCCCAACACCTGCAGGCGTTCCGGTAAATACGAGATCTCCGATATTGAGTGAGAAATAAGAAGAGATCGAAGCAATCAGCTTGTCGAAGCCGAAAATCATTTGCGAAGCACTTCCGACTTGCATCTGCTCCCCGGATTTGTTCAGAGAGAAATTCAGGTTTTTGATATTGAAACCAGGCGTGATGTCTGTGAATTTTCCTATAGCGGCAGAATTGTCAAATGCTTTGGCCTTCTCCCATGGCAACCCTTTTTTCTTGCACTCGTCCTGTATGTCTCTTGCGGTAAAATCAATACCTACGGTGATGGCATTGTAATAATTGGAAGCATGTCGCTCTTGAATGTACCGACCATTTTTGCTGATTCGCAAGACCAATTCAGCTTCGTAATGCAGTTCGTTGGTAAATTCGGGATAATAAAAAGGTGTATGCGCCTGTATGATAGCGCTTTTGGGCTTCATGAATATCACCGGTTCATCAGGAATTTCATTCCCCAACTCCTTGGCATGGTCAGCATAATTTCTTCCAATACATATAATCTTCATGGTCAGTTTTAATATGGGGTTTGAGATTATCGGAGCTACGAAAATAAGGAAAGGGAAGTAAATAAAACAATTCATCAGGGATTATTCAGCGAAAAACTGAGATTGTTATAATCGGTCATGGTTCTGTCTATGCCAATGGAAGCAAATTGTTCAATGATTTCGACGGACTTGGAGATTTTCAATCCAACCAGTGGCACTTCTTCGCTTCTCCATTTTCCCAGCACAAAGTCTGCTTGCATGCCTTTGGGAAACTGGCTCCCAATGCCGAAACGCAATTTGGGATAAGCATCTGTGCCCAATATGTTTTGTATGTCGCGCAACCCGTTGTGACCGGCATGTGTACCGGATTTGCGCAACCGGATTTTGTCCAGCGGCAAACTCAAATCATCCACAATCGTTAGCGTCTGCTCTACGGGTACCTTCTCCTTGTCCATCCAATATTTAAATGCCCGGCCACTCAAATTCATATAAGTAGTGGGACAAATACAGACAAAAACTTTTCCTTTGAATTTGACTTCAGCCACAAATGCAAGTCTGTCTTCACGAAATTTTCCGCCATGCTTATTGACAAAAGCAAAGACCACATCAAAGCCAATGTTGTGACGCGTGTTGGCGTACTCATTGCCAATATTGCCCAAGCCAACGATAAGGAATTTAGACATGCCCGATCTTGAGGATTAGAATGAATTGAGTTTTTGGTTGAGATCCGCTTCTGTTTTAATAATTACATCACGTGGTTTGCTGCCTTGTCCGGGCCCAACGATACCTGCAGCCTCCAGCTGATCCATCAGCCTTCCTGCTCGATTGTATCCGAGTTTCATCCTTCTTTGTAACAATGAAGTGCTACCGCTTTGACTACTCACAATCAGACGCGCTGCATCCTCGAACAAAGGATCTTTATCGTTCACATCAAAGTCACGGCCTTCGGCATCTTTCTCATCAATATATTCAGGCAAAAGAAAGGCCTGAGGATATCCGCGTTGCTCGCTGATGAAATCGACAATACGGTCTACTTCAGGAGTATCTACAAAAGCACATTGCAGCCTTACAATCTCACCATTGGCACTGATAAGCATGTCGCCCTTCCCAATAAGTTGATCTGCACCGCCAGCATCCAGAATCGTACGACTATCGATCTTGCTGCTCACTTTAAATGCAATTCTCGCCGGGAAGTTGGCTTTGATGGTACCTGTGATGATGTTGACTGATGGTCTTTGTGTGGCGATGATCAAGTGAATACCCACAGCGCGGGCCAGCTGTGCCAAACGTGTAATCGGCATCTCTACTTCTTTACCGGCCGTCATGATCAGATCGGCAAACTCATCCACCACCAGCACAATGAAAGGCAGAAACTGGTGACCATTCAGCGGATTCAATTCTCTTTTGGCAAACTTCTCATTGTATTCTCTGATGTTCCTGCATCCCGCATCTTTCAAGAGTCCGTAACGATTGTCCATCTCGATGCAAAGCGCATTCAGTGTGTGCACCACTTTTTTGGTATCCGTAATGATGGCATCTTCTTCACCGGGTAATTTGGCAAGAAAATGATTTTCAATGGATTTATAGATACTCAATTCTACTTTCTTGGGATCTACCAGTACAAATTTGAGTTGAGAGGGATGTTTGCTATATAACAATGAAACAAGAATGGCATTAAGACCTACAGACTTACCTTGTCCTGTAGCACCAGCCATCAGCAAGTGAGGCATGGTGGCCAGATCGACAATGTAGTTCTCATTATCGATTTTTTTGCCAATGGCAATGGGCAATGCAAAATTATTTTTTGTGAATTTATCTGCGGACAGCAAGGTGCGCATGCTAACGATGGTCTTGCGTGCGTTGGGTACTTCGATGCCGATAGTTCCTTTTCCAGGAATCGGTGCAATGATACGGATGCCGAGTGCCGCAAGGCTAAGCGCAATGTCGTCTTCGAGATTTTTGATTTTGGAAATACGCACACCTGCTGCAGGGATGATTTCATATAACGTAACTGTCGGACCAACTGTAGCAGAGATTTTTTGAATGACGATATCGTAATTCTTGAGCGTATTGATGATCTGGTTTTTGTTATTCTCCAATTCCTGCGGATCTTGAACAATTTTATCGCTGCCGTGGCTTTCCAGCAAATCCAATGTTGGAAACTTATAGTCCCTCAAATCTAGAATCGGGTCATAAGGCTTGGCTTTTATCTTTTTGATTTTCTCAGCCTCCTCATCCACAGGAGTCTCTGATTCGGCAGTTTTGATTTCCAATTTGACATGCGAAACCGGTTCAGGTGTCGTTGGCTCGGGATTGAGTTCCACTGGCGATACAGGAAGTTCGACAGGAGCAACAACAGCTTCCTCCTCCTCCGCAACGACCTCTTCTTTTTCTATCAACTGTATGCCTTCTACCAATGGATCAGCTACTTTTTTCTTTTTCTTCTTCACATTTTCAATCACCTCAGGCTCATCTTCTACAAACATTTTAGCCTCTTCTGTGAGCTCCTCTTCATCATTATTCTCCACATTGTCTTTCGCGGAAAGCGAAGGATTGAATTTCCAAATCACAAACGCAAGAAAAGCAATCAATATCAGTGATATGGTACCCAACACACCTAGTGTACCATAAAGTGTATCACGCATGTATTTTCCCACAGCACCGCCCCAGGCCATGCCATAATCATTCGTAATTACCGCTGCCAAAAGGCTGATCACCGGCAAGCCGGCCACCAAATACCTGATATTTCTTTTTAAAGAAAATTTGAGTTTGATCTTCAACGCATTCACCCCAAGCATAAAGAAAAAAGTGCAGAACAAATAGGAAGCAATGCCAAACAAATCATCAATGAAAAAACGGGCGGTGAGCGCACCTAAGGTACCCATAATGTTATGCGCCTCCCCCGAACTCCACGCTCCGTGTTGCGACAGCATCGCCTGGTCTTCTTTCCAGGTGAATAAATAAGAACTGAAACAAGTGAAAAGAAAAAAGGAAAATAATATCGATAAAGTTCCCAGAATTTTATGGGTACGTTCGTCCTGAAGCAACTCTCTGAAATTGACCTTTTCTATGGTCTCTTCTTTGAAATCCTGCTTTCCTTTGGGTGGGGATTTGGGTTTTGTTTTTTGCTTTGTTGCCATCTCTTACAAAGATATTAAAATTCGTTGCAGTTTTTGTGCCACAAGAGCAAAAACTCAAGCATCCTTCCTGGACAAAATTGCCACCACAAGTGCAGTCCAACCCGCGATGAACGACACGCCTCCGATGGGCGTGATGGCACCGAGAAATTTGTAGTCGTCTCCCAAAATGGCAAGCAAGTAAAGTGAAATGCTGAAAATACAAATGCCGATGATAAACATCATGCCTGACCATTGGATCCATTTCGATTTTATATCACGGTAAAGAATTGCCACACCCATCAAAGCCAGTGTGTGATAAAAATGATACCTGTTGGCCGTTTCGTAAATATCCAGATGTGTTGGATCAATGTGTTGTTTGATCACATGACTTCCGAAGGCGCCAATCATGACCGCCAACATTCCCAGAATCGCCGCTCCGAGCATAAACCCTCTATGCATGTTGTTGTTGTGTAATGATGTGAAAAATAGTTTCCTCGTTGAGATCAGTTACTTCTAATGTCAACTTGGCCTGTTCATAAAACGGTGCCCTTTCTTTGAGTTTTTGGTCTATAAAAAAAATAATCTCTCCTTTACTGATTTTTTTAATCAAGGGACGTTTATTGATTTGATCGCTGACGTTTTCGAGCAATTTTGCAGGATTGGCATGCAGGTACACCGTATAGCCATGTGTGTTCATCCATTGCATATTATCCTTAAAACAAGGCGTTCCTCCACCACACGACACAACCAATCGCTCTGTGAACGGAATGGCATGTAAAGCCTGCTGTTCAATGACACGGAAATAAGATTCGCCTTTTTTGTCGAAGATTTTTTCTATATTCATTTGCTCGCGCGCTTCTATGCGCTCATCCAGATCGATAAAATCATACCCGGATTTGGCTGCCCACTTTCTACCCCAATGTGTTTTGCCCGAACCCATAAATCCAATCAGAAAAATCATATGCTGTCGAATGTGCCTGTTAAATGGATGACCGCCACAAAGTTAAAACTTATGTACGCTAGCTTTTCTTTTTATAATCACCCCGTTTCCATGCTTTGATGAATTCCGACCAGGCAAATGGATTAAGGATATTCATCGGTGCCACCTGTCCTGTGTAATACAAGGCTCTGGACTGACGGCGCAGGTACTGACTGGTAGCTTCTTTGCCGTCGGAAGGCAAGGAGGACATGAGCAATCTTCTGGTGGCTATATTATTGTTTGCACGAGCAATGGCAATATCGTCGTCGGGAACTTTCGTATTCATGAAATCTCTTTCAAATTGCTCCCGGGTAAGCCGTTGCCGGATAATGGTGGCAGGGAGATATACAGTATCTGCTACCATCAACTGTATCATGCTGTATTGATTGCCGTTGATATTCGATGGTATCTGAACCAGCCTGGGTTTGTAGCCAACACTCGTGAATTCCACATGATCTCCTTTCAGCACCACGATACTGAAAACGCCTTCATCATTGGATATGGTGCCCCGGTTCTGGCCCTTGACCATGATGCTGACCGATGAAAGTCCTTTGAGACTATCAGCAGTCATCACTACGCCGTAAAGTTGTACCACAGAATCTTTCATTTTCTCAAACTGAGCCAGCCCCATAGCAGGCAACATCCATAGGAAGATGATGATATGTAGTCGTTTTGATAACATGTGAATAATTCGACAAAATTACACCTGAGGCTTAAAACAAAGGAATCATTTGTTTATTTCCTGAATTGAGAACAAAATAAAGGTATCATTGGTTTAATTTTGTGATTCCTTTTTCATTTAACATTTTATTGGATGATGACGCAAGAAGATATACTCAAAGCACTCAGTAATGTTCAGGAGCCTGATCTTGGCAAAGACCTGGTCACACTCAACATGATCAAAGACATCGAGATCAAAGATAATCATGTCGCATTCACACTCGTGCTCACCACACCTGCGTGTCCGATGAAAGACATGATGAAAACGGCTTGTGTGAATGCCATTCAGCTGCTGGTCAACAAAGCTGCAACTGTAGAGGTGAACTTTACCAGCAATACAAGCAGCAATCGCCTCGATCCCAAACAAATACTCGGGGGTGTGAAGAATATAATTGCCGTGGTAAGTGGTAAAGGCGGCGTGGGGAAAAGTACAGTTTCCGCCAATCTTGCACTCGCACTCGCACAAAGTGGTGCCAAAGTGGGACTCATGGATGCCGATATCTACGGGCCGAGTCAGCACATCATGTTTGGCATCCGCTCCGAGAGACCCATGATGCGTGAAGTGGACGGCAAAGGATACATTCAACCCATAGAAAAATACGGGATCAAAGTGATGAGTATCGGATTGCTGATTGATGAAAAACAAGCGGTAATCTGGCGCGGTCCCATGGTGAGCAGCGCCATCCGTCAATTTGTAACGGATGTGGAATGGGGCGAACTAGACTACCTGATTATTGACATGCCTCCAGGCACCGGCGACATTCATCTGACCATTGTGCAATCTGTACCCGTAACCGGCGTGATTGTTGTCACCACACCACAACTCGTTGCCCTGGCCGACGCCAAAAAAGGAATCGCCATGTTTGGACAGGCGCAATTGAAAGTGCCCGTTATTGGAATGGTGGAAAACATGAGTTACTTCACGCCTGCAGAATTGCCGGAAAATAAATATTACATTTTTGGGAAAGATGGCGGCAAAAACCTTGCAGAAGAGTTTGACATCAATTTCCTTGGGCAGGTGCCTCTGGTGCAAGGTATCAGAGAGGGTGGCGACCAGGGAGCTCCGGTGATGATCAGTGATGATGCCATTTCGAAAAACGCGTTCTTGACTTTCGCAGGAAATGCAGTACGTGAGATTGCGAAACAGAATGCGGGAGCCAACACATCGAGATTTTAATGGTTTAAGTTGCTGCGCTGATTACATCTTTCAACCAACCCTTAAACCTTCTTCCCCAACCACTTCATCCCATTCTCATAAAGCAATTTTGATTTTTGGACATCGGTGAATGACATCGACTCAATCAGCGCGCCTGGATGATGTTCGCCTAGCGGAAACGGATAATCGCTACCGAGACAAATGTGATCTTCTCCCATGGTTTGCATGATATATTGCATGGCCTGCGGATCATGTACCAGACTATCGATCCAGAATTGACCGATATAACCACGGGGATTCGCAGCATTATCAACGGCTACCAAATCTGGACGCACATTGAATCCATGTTCAATTCTTCCGATGGTGAGTGGAAAAGATCCTCCTCCGTGTGCAAAGGCTACTCTTAATCTGGGAAACTTTTCGAATACCCCGGAGAAGATCATCGAACAGATGGCGCGTGCTGTTTCGGCAGGCATTCCCACCAGCCAGGGCAGCCAGTATTTTTGCATCTGCTGTTCTCCCATCATTTCCCAGGGATGAACAAACAAAGCACAACCCAGTTCTTCTGCTCTTTTGTAAAAAGGAAAAAATATCGCATCACCCAAATTCATGCCATTGATATTGGATCCGATTTCCAATCCGGGCATCTTCAATTCTTGTACACAGCGCTCCATTTCTTTGATGGCCAAGTCGACATCCTGCAAGGGCACCGTACCAATACCAATGAATCGTTTAGGATGCAATGAAACGGTGTCAGCAATATGATCGTTGAAAAAACGGGAAGTCTCCAAACCATCGTTTGCTTTGGCCCAATAGTTGAACAACACCGGAATCGTGGAAAGCACCTGTACATCCACAGCCGTCGCCTCCATTTCTCTGATTCGCACCTCGGCCTTGAAGCAATTATCCTCTACCTCCCGGAACAATTTGTCTCCCTTCATCATGCAGGCCTTGCAATTCCTGTGTTCCAGATGAATGAATTCTCCATAGCCAAATTTCGACACCCAATTGGGCATCTTATCCGGCATGATATGTGTATGTATGTCGAGTTTCAAGCAATATTTGCCCTTCGGGCGTTTGTTGTTTGTTGTTTGTCGTTTGATATTTGATGTTTGGTTGTTGGTTGTTGGTTGTCAACAAATAAACAAAAAACTCGCGTAGCGAAACAACCCTTAAACCTTTAAACGAATTAACCTTTCCTCACCGGCGGCGCCATCACAGATCCGCACTGGGTACAGGTTCTTTTGGTTTCATCAGCATAAAATCCTTCCATCACAGGAGGAAGTTGTTTTACAATATCGGTTACATTAAGGTATTGCTCATATAATTTATGTCCGCAGTTTTCACAGAACCAGAGGAATCCGTCGTCTTCTGTTTTTCTGACACGCTCAATCACCAGTCCGACTGTATTGGGACCACGCTGTGGAGAGTGTGGTGTACGAGGCGGAAGTAAAAACATATCTCCAGCTTTGATATGGATGTCACGTGGCTGACCATCGTCGATGATTTTTACAATGATGTCTCCTTCCAATTGATAAAACAACTCTTCTGTTTCGTTGTAATGATAATCTTTCCTTGAGTTGGGACCACCCACGACCATCACGATGAAATCCTCAGCATCTTTATAAACGCATTGATTACCTACAGGTGGCTTAAGTAAGTCGCGGTGTTCGTCGATCCATTTGTGGAGATTGAAAGGAGCTGCAATGGCCATGAGATTTATTTTTTCCCAAGATAATTATTTTTTATCAAATTGATTGATTGTTCGTAAAGCCTTGGAAGGCCTGAAACAAGTTAAAATCATGGAGATTTGACTACCTTTACGCCATGTTACAACCGGTGCCATATCAACTGGAAAATTTCATTGGCGGTTCCTTCAAAAAACCGAACGGACAGCAATATCTAGATAACATCAATCCATCCACTGGTGACAAATACGGCGAGATCCCCAATAGCGATACAACTGATGTGCAGGATGCGGTGAATGCCGCACAAAAAGCGTTTCCGGAATGGTCAACAACACCTGCCGAAAAAAAGTTCAAAATCCTTAACAAGATTGCAGAACTGATCGATGAACATCATGATACGCTGGCCATGGCAGAATCTGTAGACAATGGCAAACCACTTTGGCTGAGTAAAGAAGTGGACATTCCCAGAGCTTCTTCCAATTTCAGATTTTTCGCCACAGCTTGCATGCAATTCGCCTCAGAAAGTCATGCCTTGGAATCGGGCGGCATCAATTACACATTGCGACAGCCTATCGGTGTTGTAGGATGCATCTCACCCTGGAACCTGCCGCTCTATCTTTTTACCTGGAAAATAGCACCGGCACTTGCGGCAGGTAATTGTGTGATTGCCAAGCCTTCGGAAGTCACTCCCGTTACCGGTTACCTGCTGGCCCATATCGCCAAACAGGCAGGGCTACCCGATGGCGTACTCAATATCCTGCATGGCGACGGACCTTCCTGCGGAGAAGCCATCGTAGCACATCCTCAAATCAAAGCCATTTCATTCACCGGCAGTACGAGAGCAGGTGAACATATCGCTTCTGTAGCGGCGCCCATGTTCAAAAAAATGTCCTTGGAGCTCGGAGGGAAGAATCCCAATATCATTTTCGCCGATTGCGACTGGAAAAAAATGCTTTTCAATACCATCCGTTCCTCATTTGGCAACCAGGGACAAATCTGTTTGTGCGGCAGCAGAATTTTGATTGAAGCATCGGTATATGATCAATTCAAACAGGATTTTGTAGCCTGGGCTAAAAAACTGACTGTTGGTGACCCTTTGCTGGAGACATCCAAACAAGGAGCCATTGTGAGCAAAGCACATTTTGAAAAAATCCTCGGCTGCATCGAGCTCGCCAAACAAGAAGGCGGTACCATCCTTTGCGGCGGTAATGCCGTGAAGCCTGAAGGCCGTTGCGCGAACGGATATTTCATTGAGCCAACCATCATCGAAAACCTCGGACCGCAATGCAGAACCAACCAGGAAGAGATCTTCGGACCGGTGGTTACACTTCAGAAATTTCATACTGTTGAAGAAGCTTTAGAGTTGGCCAATGCTACCGCTTACGGTCTCGCGTGTACGATATGGACACAAGATATTTCCAAAGCAAATTATGTTGCTTCAAAAATAGAAAGCGGTATCGTATGGATCAACTGCTGGTTGCAGCGGGACCTACGCACTCCATTTGGCGGTGTCAAAAACAGCGGTGTTGGCCGCGAAGGCGGATGGGAAGCGATGCGGTTTTTTACGGAAGCGAAGAATGTGACGATGGATGTTTGATTAAATGATTGTTTGTGGTTTATTGTTTCGTGTTTGATTGTTTCATGTTTGATTGTTTGGATGTTGAATTTTCTTAAGTAAATCAATTGATAGCTTTATGAAAAACAATAAAATGTCAACGATCAAGAAAATTGAGGATTTGGAAATATGGCAGGTTGCCCGAACAATAAACAACGATATTTTTCAACTAATCAAGGATAAAAAATTCATAAGAGAATTTGCACTTACAGATCAGATGAAGCGATCCTCAGGATCAACCATGGATAACATTGCGGAAGGCTTTGGCAGAAGTGGTAGATTCGAATTTATTCACTTTCTAAGTATCGCAAAAGCATCGGCTGCAGAATTAAAATCACAAATGATAAGATGCAATGATCAACTACTTATTGATAATGACAAATCAAAATTGATCTTAAATAATATCAACAAACTAAACAATAAAATAACAGCCTTCATCCGCTATTTAAATAAATCAAATATCAAAGGACTAAAGTATATGGAAAGAACAACAAACTCGCAAAGCGACCAAACAAGCGAAGCGAATAAACAACAAACAAAAAACATTTTATCAAAAACAACAAATCCAAACAGTATCGTCAAAACAACATCCGCCGCTGCTCCCCTTGGCGCTTATCCGCACGCTCGTAAAGTTGGTAATCTACTCTTTCTCTCGGGCATTGGAAGTAGAGGGGCCGCTGATAATGCGATTCCCGGACTGGAGCTGGATGAACAGGGAAATATTGTGAAGTATGATATTGAAGCGGAATGCCATTCGGTTTTTGCCAACGTAAAAGCCGTGCTCGAAGCGAGTGGCAGCAGTTGGGACAAAATGATCGATGTGACGGTCTTTCTCACCAATATGAAAACTGATTTTCCATTGTACAATAAAATATACGGAGAATATTTCGCCGGTGTCGAAGCCTGCAGAACCACAGTGGAAGTAAAAAGCCTACCCACTCCGATTGCCATAGAATTAAAGGTGATTGCGGTAATAGAATAGGTTTTGCAAGTTTGGTAGGTTTAGTGAGTTTGATAAGTTTAATTTATTGTTTTTGTTCAGCATCCAATCCGAATTGCCTACTTAACTTTTGAAACTTAACTAAATCATAAATTCACCATACCCATATATAATTAGAAGACCTACGAAACCCACATAACTTACCAAACATTTTTAACCTACAACATGACCTTCTCCAATACACTTGAATATGCGAGACAGCTTGATGAACAGGACAACTTGCGCTCCTTTCGCGAGAAATTTTATATTCCCGTCATCAACGGAAAGGAAAGTATCTATCTCACCGGCAACTCACTCGGACTGCAACCCAAAACCACTCAAGACTATGTACTGAATGAGCTGGAAGACTGGGCGAATTATGGTGTTGAAGGACATTTTCACGCCAGAAATCCCTGGGTGAGTTATCACGAATTGTTTCCCGAAAGATTGTCTTCGATAGTAGGTGCCATGCCAGAGGAGATTGTAGTGATGAATCAGCTCACCGTCAATTTGCATCTGCTGATGATGAGTTTCTATCGTCCTTCGAAAGAACGCTACAAAATCATTTGTGAAGCCAAGGCATTCCCCTCCGATCAATATGCATTGCAATCACAAGTGCAGCTCTACGGACTCGATCCTGCAAATGCTATCATAGAAGTAGAGCCTCGACCAGGCACCTCATATATTCATCCCGAAGATATTCTTGCCACCATAGAAAAGCATGGACAGGAAACAGCACTGGTGATGTTTGGCGGTGTCAACTATTACAGCGGACAAGTGTTTGATATGAAAAGTATTACTAAAGCTGCACACGAAGCTGGCGCCATTTGCGGCTTTGACCTAGCTCATGCTGCAGGTAATGTGGCACTCGAACTGCACGATTGGAATGTGGACTTTGCCTGCTGGTGTTCATACAAATACCTCAACAGTGGACCCGGCGGTGTTTCGGGAGCGTTTATCCATCAGCGGCATGCACAAAATACAAAGTTGTTTCGCTTGGCAGGATGGTGGGGACACGACAAAGAAGAAAGATTTAAAATGGAGCAGACATTCAAACCCATCGCAACAGCCGAAGGCTGGCAGATGAGCAACGCTCCGGTGCTGAGCATGTCGGCCCATCTCGCTTCGCTCGATATCTTTGCTGAAGCAGGCATGCACAAACTTGTTGAAAAAGGAAAGCAACTGAGCGGCTATCTTCAATTCATATTGCAGGATATCAACAAAAAGCTGAATGCTGATGTCATCGAAGTCATCACTCCCCAAGATGAAAATGAAAGAGGCTGTCAGGTTTCGATGCTGATGCATAAAGACGGCAAGGCTATTTTTGACAGTCTATTGCAAGAAGGTGTCATTGCCGACTGGAGAGAGCCCAATGTGATCCGCGTGGCACCAGTACCGCTATACAATAGTTTTGAAGATGTATACAGATTTGGGGAGATTTTGAATTCGAACATTAGTAATGATTGATTGTTGTTTTTGGTTTGTGGTTTGATGTTTGGTGTTTGGTGTTTGTGATATTAACCTACCAAACCTTCTAAACCTTCTAAACCTCCCAAACCTTTGAAACCTTTTGAACTTATTGAACCCATTGAACCCATTAAACTTTTCTAACCTTTATATACCATCATGAGTAAAAAAACAACCATCATAGGAGCAGGACTGGTAGGATCAATACTGGCTGTCTATCTCAGAAAGCAGGGCTATCAGGTAAGTGTGTACGAAAGAAGACCTGACATGAGAAAAGCCAAAATGAGCGCAGGTCGTTCCATCAATCTCGCACTGAGTGACCGAGGCATCAAAGCATTGGAAGAAGTGGGACTCATGGATGAAATCAGGAAAATCTGTATTCCGATGCATGGCCGATATATCCATAATGTCGACGGATCCACTGCATATCAGGCTTACGGAAAAGAAGGACAATTCATCAATTCAGTCTCGAGAGGAGAATTGAATAAAACACTGATGACACTTGCAGAACAGGAAGGCGCATCCATTCATTTCAATCACAAGTGTGATCATATCGACTGGAGTAAGAAAGAAATCCGATTTACAGATACTTCGGCTGATCAATCTTTCTCAACAGGTCAGGACTTGATTTTTGGCAGCGATGGCGCCTTTTCAGCAGCGAGATTGTCTCACCAGTTGCAGCATGATCGTTTTCAGTACCAGCAATATTATATTGATTTCGGTTACAAGGAACTCAGCATTCCGCCTGCTGCCGACGGTAGTTTTCAGATGGAGAAAAACGCACTGCACATCTGGCCCAGAGGCAATTACATGCTGATTGCTTTGCCTAATATCGACGGCACTTTCACTTGCACCCTGTTCTTTCCATTTGAGGGAGATCCCTCTTTTCAATCCCTCGATACGATTGAAAAAGCGAAATCATTTTTTGCAACCGCTTTTGCAGACGCTTATGCAATGATGCCTGATTTTGAAAATGAATGGAAAAATAATCCCAATGCATCACTGGTTACTGTCAAATGTCATCCATGGGTCCGCGAGGATTATTTTGCCTTGATAGGAGATGCAGCTCATGCCATTGTACCTTTCTTCGGACAAGGTATGAACTGCGGCTTTGAAGACTGCTCCGTATTGAATGGCTTGATCAATAAACACAATCACAGCTGGCCGGAGATCATGAACGAATACCAAACACTACGCAAGCCCGACGGCGACGCGATTGCCACATTGGCACTGAATAATTTCATCGAGATGCGCGACAAAGTAGCCGACCCTCAATTCTTGCTGCAGAAAAAAATAGAAGCCCGCTTCAACAGCAAACACCCTGATTTATGGACACCCGCTTACAGTCTCGTTACATTCAGTCCAAATGTGAGATACAGCGAAGCGCTGGAAAGAGGAACACGTCAACAAGAAATCATGGATGAAGTGATGAAGATGGAAAATATTGAGGAAAGATGGGATGACATAGAAGTTGAAAATTTGATGTTGAGCTTATTAAAGAAGCACAATATCGTGAGTATAAAAAAAGAGGACAGAATTTCAGATGTATACAAACAAAAAATCGAGTCAGATACAACACCATATCAGCGTAGGTGGATAGAGTTGATGAACGGCGACAAACCCAGAAACAAAGAAGAGCGGGAAATGATGAAAGAAATCGAAGAAGCTGAAAAAAACGGTGATATTATTGACATCCCGCTAGACTAATTCTTCACGTTTTTGAAATTGTGGTTGATTTATTGTTTGTGGTTTAGTGTTTGGTGTTTGGTGTTGAGGAAATTGCTACATAAATTATAATCATACAAAAATTCCTCAGCAGCAGTGGAGGCGCTTTACCCGGTTCGTGTCGTATCGCGACAGACAAAAACGGAGGTGCTCCGTTCATCTACGAAATGTTTGATTTTTGTCAGAAGCGGGTACAGCGCTGAAACTGCTGCTCAGCCCGCCGGCTGCGGAGGCAAAAATGTATATGC
>Ga0315899_10001966_pt1 | contig 23067 bp, 27 predicted proteins | sample LakEriMetagenome_2_FD_203518 | JGI IMG/M metagenome (GOLD analysis project Ga0315899, IMG submission 203518) | Freshwater fungal communities from buoy surface, Lake Erie, Ohio, United States - Buoy 4 MA112 | ecosystem: Environmental > Aquatic > Freshwater > Lake | place: USA: Lake Erie, Ohio... | reverse complement strand
ACACCCCCCCACACCCCCCCACAAACCCTCCTTTTGCTTTTTCCCCCCCCCCCCCCCCCCCCCCCCCCTTTTCTTTCGCTCATCTTTTCGCTCAAGATGGGCTTTTCAACCGCGCACGAACCTCGCGGGGCGAGCCCTTGAAGCCCTTTGTCCCTTCCAGTCCTGCAAAGATCGGACCAGGCATCTATGGCACCGTAGGTCGGTTCTTTCCATTGTGAACATCTTTTTCCTGTGCGAGCTCATGTTCTGCCTCTGTCTATTTCTGTCTTCTCTCTCTCTCCTCTCTCTCTCTCTCTCTCTCTCATTTGTTCCTCACGCTCTCGCGTTTTAAGCGTGATTGCCTACCGCCTGTTCTTCTCGGCTGTCCGTGTGACATCCGTGACCATGTTGCATGCGTGTTGAGAACTTCTTGTTGATGATGATGACTTCTGTCATCAGAAGTTTCATCATGTTCCGTTGATGGAGGCCTAACATGAGACCACGTCCTCTCCTCGGCACACCGCGCTCTTGACAGGGTCATATCCAGAGTACTCACCGGATCCGCAGGAGGAGAAGATGCTTGCAGAGCGTCAGAGTCGAGCGGCAGAGCGCTCCAAAATTATTGGGTCAGTCTGTCTGCAGTTTTGAGACACTCTTTTCCCTCATGACCTATCCCATCCCGTCTCAAAACTGCAAGGCAGACTGATACTATAATTCTGACGCGTTGCGCGTCATGCTGAATGCAGTGACTCGATCGAATCGAGTCTGGGATCGAGTCCCTAAAATTAGCATGGCGCATAATGCCACTCTTTTCAGACCGGGGTTTCCTCCGTCAGGAAGCGGTGCTCAGGATGCCAGCGAGGCTATCAAAACAAACTGGGGAGCAGGGTGTGTTTTGAAGACTAGCAGAGCTGTTTGTGTTCAACAGTTAAGCTTGCGATGCTTTTGTTCTTAGTCGGTTAGTGCATGCGCGAACTGGACTTTGAGAGTCGTGAAGTCCGGCGCGCGAGTGCGAGTGCGCTCTCACGTGTGTGGAGTTGGGAGGCTCTCACGTGCGTGGTGTGCAGGCCGGTGTTCCGTCCGTCAGGCGTATCCAAGAGCATGTAATCTTTGTGCTAAATGCGTTATTGCAATTTTGCTTGCCTAGCGTACGCTGCCACACAAGCGTGCCGTTCAAATGGTGGATAGATTGGGGTCTAAGTAGTCCACGCACAGAGATAGGATCTGACTTGTGAGCGTGATGGCAGGCGCCAGCCGTCTGTCGTCAACATGAAGATGAACCACAACAAGTCCTTTTAATAGGGCTTCTTTTTATGAACCACAAGTCCTTCTAATCGGGCTTCCTTTCTGGAACTCCACGATATGGCCGCTGTCCTCTTGTGGAGAGTCACAAGTTTATGAGACCAATCTGTCACGTAGGCGCCGAAACGCAGAGGGCACTCACAGAGACACACTTATTCAATTTCCAGCTGACTAACACTGACTCAACATCGCCGCCATCATGAACTCACAAACACCAGCCAAAGATGTGCAGCGACGACCCGCCTTCAATAAAAACTTGCATTAATCCAGAATACGATCGGATTGAGGAAGCGCGATGCTTCCTTTTCGTCTCAGACCCAAGCACCGACGCGTTCAATATGTCCCAGGTTCACGGTGGTTGGTTGAGGCTGTGCCACCAGATCGTCCAGCGCCGTGGCGTTTAACTTGCGCACAAGACGCCCGTCGTTGCGCCGGAAGAGTGGCCGGTGCTCGTCTTCCCCATCGTAGTCGCCTCGGCGCAACTTCTCGCGCTGAAGGCGCAGCTTGGCAATGTCGGGCGTGTACTTCAGGAATCTCTGCTTTGCCTCATCCATGTCTGCGTCTCCGGCGGACATGACGCGCTGTTCGTGCGAGCTCATGGCATGCTTGCGAATCGAGTGCGGGTTACCCTGCTTGCGCTGCGCCAAAACCACCGCCTTTGAGATGTCATCGGCGTTGGAATCGAATGCCGGCAGCTTACGGAAGGGCTCAACACTCCGAAATTGCTTCTTTGCCGACCGCGTCCACGCTTCTTCGCCGTCCTTGTTTTCTTCGCCTAGCTTTTCATCCTGCTCATCCTCCGAGAGCTCAGAGTCCCCAAACACCCACTTCGACTTTTTCTTCACCGTCTTTTCCGCACTGGCCATGGCCATGCTAAGGTCAGGTGAGACGCGCGTGCGGGGAGTCTTCGCCACGTCCTCAGATTGCGCCCAGTCCATTACTGTCCGTTCACCCCAGGGCAACTTGACGGATGACTTGGTTCCCAATGGCGGCGGCGACCCTGTGACCTGCGCCACAGCTTTCGCTAGCCTCCCCTCCTGTAGCACAGCAGAGACGGACGGGCCGCCTACTTGCTTGGTCGACGGCGCCACCCCAGGGCTCCTGGCTTGCTGGGAGAGCGGGAACGACAAGCTCTTGCTCGGCTGTTCGTGCTTGGCATGCAGCTTATTCAGGCGGTTGGTCCGCTTCTGCTGCTCTGCCTTGTTCACGCGCAGGCCCCACGCCTCTCCCCATGCCCTCACCCAATCGTCCTGGAGCAGATTCGAGCGGTAGGGCGTTGAGAGCGCGTACCGCCTTGGCACCGTGTCGTCCTCCTCCTCCTCCTCGTCGTCGGACGAGAGGTCGTTGATGCAGGCCATGCCGCGCGCCGACATCACTGATGCTGTCAGCTGGAGGGCAGAGCTGGTAGGGTCCTCTTGGCGCCGGGCTCGCTGCTTTTCGCGTCGCGACGCGAAGTACGAGCCTTCCATCTCGATCTCGCTGTCGCTGTCAGCGAGGCGACCCACGGACGAGGTGTCGCCGAAGGCCGCGATCGAGCTGTGGTCGTAGGCGATCTCTTCGCCCTGCGACGCAGACCCAAACGTCGACTGGTCGAAGATGCGCGACTCCACGTCGCCCTCGGAGTCGTCGTGCACGCGCAGCGAGTCGCAGGCCTCGCGCACGCCGTCTTCTGCGACGATTGCCGGCGTATTTATTAGCGCACTTTGGTGCGGCACGACGCCGCCGCATAGCACGTTCGGGCGCGGACGCGGGTGTTCGCCATCCCGCTTCCCGAAGATCATCTCGCCGTTGAGCATGATAATGAGGTTGTCGTCGGCCGTGCTGCGCAGCTTCTGGGCACCCTTGGACCCGTATTTCTGCATCGATTCGTCTTTGCCCGGCGTCGCAGGCGCCGACGCGTTGCTGCCCGGCCTATCGCTGTCGCTGTCGCCCGTCATTGTTGTGAAGTTCCTTTCCTCTGTCCCTAAGTAGTAACTGTCAGCTAAAAAACTGTCCCTAGTGAGCTAAAAGTCTAGTAAAAGACTGTCCCTAGTAGCTAAAAATCAACTGTTCCAGGACCACGAACAAAATCTTCCAGGCACGATCATGGTGAGATGGCAGGGACCTGGGGAGTGGGCCTGGGCAAGCTGGTCCCCAGGCTGAATCGCAAGGTTCAGCCCTCGACGCGCTACCGGCCAGGGTCAGCCCCTGGACACGCTGCCTCCGGAGCTTCGCCGCGGCCGGCCACTTGGCAGATGGCACACGGTGCCGACGCGTCGTTTGCAGCGGAAGAGCTCAAAAACGCGAGCTTGCTGTGCGAGCGCGGCGACCTCCTGATCAAGCACCATGAGCGCCTGAGCGAGGCAGAGGGGTGCTTCAAAAAGGTGAGCTCGATGCAGCTGGATGCCGCGCGTGGTTCGCGCACCAGAGATGTATGTGTCGCGCGTGTATGTGTATGTGTGAGTGTATGTGTGAATCTTTCTATCTATCTATCCTGTGGCTGTGCAACCAGGCCCTCGCCATCGCACGACGGTTCCCGAATGACAGCCGCGCGTCGGACCTGTGCTTCACCTGCAACCTCGGCCTCGCGCACATAGGTAAGCGATCCACCGCGCGCAGTCCACGTGCACCCGCTACTCCGCGGGCGCGGGTGCGCTCGTTGCTGCGCAGTGACGCAACGCGCCATACTCGGCTGCCAGGCACGATCAAGTGGATCGCCTCCAAGAACTTGCCGCACAAGACCAGCCGGGCCATGGACACGGCGCGGGAGCTGCTCTGTCCCGGCCCATCCTCGCGCCCAGCCACAGGCTTGGGCCTCCCTTTCTCGGCACGGTAGACGTTCTGTCGCGTGCTCTGAATTTTCCCAAGTGCTGGCGCACGTCCTGTGGTGTGATACGCCTGATCCGTTGCGAAAGTGACAAGCACGGGTCTGTGCTGTGAGATCGGCAGGACCACAGCCCGGCACAGAGCGGCAAGTGCGCAGCCCGAGAAAGTGGAGGCTGCTGGCACCAGTGGGGTGCCTGATTCATCTCGGGCCCAAGGATACACTACCCGCGATGGCCCGGCAGAATTGGGGAATACGGGTCTCACCAGAGAACACGCAACAGCGATGACGTCCGCGCAGAAGACCCAGGCCGGCAAAACTGTTTGGGGTGTCACCGGCACAGACGGAATATCTCCTGAGAAGTTGTTAGCGATTCTGCGCTCGAACAAGACGCACGCGTGGGGGCCCAAGCCAAAAGCCGTGGTGCGAGGCTGCCAGATGCAGGAGGGCAAAGTGACGAAGCGCTTCCGCATGGATCGCGACCGTAAACAGTCTGGCAGTCTGGCAAACAATGGGGAGCGTCCGAAGCCTGCCGCTTTCTTCCAGCCCATTCCTCTCAGAGTTTTGCAAACCAACAAGGACTTGGTGGGAGTGCCGCTGCAGCGAACTTATGCGGGCACTCGTGCCCTGTCGACAGATCCCTATGCTGGGATGGGAGCGGTGCATGCCATGGGCTTGTGGGCGCAGCGCGAAGGGCAACGGATAGTGGGAGGCGGGGGTGCTGCATTTTTGCCGTCTGCAGCGATGATGAAAATGTAGCTACAGCATGGACCCGCCCAAGGTTGATCCCAACTTCACGAACCAAAAAGAGCCCGCCATCACAAACTACGTATACCCTTTTCGGGCACTAGTGTTGTGGAGCCCCCTACAGCCCAATCTTTCTCTGCCTTCTTTGCTAGCGCCGACAAGCCAGCTGTGCCGACTTACGTCACAAAAAGGGGGTATTTCCTGCGATCAAGATACGAACAATTGCAGACGATGGATGTGAGCCTCATTAGTAGTAAGTTTACAGAGCGTTTTTTTTTGACTTCACAACACTTAATACACACTGGCATAATGAGACCAAAAATAAAATCTCAGTTTCCGAGGGTTTGAGTTCGCGCTCGCTGTGATGTGCGCTATAAGGGTAAGGGATGGGTGAAGGAGTGGGCGGGTAAGGGGTTGGGCGTATTACCTCCTTCAGTATATATATTTATGAATCAAATGTTTTGGCATCATAAATGACTGAAGAAGGAGCGAGCACGAACTGAAATCCATGGTCAAAATGCATTTTAGAACAACTTTGTTTCAAACTTGAACACAGGGAAGCACGAACAAACATTTTAGGCCTCCTTTTCCGCCTCCTTTCGATGCGCTGCGCCTCATCGGGGTTCTGGTCAGCCTCCTCCTCCTCGCGGCGTACATCAGCCAGTACAGCGCGACGGCGTCAAGGTTCGGGTACTTCTTCTCAAACGTTTCGGGGGTCAAGTTTGTGAGCTGGTTACGCACAAAGAACCACACAGAGATAGAGAACTGGTTGTGAAGTCCAAGACATGGAAGTCGTAGTCCTATGCCTGACCGCTCTGAGGCCTTCCAGATGCCCAGCAATCGGGAAAAACCTGACTCCAATGTCCAAAAGTCCTTGATGGGCCCGCAGTCCATGGGATCCTTGGCACCAGTCTTGTCTGGCGTCTTGCGCTTCTTGCAAATCTGGTACACCCGGAAGAAGCACACACAAACATTCCACAGCAGGATTCCCGGAGGCGATTCTTCCTCCCCAATCCTAGGCCCTAGGATTGCAATTATGACGTGTTTCCCCTGCGTGTGTGTAGAGAACACATTAGTAAGACGAGGCGTAGGTACTTGCTGAAGGGTCTCCTGGATTGCAATTACCTCCCCAATCCTAGGCCCTAGGATTGGGCAGGAAGGATTGTCTCCGGCGTTGTCCGAAACCCAAGATTGGGGCAGACAGATTTTGCCGCTTGTATCCTGGTACAGAAAGATTATTGGAGATTGGGCTCCGAGAACTGATCATTATTTTGAAAGAGCCCCGCTCCCAGCACCAGAATGGCGGAACCGTTAATTGGAATCGGCCTAAATACTTCTGTTTGTAATCTCTCTCTCGCAGCGGAGCCCATTTATTAGGTTTGCTCAGACGCACAGGGGCACAAGAGCCGCATAGCGGTCGAGTGAGGATGGAAAAAGTCTTAACGCTCTGGGTGTTTCATAATCCGTTTATTCCGTTTTCGAGCACGGGCCTGTACAGGTTTAGCCTACCGAACCTCATGTCAACTGAAACCGTTTAGCATTTTTTGCTGACATGAGGTCTCAAGGTCGAGTTCGTGCCAGATCTACATTTGACGACCGCTGGACGGAACCAATCTACATCGAACGGTACCAATGTAGATTTTGCACGAACTCGAGCAGCAATAGAGCGCTATTGCGTGCCACGCTGTGACGTGCTAGTGCGTGGAAATAACTTACATAATTGAGGTCGGTCAAGTACAGAGGAGGGAGCGAGGGCGAGAGGGTGCAGGCGGTGCGGGATAAGCTAAAGCCGAAACCCTAAGCCACACATACTAAACTAAACAAGTATCAACCCCAGATGCGGGAAACGAGGGGAGAGTGTGTCTGCGCGTATGTCTTGATGTCTGAGTTGCATCTTGATGATACAACTCACTAAACTCATGGTTGTATCTTGATGTCTCAGTTGTAGCCTGTCGAGCTCCATCTACCACCAGGCACTTTCTAAAAAAGGCACGAGACGGTATGCGGGGGCCAAGGATGGTTCGCCTGCAAAGTAGGCTGGGCTACACACAAAAAAGTGAAGGGAAAGGGAAAAGGGAAAAACTACGCTGTGGCAGTCTAAACCCTAAATCAGACATACTAACTAAACTCACTACAACTTATAGTTGTATCTTGATGACCCAATCAACTCTCTCTCTCTCTCTCCCTCTCTTTCTCTGGAGTCACAAGAGCAAGCAGCGCACGTCAGTGGAGGAGGGGAGGTCAATCGGCGAGGTCGAGCTCGGACCAGCAGCTTGGGCAGCCACTTCCCACATACAAACAGTACGTGTTTAGCGGCTGATGGCAGTGCATTCTGCAAAAAAAGGGCAAAAAAAAATCAGATAAAAGCAAAAAAAAAACAGATCGCCCACACACTAAGCGTGCCACAATCCGTCAGCGTCTGTATCATAGGCCCTGGACATGAAGTGATTACATGGGAAAAAAGAAAAAAAGCGCTGCTATTATACTACTCCTGGAGCGCAGTACAAGGGCCTATCTTGCACTCAAAGAGAGTTTAGTGTGGGCACGGGGAAATGGATGACGAGAAGAAGACCTGGGAAGAAAGAGACAGGAGCCCAGCGTGACGGCGGTCAAGAGCAAACACAGTACCAGGGGCCACAAGAGCGTCACGACTGCCAGCCACGCCCAAGCGGGCGCATCAAAACGCACACTCACGCCCGCTGCCGCGTTTTGGCGCCACTGCACCACCACCGGCGCTGTGTTGATGCCTCCGCCATTCTTCTTGATGAGCTCTGAGATGGATGTAATGTCTGTGCCGAGGTGCTTACGTGACATAAAAACCGTCGCGGGGCGCTCTTGTTTGTACCAGTTGATGCCCTGGAAATCTTCCTGGTCCCACCCATCGCAAGTAGCCTTGGCGCCTTCCAAACAGCACCCAGCAGCATCTACCGCCCAATACATCACCTGTTGCCACCGATCACACATGAGCAAGGGCACACGCACGGGACATGCACGGCACACTGCGGGTGCCAGACACGGCGTGCCGCCGCACGGGAGCAACGGGGGGAGAGCCCGAGGCAACGCGGTCTGGCTGCCGAATGTGGGCCAACCGACAGCCCCAGGACATTGCCAGCCACCACAGCGCCGCCACAGCAGGGAGAGGAGGGAAAGACACGCTGTGCAGGGCGCGGGGAGTTGGGGTAGGGAGGGCGGAGGATGGCAAGAGCACTCACGTCGGCGAAAAGGTAGGGCGTGTCCTTCTTGGCCCTGCTCACGATGGGCGCCAAACATATTGAGCCGCTCCTTAAATGCCTACTCCCGTCCACGACTGTTCCCGTTTTGAACCTATAGAGCCCTGCCGTGTCGCACGTTGTTTCCATGGGATTCAGCTCCTCCAACCCGCACCCCTTGCCTTCTTTGATCCATTGTGCCTGCACCAGCAAATCCGCAGCCACCAGGCCCCCCAGCAGCGCAACCAGCGCCACGACCGCGATCAACGATCCCCCGGGAAAGACCCAATCGTCGGTCTTAATAGACACCACCAGGCCCAGCAGCAGGAGCGTGCCCAGGATGGCCGCCCAGATGGCGCACGTCTTGGGCATGCCAACGCCGAGCGCCGTAACAATCACTAACGTCTCCAGCACGGCAATCACCACGACACTGATGGCCCAGAATCTACAGCACCGTATTGCGTGCTCCTGCAATCCCTCGCTGTCGCTTGCCCGCGCTGCATGTAGCTGGGACCCGATGTTGAAAACCAGGTCGTCGGCGTTCCACTTGTAGGCCTTTGCCCGCTCCCTTGCGGCCGCCTCGTTCCAGCCCCACCCGACGTCCCCTCCCGCCAGCTCCCTGTTGTGGTCGATGCGCTTGACGGGATCCAGCAGGGTCTGGTACGCCTGCGAAAGGAGCGCAAACTTCCTCTCGGCGTCTGGGTCGTCGCGGTTCTTGTCGGGATGCAGCTGCAGCGACTTTTTCTTGTACGCCTTCTTGATGACTGCGTCGGTGGCTTCCCGGTCCACGCCGAGGACGTCATAGTAGTTAACCTGCTTCTCCGGCTTGATCAAAGCCGGAGACTGCGCCCCTTCCTGCTTGTGCCCGCTGTTGCCCTCCTCCATCGCACCCGGCGTCGCCAGGCGATCGAGTGCGCGGGGTCAGGTGTCGGGAGCGGCGGCCGTCATGCGCGCGCGCGCGGCATGCGGGACGCCCCTTCACCCACCCTGCACCGCTTCCCGCCCTCTGCTCCTCAGCCGTCCAAGCTCTTCCTTCTGCCAGCCGTCCAAAGCTCTTCCGCTTTCGAACAACGGTGTAGTCTATTCGAAAAACTCGGTACTGTTCCGGACCTAGAGGTAAATAGTTGAGTTAAATATTGTATCTGTGTTTGTGGGCCTCTGAGGTGACCTTAAAAATAAACAATCAACAGAGAGAGAGGAAGGTGCGAAACTCGTATGCGCGCCCGCGTCCTCATTTGCTGCGCGCGGCGCCCCGCGGAAACCGCAGCTGGTGGATGCCCGCGCGCATCAGGGGGATACGATACGATACGATACGATACGATTTATTACTCTCCTACTGCGGTCCGACAGGGACAAAACATCAGGGGATGCGCTGACGAACCACAGTAGTCCTTCGCCTTAGAGCATGGATGAAAGCGAATGAAGATGAAAGGACTCGCGTTTGAGTGCTCCTCGGGGCGCGTGGTCAAGGTTCACGAGGCCATCTGCTGGCGCCATGCCGAGGGCCGCGCTTGCTTCCCCCCGCACGAAGGCGCCCGCCTGCCCGACGTGGTTGTGGTTCCAGTAGCCCCAAACGTGCACGAGAGGCAGGAGGGCGGCGAGGCGGGGGCGAAGTCGCCAGCGGGCCTCAACGTGACGGCTGCGGCGGCCTACAATAGGTACGGCGGCCGCATTTGGGGGGCACTGGAGCGTGCACGCACCGCCCTCGCAGATGCGGGGCTGCAGGTCTTTGTGGACACAAACGTGCGTCAGCGCGCCTCCGCAAAGTTTGATCTCTGGGAGCGTCGCGGCCTGCCCGTGCGGGTCGAAATCGGAAAGGCGGAGGCTGAAACGGGGCTGGTGAGCATTTGGACGCACAGGGAGTACGCCCACGCTGCGGCAAGGGCAGTGGGAGAAAATGAAGAAGAGAGAGAGTGTTCTGAAGAGAAGCCGCCTGAAAGACTGCGAGGCGTGCCTTTGGACAGAGCTGTCGCCGCCTGTTGCGAGGTGGCGTCTCTCGCGAAAAGGGCCTCTGACCAGTCGGTGTCGTGCGCTCCGCACGTACCAGACGTGGTGGAGCACGTGCCAGGACTCGAAACTGCGCTGCTCCAACCCAGCGCACCCTCACCTCTCTGCGGACGGCTGCACATCTCTGTGCACGCGCCCTCGTCGCCAGAAGAGAGCGACGCCGCCGAGGCGTGCGCCGAGTCCCCCAATGAAAGGGAGCAAGGTGTTCTCCAAGCTGCCGCGAGGCCAAGGCTCTGTGTCAATCACCTCAAGTATTTGACAGGCTCAGGGAGGTATTGTGATTGCGGGCATGGGCACCTGAGCATGGCCGAGGTGAAGCAGTTGATCGCTCTGTCACACACCCGCTCCACAGGCAAACTGTGTATCAAGTGGCTTCCCTCCGCGCGTGCGAGTCAGGAGGAGGAGGAGGAGGAGCAGGAGGAGCAGGAGCAGGAGGCGGCGGCGGCGGTGGGAGGGACGGGGAGAGGGACACAAGTGCTTGTGGGCAATCTCCCGAGGCTCGTGGAGCCTGTGCACATTCTAGGGGTGCTCCAAGCGGCGTTTCTTCCGTTCGGTCTGGGCCCGTCGCAGCGGCTGCGTGGGTCGGTGGCGCATGGGTATGTCTGGGCGTCTTTGCCTTCTTGGTCTCTCGCCCGTAGGGCATGCCAATCGTTGGCTGGGCAGCTCATGGTAGACGAACAGGTGCTCTCTGTCTCTCTGTCTGCGGGGCGAGTAGATGCCCTCTTCCCCAAGCTAAGCTACGCGGAGAGGAGGCAACTGCGGATCGACTCGGTTGCTGCCTTCTCCGTCGTCGACCAGGTATTGGCGGATGAGATTAGTCAACTCGTGGCTGTGGTCATACGTATCCTCCTGCCTCCTTCCTCCTGCACAGCCGCATCCTCTTGCACAGGCAGCCTCCAGCCTCCTGCCTCCGTCCAGGCATCGGAGGCACGCGTCAACAACACGCGCGCGGAGGAGGAGGTGGCGGCACAGACAGAAGTCAAAGCAGAGGCGGAGGAGGAGGCATCCATCTTCGAGAAGAAGGCTGCGGAGACGGAGGAGAAGGCTGAAGAGGAGGCGGAGGAGGTGGGGGAGTGGAGGAGGGCACCTTACTGTGTCACGGATGGTACTGCCTGCGCGGGAGGGATGACCATTTCGCTCATGCGCCACTTCGCCCATGTGCTGGCTGTGGAGGAGGATGCGGAGCGGGTGACAGACCTGCGGCACAACATAACAGTCCTCCTAAATTCAGGTGCAAGGAACACGTATGGGTGTGTGCGGAGCTACTGGGGTGATTACGTGCGCTGGGCTTGTAGGCTCACACAGGATGTTGTTGTCCTTGACCCCCCTTGGGGGGGGCCAGGGTATGTGACATCAGGGAGGCTGACAGACCTGGGCTTGGGCGACACGCGGCTGTCGCAACTCACAGCACACCTCCTCCATTTCCATGCCCCTCTTGTTGTCCTTCGCCTACCCTCCTCCTTCGACACGCAATCATTCACAGAGCTGTTGATGACGTGTCCACACACGTGCCCTCGCGCGCACGTGCACACGCACCCCTTGTGTGGATGTGGGGATGGTACGGAACATGGGGCTGGCGTGTCCTTCTACGATGTTTCCGTCCGGTACGGCCGGACAACGGTCCTGATGCTTTGCAGGCTGCCCGTCGCTGCCTCACTGCACACCATCCAGAGGCTGCGTGGAGGAATGAAGGCGTTCTCGGACAGGAGATACCCTGGGAGATGCCCCACACTAGGTGTAGGAGGAGGCGGAGCAAAAGAAGAAGGAAGGGGAGGAGGAGGGTTAGGAGGATGGTCAGGAGGAGGCGGGATGGGGAAGCGGGAGGCACGTGGAGGGAAGGGGGTGGAGGGAGGAACGGGCAAGTTGATCTACAGGCTGGGGCGGTGTGCTCGCTTACTCGCTGCCCCAAAAGAGCCCTAATATCTACATGAAAGACCTAAATCGTGTGAAAAGAGATCTCTGTCCATTTTTCGGTGCGCTGGGGGCTCCGACCTCGAGGATCGACGAGGAATAGGAGGAAGAGGCGATGGAGATGTATTTCCAAGTCTTTTGAAAGAGTGTATTATCTTGATCTGACACACTCTTTTGACACTGTACTAGGTCTCTTTTGACACTGTACTAGGTCTCTTTTGACACTGTACTAGGTCTGTATTATCTTGATCTGACACACTCTTGGAACTCCGACACACTCTTGAGCATAGAAAACACATTCTGTATAGAACACATTCTATAGAGAACATACTATCACACTCTTGGAACTCTGGCAATCTCTTGAGCTCTCCCACACGCACACGAACACGCACAGCACCATCGCTCTGCTGTTGCTAATGTGTTGCTAATGTGTTCCTTGGCTAATGTGTTGCTAATGTGTTGCTTGGACACACTCAAGAGCACTCGCACGCGCACAGCACAATCGCTCTGCCCACCTCGAAACAAGAAAAGAAACCATATTTCTATAGAATGTGTTCTCTATAGAATGTGTTCTCTATACAACAGCACCTTGAAACAAGAGAAACCGTAGGTTTCCTCTATAGAGTATTTTCTCTGTAGAATGTGTTCTCTATACAACAGCACCACTCGCTCTGCTCACGTACACGCTGTACCGCGGCGAGGCAGCTCCCAGGTGCACGGCATGGGCTGTGCCGTGACAAGGTTCATGACCTCGTCACGTGACAAGGTTCATCACAAACCCGTCACGTGACACGTCACATGGGCGCTCAGGACTGGTACATGATGTCGACAGTAGCCGAGTTGGATTTCAAACTCTGGTGCGCAGCGGCGGCGACGCGGAGGCAATCGCACAGGTTGTTTTCCATGAGCTGCGGGCGCACCCTGCTCGCCAGGGCCTTGGCGCCTGACCATCAAGACCATCAAGACCATCAAGACCAAGAAGATTCTCAAAAGTCAGAAGATTCTCAACAGACAAGGGCCTAGTGTACTGGACATGTGCCCTTGACATATCACAAAGAGACTAGATAGCGGACCTACTTCCAAGTGATAGTGGACTTGACATGTCGCAGTGTACGTGACGTATCACTCAGTGACATATCGCAAAGTGACTAGATAGAGGACTTTCTCAAGTCATGATACCAAGCAACACATTAGCAACACATTAGCAACACGCGTGTGCGAGCTAGATAGAGGACTTTCTCAAGTCATGATACCCGACGCCATGGCGTACATCTGCTCGAGGGCATCGGCGCGCGCGACCTCGTAGTCCTGGAGGAAGCGCAGCATGTTCATCCCTCCTGTCCCCTCCTCGTCGGACGCGAAGGTGGTGTTGGCCGCGTGGGTGGTCTGCCTGCAACCGTGTGGCAGTGTTTGATTGTGAGTTATCTCGGTGAGGGAGGACAGGAGAATATGTTCTGTATATAGAGTATGTTCTCTAGAGAGTTTGACTGTGAATGATCTCGGCCGACTGTCGTGATGCATGTGGTCTGCACGACAATGTTTTTTTAAAAAGAGACCTATCATAGGAGGAAAAGAGACCTACTATAAATGGGAAAGAGACGCGTGCGACGTGGACCTCTCCTGCTGCATGTGGTCAGCAGCAATTTTTTTTATTGTAAAAGAGACCTAATGTTGGAGGAGGAGACCTACTATAGGAGGACAAGAGACTTACTATAGAGGCAAAAGAGACACGTGCGACATGGACCTCTCCTCATGCACGTGGTCAACGCCAAAAGACCTACCATAGTACCATAGGAGGAAAAGAGACCTATTATAAAGGCAAAAGAGACCTGTCGTCATGCATGTGGTCGACGCGGCGCATCGTGTTCAGAGCCTCGCCTGTTAGCTTGAAGAGCTGCGTGTCGATCTTGTCCTGCCCAAACCCGCCGCGTACCGTGTAGACCAAGCGGTTGGGGTACGTCACCGAGACCTCCACTGAGTGCTCTTGCGAAGCGATGCGACGGGCAGTGACTGAGAGCGGGCGCATGCAGATGGAGAAGTTGACGGCGAAAATGTCTTGCATCGCTATGTCGGCGAAGAGCATCAGCAACGCTTTGTCGTCCTGGGCCTCCTGCTTCGGGGCCTTGAAGTCGTCCGGCAGCTTGCGCTGACACTCGATCATTTCTGAGGACGAAAATAGCGACATCACCACCGCCGAAAAAGCCTTGCCCGGTCGCCCAGGGAGCATGGGCATGAAAATAGCCTGTTTGCTCCGAGCCAAGTCGAATACCTCCTTTGCGCTGTGCAGTGTGAATGCTATAGGACGTTCACACAAGACATGCTTCCCGGCAGACAGCGCCGACTTTGCCCTAGCCTCGCGAGCCTCTTGCGGCCCGGCAAGGATGACTACACGCACAAAGCGGTCTCCCAGCACATCCTCGTATCGACTAGATGCCACCACACGCACGTCTTCCAGCTGCAGCTCCGCGATGTCCTGCTTCGCCGCCGCTGACCGGTCCGCATCGTCCTCCACTATCCAGCGCACCAAGCAGCCATCTATGTGTGTGTGTGTGTGTGTGTATGTATACGCACACAAACACATACACACACACACACACACATGTATGCAGCACCCACACACACACACAAACACACCCACCCACGCACCCACGCACCCACGCACCCACCCACACATGTGTAATACCCACACACACAAACACACACACACACACACAAAGACTTTCTTGTACCGTTGTTGTAGACGTTCATGAGCGAGCGGATCTTGTTCGTGTACCCCACAACAGCCACGGCCAGCACCGGATGGTCCGGCGCCTCTGTTTAGGGTTTAGGGTTCAGGGTTTAGGGTTTAGGATTTAGGGTTGATCGGGCGCCTCTCTTCAGGGTTTAGATAGGTATGGGGTATAGGGTTTAGTTAGAGGGTTTAGGGTTTGGGGCTTAGGGTTTGGGGTTTAGTTAGAGGGTTTAGTGATGATCGGGCGCCTCTGATGTCCCCCAAGTATTTAGTACCATTCAAGAACACACACACACGTACACAACATGGGCGCGAGACCTGACAGCACAAAAGTGTGCCCGAGCGGGCGGAGAGGCTTGCGAGTCTTGACCACGTCCCCTGACCTTGTCGTGTAGGTGACCTCGACCTTCTCCTCCACCGGCAGCTTAAGGTTGGCGAGCATAGCGTTCATGGCGTCATCAGCCGCTGCCTGTTGCACCACGCCACGCAACACGCAAAGCACACGGGTTCAAAAGAGCAAAAATTACAAAATGGTATAGATGTACACGGCGGACCAGGGACCAGGTGAGAGACGCGGCTTTTTGGGCAGGAGGCGAGCCGTGGGAGATGCAGGGAGCGCACACTGCTTACCGAGATAGTGCTTGGCGACGTGAGCTGAGTGCTGGGTTGCCTGCGTAAAGCAGGCTGACCGGCGAGGAGCCCGGCGGGCTCGGGCTCTGGTGCCTCAGAAGACAGAGTGCATTGCTGGCTTTGACCGCCACCAGCAATGACTGATACTGCAGCCATCTGCGCTCGACCGTGAAACGCAAACACACGCCGTCCAAGCCGCGAGCGCGCGGGATTTAGGGTTGAGGGTTGAGGGTCAAGGGTTTAAGCTTCGTGTATGCACAAAGGGCCCGCGAGCTCGGCAGGGGGATGCACGGGGCCACTGCGCGCCCTCATCGACAACGCGTGCAGAGCACAACGCGGCCAGGGCAATCCACAGGTGCTCCGGCACGCCTGCAAACGGCCCGCTTCTTCCCAGCACGTGTGTCGCGCGAGTTCGCGTTGGGAGTGTTTTTCCTGAACGGTCTCTATTTTTCTTCAATACGGTGGAACCCGCCCGGCGGCTCAGCATGTGCGGGACACAGCTAGACGACTAAACTACCACGCGATGGGCCAACGCGGCGCTCGACCGCATCAGCTTACCTGAGTGCCTGCGTCGAGATGAATTATCTTCCGCTGCGTTTTGGATACGTACCCCGTTGCACGGTTTGGATGGCCCCTCAAAAAAAGTTGGTGTTGTAAAAAAGGACCGTGAGCACCGTGTCTTGTGCTCTAAATCAGAGGGACTGAAACTGTCCTGAAACTGGAGCCGGTCCTTCCGAAGAAACACACACACACATGCAACAGGCTCAGAAGTCAGCGCCAGCGCCGCCACCAAAATCTCCTCCAATTCAGCCAAGATCGCTGCAAAAGGTGCGCAGTGGAACTAAGCCGTCCCCACACTCGGCGGACACGCGCCGCTGTCCGCTCGCGCGATAACGAAGACACGGGGGGAATTTTCTCCAGGGAGCACTTTGGCCTGCCAAAGGCCTCATGTGCAGAACATACCTCTGGAGTCTGAAGCTGTCGCGTGGCTTCACACACCAACTCGCGACGGTGCGTTGGACGCGCCGCGACGCGTTGCGGCACGTCCGAGTAGGTAACGCGCCGGAACGCCTTGCGGCGCGTCCAGCGCGCCGGAACGCGTCACAGGTCTAACGCGCCGCGACGCGTTGATAGATAGCGCGTTCCGTAGCGCGCCGCAACGCGTCGCGGCGCGTTAGACGCGCCGCAACGCGCAGCGTCGCGGCGCGTTTGGGAGGGGGGGGGTGGGATTTTGAAGACTCGGGCGCCGGCGCGGGCCTCCGCTGCGCTCCGCACGGGGGGGCGGGGACACACGAGGGGATGGGAAACATGAGGGGTGGGGCATTTTAAAGACTCGAGGACGACCCGCATTCACTCGCGAGGCGCCATCGCGCCTTGATTGCTCTGTTCATCACAGGTAGGGGTGGGGCTGGCGCTGGACAACGACGCAAAGGGCGCCTGCATTGTCACTTACATCGTTCCTGACTTTGCGGCTGAGATTAGCGGTTTGTTTAGTGTGTCCGATCAGGTCCTGAGCATCGACGGCACCAATGTGGCCGGTGCGCCCTCAACACCTCTCCCTTTGCGATTGATGGATGTGCTGGGGAACTTTTTCCACCCCGCCCACCAACTCTCTCCTGTGCGTGAGCTGACGAGGGTGAGCTGCAAGGAACGTGCTACACGTGCTGGCGTCATGCAGCACCGCAGCGGTTGCTGACGCCTGTGTTGCTCTGTCTGTGTCTACGTTTAGGCTTGTCTTTGGCCGACACCAGGAAGCTCACGATTGGAGATGAGGGAACCACATGCACCATGGTGTGTAAGCGTCTTCGAGGAGACACGGTTCGTTCGAGGCCGTGCCAGCGTGTGTGTGCGTGATCCGACGAATACTCCCGAACACGCAATCATTCTGATGGGATTGGAATGCTCCCAGAATTGCCTGTTTGTTATAATTCTCGACTTGTGACTCTTGTGGTCGGCGGTCAGGATCGCACTTGTGATGGTGTGCTCCGCCGTGTGTGTGTGTGTGTGTGTGTGTGTAGGTGCTTGTGTGTGGGTGCCTGACGGTGTCAGACTGTGTGCGAGAGAAGTTGCTGTTCGGCATCTCTTGCGACGCATGCCTGCGCACGCCGCATACAATCCAGCTCACTCACTAGGCCCTAATGAAATATCTAATAATAATTGTGATACTAAAAAAAGTATCTGATGATAGCCCGCAGGCGTGTACGCGCAGTATGTGGCAAATCTGATTCGGAGGGTTCCGAAGGAAGTCAACGAACAAAACGCAGCGTGCACGCATGCGGTGTTCCAGTTCAAGGTAGCCGACACAGACGGCGATGGATGTAATTTTTGCACACACCCACACGTACACACAAGATCATTCCGCGTGCGCCTACACGCACACACAAGATCATTCCGCGTGCGCCTGGCGAGCGCGTGCGCATGCGCGTGCGTATACGCGTGCGCAGCGTATACGCGTGCGCGTGCGCGTGGTGTGGCTGCGCACTTACCACATGCGCATGCGCACCCTCGCAATCATCTCGCTGGAAGCGAGGAACCTAAACCCTAAACCCTAAAACCTAAACCCTAAACCCTAAACCCTCGCAGTCATCTCGCTGGAAGAACTGCGGGCGGCGCTGCCGACGTGGAGTGAGAAACAGGTGCGCGAGCGCTGCGTGTCGAGCCCAGCAGCCGCTGCGTGCTGGGTTGATGGTCAACATGTCATGTATCTTTTGTACAGTGTTTTGATTTTGTCATGTATCTTTTGTTCGGTGTTCTGATATTGGTGCATGTTTGTGTTCCACGCACGGCCTTGCGCGATGAGCAGGTCCGTGACTACTTCAGGGTGCTCGACGCCAACGGCGACGGGCAGATTTCGAAGGAGGAATTCGGTTGTCCTCCTTCTCCAGAACGAAACCCCCGTTCTCCAGGACGCGGCCCGCGGGCGCCCACGGAAATGAAGACGACTGAGATTGAAATGCCCAAACTAGAAATGCCCAAACTAGAAATGCCCAAACTAGAACTGCCCAAACTAGAACTGCCTATCCTGGAAATGCCCAACCTCGAAATGCCTAAGATGCAGATTCCAAGCTGGATGAGAGCTAGCCCTTCAATGCCTTCAATGGACATGAGTTTGGACATGCCCTCAATGCAGTCACCGCTCAACTTATTTTCGGGGAAAGGTCGCCGGGACGAGGAGGAGGCTGAGGAGGAGGCGGGGGAGGGTGGGGCGGGAGAGGTCAGGGCGGCCGAGGTGCGGCTCGCGCAACGCTTATTCTCTTGGTGTCAAAAGAGAGCTAGAAATAGACCTGTTACGGAGCATAAGAGACCTATTGACAGTGACCTTGCTTTGCCTCTCGCCACGTCTGATGGATGCCGCCCTGATGCTTATTAAGAAGAACATCATATGATTTTATTGATTTATTTATAGAAGAGAAGAATAGTTAACAAAGTCATTATTGCTGAAAAATAGGCAAATCAGTACACATACATAAATTGCCCTGATGCGAGTGATTGCTGTGTGGGCAGGTGTTCGACGAAGCCTTAAAAACCGTCAAGTGCAGAGAGGCGACTATTTCTAGAAAGTCCCGCTATACTGTGAATAAAGTAAAACTAGTAGGGCGCGCTGACTTTTGAGAATTTGTGCAGAGCTCGTCGAAAATCAAAGCTGTTGAGGCGCAGTGTCAAGAGGCCGGCAAGCATTTCTCAAAAAAAAATCTCTACTCTACAGTGCGTTTATGCAGCAAATGTTGTAGGGCGCTGACTTTTTTTTGAAAAAAAGATTTTTTTTACAAAAAATCTCTACTCTACAGTGCGTGTATGCAGCAAATGTTAGAGGGCGCTGACTTTTGAGACTTTTTGTAGCGCTTGCTCTGGCTGAGATGGCTGCACAGAAGGAGGTCATACAGCAAATCCGTTCTGAAGCCCAGCTCGTTTTGCAAGGTGTTTCCCATGGGTTTAGGCTTCTAACACGTGGGATCAGGGTTCATGATTTAGGGTTTAGGATACACGTTCTGAAGCCCAGCGCGTTTTGCAAGGTGTTTCCCATCATCATACACAGTGTCACATCATCATACACAGTGTCACATCATCATACATAGTGTCACATCACGTTTTGCAAGGTGTTTCCCCTTATTATTATTACTGTTTACTAGTTACCATTTGCTATTTGCAACGCTTGTCCGGAGAGAGACACTCACCGTCAGGAAGCACGCGCGTCGACTTGCGCGGCAGGAATTTCGGTGTTGGAACAGAGATTGCCCGAGGTGGTGCCTTTTTTCCTCTCGCACAAAAACAGAAGCGACGCAGAAGGCGCTGTCAAGTCTACGTCTGCCTCTTCGCAGAATCTTTTGGTGCGTATGTGCGTTTTTTGTAAATATGTGCATGGATGTCTTCTAGCACTTATTAGCACTTGGGGAAAAGGGTTCAGGGTTCATGATTTAGGGTTTAGGATACATGGGTTTAGGCTTCTAACACATGTCAGGATACATGGGTTTAGGCTTCTAACACCTGTCAGAACTTGGGGGCACAGGCACTCTTACATGCGATGGAGAGCAATGTATGTGTTGCTAATGTGTTGCTAATGTGTTGCTAATGTGTTGCTAATGGGATGCCAGGCACTCTTACATGCGATGGAGAGCAATGTAGAGGACAAGATCAACCACGTTTCAAAACAGCTGTCGGGTGAATTCAAGGACCACATGGCGGAGTTACAAGCGCGCCACAGAACCCTGGGCTGTGATTGCTCCACAAAGGGCAACGGCAAAGAACTCCTGGACAAACTGCGAGTCTCTACTACCTAAACCCTAAACCCTAACCCCTAAACACTAAACCCTAAACTCCTGGACAAACTGCGCGTCTATACTCTTTTCTATTTCTATTCATTTTGTTTGCGGGTTTCCCACACTGGACTCAGTCAAGTTTGTGCTTTTTCGCTTTTTTTGCTTTTTAGTCAAGTTTGTCGATTTTTCGAGTGGGCTGCCAGAAACTCCCAAAATAGCAAGTATCAGGACGTCCTAGTCTCTTTTAGGTCTCTTTTTCTTCCGTACTGGGTCTCTTTTCCTTCCATACTAGGTCTCTTTTTGAGTCTATCTACCCACAACGATGTCGTGCAATTATGATGCAAAATGCGCATGAGCAACCATACAAACCCACCCAACCGCCCCTTCCCCCCCACCCCCCCACCCTCACACACATACACCAACACCCACCCACCTACCCACACAAACAACAAAAACAAACACACACACACAAATGCGTGTGTGCGTGCGAGCGTGTGTGTGTGTGTGTGTGTGCGTGTGTGTGCGCGCGTGTGTTAATGTTATATGTTTCAGGAAGCGCACGAACAACGAAAGCGGGCGATGGCACGCATAAAGATACTGGAGGCCAACAACAAGGACCTGGAGAACCAGTTGCATCATCAAGTGTGTACTAGTCTCAAAAAGAGACCTAGTATGTAAGGAAAACAGACCTAGTATGGAAGAAAAAGTAACCTAGTAGGGAACAATAAGCACCTGGAGAAACACTCGAATCTCCCAGTGTACCGCCACTGCAAAAGGCCGTTGCCTAAATTTTTTGACTGTTTAAGTATTTGTTTGACTTTCAACCTTACAATCAACGCTCAGGTCTGTGATTATAATATTATAATAATATTATTTTTTTTTTGAACATTCTTTCCGCCTCTTTCACCTTTCCGTCCTCTGCTGCCGCGGCCATTACACGTACGCGCGCGCGCGCACGCACACATATACACACACACACACACACAGAATGCAGCGCGCGGAGATGGAGGAGCCATGTCAAAAGAGGACATTTTGCACGGCGCCGAGGCTAGCACGCAAGCGCCCTCACCATCCATGAACTTGCAGGATAAGACGTCGGGTAAGTGACCGTAAGTTGCAGCACGAGCAACCCTATACCTTATACCCTAAACCCTAAACCCTAAACCCTAAACCCTATACCCTATACCCTAACCGGGTAAGTGACCTTAAGTTGCAGCAACGAGCAGTGGAAATGAATCTGGGCGTGCAGCGCAGTAGCTTCATCCGCAATTTCCGCATGCTCTGGTATGCGGAAATTAACCTACTCTTTCGCAGTTATGACACAATTATCTGTTCTGGAGAAGAGATGATTTTGCGGCATACTGTTCGAAGTCCATGCTGTTCGAAGCCAATAGGAACCAAGTTCCTTCCACGAACCACCAACGTGTGATAAGGAGCCAACCATCTTGGGGCCACCTAGACATGCCTTAGAATGTGTGCACTTGCCCCGCAATGCTGACTTCACGCGTTTAGTTTAGAACCTAAACCCAGTGCTGTGTGTTTAGTTTAGAACCTAAACCCAGTGCTGACTTCATCCGATGGATCACCATCTGTCAATCAACTCAGTGATAAGTATGATCCTCCTCATGCTGTTTCCGCACCACGCTCTTGAAGCTGGTAGTCCGGGAAACATACGTGTGACTCAACGGGGAACAGCGTGTAAGTCACACTGGTTCAACTTGTCTTGCAACTGTCACTCGTTTGACACATGAGCGTGAGGCCAGGGGGGGCCGTGGGAAACACATGCACCTCACACTTGGTATCAACTCACTTTCAGTGTCTCAACACTTGCACCTAACAATTGGTATCGCCTCACTGTAAAAAACAAAAACGGACACTGGTATGACCTGACTTCAAGTGACTTGCTCAGGATCGCGTTTGCCTTTTAGAAGTGAGTGGCAAGAGAGCGCAGAGACCTTTGGGAGCGAAAAGTCCCTGTTGCTGGCGCGCATCCAAGAATTGGAGAGTCTCGTCAAGAAGGAACAGCATGACCGAGCTAGCGCCGAGGCTAATCGCAACGCGCTCAACGCGCTTAGCACGCAAATCCAGACAATTCGCCTTTTTTTCACACCCGACGAAGCATATTGCTCCAAGATCTCGGTTTGTTTTTGGGTGTTTGATTTGTGCTGGCGCGTTTGATCTGCCGCCCAGCACTGGAGCTCGTCTGATGCCCTGCCCCTCGCCTACTCACACTGCAGCAACCCACGCAAGCACAATGCAGTGTGATGCCCTGTCTGACACGTGCGCACATCAGACCATCAGAGGTCTGATGCCCTGTCTGACACGTGCGCACAAGCAGGCAGCCGGTGCAAAACTGCCAGAGGATCTGATGGAGAGTATGGACTCTGTCGAGCCCCACCTCACCCTTGCAGAAGCCCAAAGCGCAGAGGACAGCGAGGCGCTGTGGCAGATAGGAACTGCATCAGCCAAGCTCAACTTTGCAGGCATCATCGCTGTCATGAACGCATATCCCGACGTTGCCCGCATCCAGGTGTGTGTGTGTGTGTGTGTGTGTGTGTGTGTGTGGCATGAACGTGTATCCCGACGTTTGGCGCATGCAGGTTTTGGCAGTTTTCCGCTGGGGCCCACGCGCGTGCGTTAAACTCACGCGTTTGCAGCTGCATGAGTCCTCTCTCTCGTGCGCGGGCGTGTGTGCGCGCGCTCTCTCTTTCTCTCGCGGGCTCTCTCTCTCGGCTCTGATGCTGACGCGCGCGTATGATAGAGTTGCGGGAGTAGAGCGTTGGCTGAGCTAGCCTACGACCTCGAGTCCAAGGATAAGATCGTTGCCGCAGGTCCCCTTGAGAGCTCTTGAGCCTGTCTTCTCCCGAGGCTGTCTTCTCTTTAGAATGTGTTCTCTAAGGCTCTTTAGAATGTGTTCTCTAAGGACAAGATGGCTGGGGCAGGGGGCCTTGAGGCTGTCTTCAGAGCCCTTGATCGCCACCGCTGTGTCAC
>Ga0315899_10001964_pt1 | contig 23084 bp, 10 predicted proteins | sample LakEriMetagenome_2_FD_203518 | JGI IMG/M metagenome (GOLD analysis project Ga0315899, IMG submission 203518) | Freshwater fungal communities from buoy surface, Lake Erie, Ohio, United States - Buoy 4 MA112 | ecosystem: Environmental > Aquatic > Freshwater > Lake | place: USA: Lake Erie, Ohio... | reverse complement strand
ATTTCAAGCCACCGTTTCGCTTAACCCAGGTAAGAACTTAATCAAAATAGAGGCTAATAATCCATGTGGATCTGCCTTTGTGGTGACTGAAGTGATTTACAACAACTGTATTACGCCACAACTACAATTAATTAATCCAACCAGCAGTGGCATTACAGTTAGTACTGCGGTACAAAAAGTTCAGATAAAAACCATCGGATTCAATGCCAAAACAGAATTAAGTATACTGCTCAACGGACAAGCAACCAACACCTTTACTTGGATTAACAATGTTATTGAAATCCCTGTAACCCTGAAGCCAGGCAACAACACCATCACGATTAATGGGACGAATCCTTGTGGTTCAGAATCTGTAGTTATTGCTATGAATTATCAAGCATGTCAAGCGCCGGTGCTTACTTTACAAACTCCAAACACTGCAAATGTAATTGTAACTAAAGCCGCTTATACGTTGAAGGTGAAAACACAACATCAAACGGCAATCAATCTGATGGTAAACAACAGCATTGTTACAAATTATACCCTCAATGCCGCATCAGGAATCTTAGAATATTCGTTTACATTAAATCCAGGATTAAACATTGTGAGCATCACCAGCTCTAATGGCTGTGGGGTTGATATTGAATCCCTCAACATTACCTACCAAGCCTGCAATGCACCAACCGTGTCTATTTCATCAATCGGTGGCACCACTGCAAATCAAGGTTTTTTATTTTCGGCGAATACAGCAAACATTGCCAACTCACAAGAAATTAAAGTAACTCAAAACGGAACGGCAATTCCATTCACCTTTATCAATGGAAATATTCAGGCTATTGCCACCTTGGCTGCCGGGCCGAACGTATTTAATGTAACCGTAATTAACGGGTGTGGCACACAAACACAAACACAAAATGTAGTGTTTAATAATTGTGTAACCCCAACGATTTCTTTAGTTCAACCTACATCAAGTGGTATCACCGTAAACGAAGCCGGTTATCAAATTCAATGCGCACTTTCGGGAGTTAACAACGCATCAGAAATCACCTTCAAAGTAAATGGACTGGCTAAACCGTTTCAATTCATTAATAACATGTTAACGGCTTCACTGACATTAAATCTAGGAATTAACACGATCAGTGTTTCGGTTAAGAATGCCTGTGGGAATGACAATGAGTCGTTCAATATTACATACAAGCAATGTTTAGCTCCATCCATCGTACTAACGAATCCGATCCAAACTACACTAACCACCACCCAAAATACAGCGAACATCTCGTTTACCGCAATTAATTGTTCGTCAGCATCACAAATAGTAATTACAAAAAATGGTAATGTGATTCCGTTTACCTTCCTGAACGGCGTGGGGTCCTTAACTGCCTCGCTTACCCCAGGATTGAATACGTATACCCTAACAGCAACGAACGATTGTGGTAGAGACATTGCCAATATAAACCTTACCTACGACAATTGTGTTGCACCAATTATTGCGATTAACAGTCCAATTCCTTCAACTACAGCAAGCCAAAGTTTAGCTGTAAGCGCAGCGATTCAAAACGTAACGAATGTAAACCAAATTGCCCTCTTATTAAATGGGGTTGGTGTACCGTTTACCTTTAACAATGGCCAACTGAATGCCACACTCACGCTTGTTGCAGGCATTAATAACGTCTCGCTTTCAGTTTCCAATTCATGTGGGTCGGATGTTAAATCAAAAACAATTGAATTTATCCCATGTAAGTCGCCTACAATTACAATAACACAGCCCAATAATTCAGGGTTAACGGTGAGTGCAGCAGGATACACCTTACAAGCTCAAATCAACAATGCGGACCAAGCAAATCAAATAAGTCTTACGTTGAATGGAACGCCGATCACTAATTTCCAATTCTCAAATGGAACACTAACAGCGCCGGTTTCGCTTTCAAATGGAATTAACACCTTTAACCTATTTGTGAATAATGGATGTGGTGTAGATCAGGCATCCACAACTATCCAACTGAGCACCTGTAATTCACCGGTAGTGAGCATTTCTAATGTTAGTGGTCAAACTGTATCAACTGCCGCGTATACTTTAAATGCCGCGGTGCAAGAAGTTGCAAATGCTCAAGGACTTACCTTAACCCTTAATGGACAGGTTACACCATTTAACTTATTGAATGGTTCAGTAAATTCAACATTCACGTTGCAACCTGGTATTAACAATATTATGCTGTCTGCAACCAACGGGTGTGGAACAGACACTAAATCCATGCAAGTTACCTACGTTCCTTGTACGGCTCCAACTGTCAACATTCAGGGAACCAATGCGACAGTGACCAGTGCTGCTTATGTATTCAATGCTACTGTAAATGGGGTGAGTGCGCAACAACTTAGCTTGACACAAAACGGTAATCCAGTTCAGAATTTTTCGCTAATTGGAAATACTCTTACAGCCTCCCTTACCTTACAGCCGGGCACAAACAGTATTGTCTTATTTGCACAAAACACCTGTGGAAGTGATCGTAGTGAATTGAATGTTATTTATCAGAATTGTATGGCTCCAACGGTTGGTATCTCTCAGTTAAATGATACGGTAGCGCAAGGAATTTATGCCTTTATGGCCAACCTTACAAACATGCCGAACAGTCAAGGAATTACACTATCGCTTAACGGACAAAACATTCCAAGCTTCAATTATGCCAATGGGGTATTAACCGCAAGTTTGAATTTAGCAAATGAAGGCAACACCATTACATTAAATGCGATAAACGCATGCGGCAACGCCTCTCAAAATGCCTCCATATACTACAATCATTGTCAAGCACCGAACATCATCGTAAACTCGGCGCTTCAAGCCAGTGACGGGAACTACCAGTATGATGTTACCTTACAAAATGTGTATGATATTGAAGGTGTTTATTTCACCTACAATGGGCAAAATGTACCATTTACCTTTGAAAATGGCGTTATTATAGCGAATGTTACCTTAAATCCCGGAGCAAATACCTTTTACATCACGGCAAGTAACAATTGCGGAACGGATACAGAAACCACTACGGTGACCTTTGCGAATTGTACACTCCCAGAAATCACCATGAATGGAAGCATTGCGAACGGAGGAAGTTCAACCGCAAGCTCGGTTATGATCAACGCATCAGTTAATGGCTATGATGGCAGTACAACCGTTCAAGTTACTAAGAATGGTAATGTAGTTAATGGTCTTTCTTGGGCAACCGGGTCAATTAGCCAAAACGTCAATTTATCTGACGGATTAAATACGATTACAATATCTGCTACAAACGCATGCGGCACGGATACTGAAACGTATACGGTAACCAAATGTAAAACGCCAACCATTAGTTTAGTGAGTCCTGCGTCGAATGTTACCAATGTTTCATTAGCGGCATATGCATTAACCTTCAACATACAAAATGTGAGTAATGCAAATGAAATAAGTTTGACACAGAATGGCAGCACTTTAGCGGGAATTTCATTAGGGGGCAGCATTGCTACCCTTCCGGTGTTGCTTCAAGCGGGGGCGAATAACTTTAATTTATCTGTGAATACCGCTTGTGGGTCAACGCAAACATCATTTACCATTAACTACACAGCCAACGTAGCTCCTCCAACTAATAATACGAATGACAACAATGGCGGCGTTGAAAAACCAACGAATAGTCCACAAAACAACCAACCGAAACCCGCTAGTACGCCGAATAAAGGTGGTGGCGGTGCAGCACCAAACAATACCCCAACGCCTGCAAAAGAAGTAAAACCTGCGGTAACCCCTACGCCAGCACCAAACAATACCCCAACGCCAGCGAAAGAAGTAAAACCTGCAGTAACCCCTGCGCCAGCACCAAACAATACCCCAACGCCAGCGAAAGAAGTAAAACCTGCAGTAACCCCAACGCCAGCACCAAACAATACCCCAACGCCAGCCAAAGAAGTAAAACCTGCGGTAACCCCTGCGCCAGCGCCAAACAATACCCCAACGCCAGCAAAGGAGACCAAACCCGTTGAAGGGGGAGGTACTGAAAAATTACCTGTTCAAAACAAACCCGCAAAAGGAGGAGGAAAATAAGCGCTCTTTTTATTAGAAAGGGTTTTTAATAGTGCGCAGTATTTTGTAAATTCGCACCTTAAAATTTATTTAAATGGCTATTATTACAAAGTTAAGAGATAAGTATTCTTGGTTATTGATCACCATCGTTGGATTAGCATTAATAATTTTCATTCTTCAATCTTTATTTGATTTCATGAATTCAGGCCGTGGTGCTGAAGGCGATTATGGTATCGGATTAGTTGATGGAGAAAAAGTAAACATTGACATTTATAACAAACTAAGCGAGCGGGTTCAATCTCAAGATCGGGCTCAAAAGCAACAAGAACAGAAAGAATTTACCGACGAAGACATGGAGGCAGCAAATGATAAAGCCTTCAATTTCATGGTAGATTCAACCTTAACTAAAGTAGAATACGATGCCTTAGGAATCGATGTTAGTGAGCGTGAATTTAATGCGTACTTGATGGCAACGGACGGATTTGGGGTGCTTCAAGACTTAAACCAATTCTTCGTTGATAAAGCTACAGGTGCAATCTCCGAGCAATCCATGAAAACAGGTCGCGTTGAATTACAAAAAACCTTGACCAAATTAAAAACTGCTAAAAAACCAGAAGAAAAGGCACAGTGGGAAGGGACGAAAAAGTACTTCATGGATCGTAGAAAAAACGAAAAGTATTTCTCGTTGATTAGCCAAGGGGTATATGTAACGAAAGTAGAGGCTCGAGAAGAATATTTAGCCAAAAAAGAAACTAAATCCATTTCATTTGTTGCACGTCGTTATTCAGAAATTAATGACGCTGAAATCAAAATAAGTGACTCCGAATTGGAGGCTTACTACGAGGAGCACAAAGGCGAGAAAAAATATTGGAATCGCTCAAACAATAGAGAAGTTCGTGTTTTTGACGTATCTATCAAACCGTCTAAAGCAGATACGCTTGCGTTCAATAAAACCATCGCAAAACTTCGAATGGATTTCATGACCTCGAAAAATGATTCTGTGTTGGTTATGAACGAAAGTGAAATGCGTGCCTATCTTCCAGGGGCAAGAGGAATTGCTGTTCCGGAAGGGCATCCAAAAGCAAATCAATACATGACCTATCCAATGGATTATGATACGATCATTAAACTTACGCCTATCGGCCAATTGGTTGGTCCATACCGCGTTGGTGAAAGCTTCCATTTATCAAAATTAATGGGATATTCGCCAGCGAAAATTAAAGCACGTCACATTCTTATTTCTACTAATGGGTCGAAAGATGCCAAAGTAATCGCAAAGAAGAAACAAACAGCCGATAGTATTCTCAAGGTAATTAACAAATTGAACTTTGCTGAATTGGTACAAAAGCATAGTGAAGATCCAGGGTCCAAAGAAAAAGGTGGCGAGTATGCTGACTTTTTAGAAGGCGATATGGTTAAAGAATTTGGATCTTATTGTGCAAATGCTCCGATTGGTAAAATAGGGGTAGTAAAAACTGATTTTGGATTCCATATCATTGAAGTATTGGAACGAGACACTAAGAAATTCCCTATCTTAACTACTGTAGTTAAATCCTTTAAAGCGTCTGAACTTACCATCGGGAATATGGAAGCCGAAGCCAACCGTCTGTTATATAAATTAGATCAAAAGCTAGCAAACATTGACGATTTATCTAAAAAAATTGCTGCGTTCGACACCCTTGCTTCACAAAACAAATATTTTGTTCGTCCAATCGCATTGGAAGATAATAATCCGCGGGTATATGGATTGGTTACAACGAATGCCATGGATAGAATCCTAGAATTAGCATATAATGAAGATGCTGAAGCTGGTGATTTATTAGCCGCACCAATCCGAGATAAAGACAAGTATATTATTGCCATGTTAGGAAATATTCGTGAAAAAGGTGAGCCTACCTTTGCAGATGCAAAAGATCGAATGAAGAAAGAGTTAATCGAGGAAAAGAAGGCAAAACGCCTAATGAATCAAATGGCTAAAACGAAAAACCTTAAAACGCTTGCGAAAAAAGGAAATACCGTAGTTGAAGAAGCACAAATAACCTTTAGTAATCCTTCGCTTGGAAATACAGGCTATGAACCAGAAATCGTTGGTGCCTTGTTCTCTGGATATGTTAAAAACGGTCAAACCACCATTCCTCTAAAAGGTAAGGCTGGGGTTTATGTAGTCAAAGTAAACAGTACAAAGAAAGCACCTGCAAATGCTACATACAAGGAAGAAAAAGACCAATTAACTTCTATGTTGAAAGGAAACATTCAAGGGATGCTCATGGGCGCATTACGCAAATCTGCTGATGTAGTAGATAACCGTAAATTGTTCCCAAGAATTAGATCTTAGTCTCCTAGAAACCCTACAAACGGAATTACAAAAGGCCCTATATTAGGGTCTTTTTTGTAATAGTCTGTTGAAAGAATTTGCGCGCCAATATCTAGCGATTTTTTTAGGCGTGAATAATCATTCGCTCTCGCTTCAATAGTCCCTGCATCCGTTCGAGTCCTGATCATATGAGTCGTTCGCATTTGCTTGGTAAGTTCCTCACATTGGAACGGGTCATCGTATAAAAGGAATATACAATCAGGATTTTCCGGATTCCCATACACAAAGGCACCCGCGTTGGAAGGATAATGCTGTACACCGCTACCCTGTATTATCACAAAAATTCTCCCTCTGACAGCGCCCACCGTTGGCCATCCCTGGTGTTTGATACGAGATTGAAGCGTTTTTTCATTCGCTCTAAACTCCGTTGTGGTGTATAGGGTGCTTAACTTTTCATTCAATAAACTATCCATCTGCATAAGCGATATTCGATCAAATGGAATGGCCTTTTTATAGCCAAAAAGCCTTAAGATCCCCGCTTCATCACCTAGTGCACTTCCCTTCAATTCAATATTGACAAAAATCGGAGCATGCGTAGGATTTGACAAACTCCATGTATTCAATTCTTCTAAGGCGTCAGCTAAGGTTAGATAATTTGTTTGGTAATCAATGTCTGGTATATGGATTATTTTGAACCCAGGTTCTTTAAGTTTCCTATACTTTTCTTCCCTGATGCGTTGTTTTGGAATGAATAAATTTAGTCGGTGTTTAAAATATCTTCCTCCTTTCGGGTCATTGTATACATCAAGTTCAAGGCCCCGAATGTGATAAGTAGAAAGCTGCTCCGAAATTGGAACATGGGAATAGGATAGTTGAAAGGGTTGGTTTTCTTCTCCGAGGGCAGATTTGAATCGATTGATAAGCTTCATCGTCCGAGCGGTAGGCTGTATTTTATAACTGTTGTGCGAGGCCAGTACCCGAATTTCATTCATCGGAATCGAATCAGGGAACTCTTGTGCTATTCCCGCAGAAAAGACAAATAAGCCTAATAGTTTGATGGACTTAAAAAAACAAGCGTCCATTGATCCATTCCCCATCAAGTAGGGCTTTATTTTTTTCATAAAATGCGATGGCTGGTGTATTCCACTCCAATACTTGCCAATCCATGCGTCGAACCCCTTCGCGTTTCGCAATGTCAACTACGGTACTAAATAAGGCCTGACCTATGCCGTGTTTTCGATGGGATTCCTTCACGTAGATATCCTCAAGATATAAGGTTCGACCTTTCCACGTGGAATAACCAAAGAAATACAGGGCAAAGCCTACAACTTCACCTTCTAATTCTGAAACTTCAGCAAAACAGCGCTTATGGACAAATAAATCCGCCTCTAACGAGCTAACGGTATTGATTACGGCATCCGGTTCGCGTTCATATACCGCCAATTCAACTATTAAACCGTGAATGGCAGGGACATCCGATAAAACAGCTGGACGAATTATCATTACTGAACGCCTGCAAGGTTAAACCTTAGTTTGATACCTGTACTCATGTTACCGGTAGGATAGCTCGTAGCTACTTTTGGCGTATTTAAATTTTGATCATAATAATAAGAAACCGTTAGGTTCTGCGATAAATTATAATCAATATTCAATTTCAAGGAAATTACGGTTTGTCCAGCCGTTCCTTGATTGGTATTTTCAACGACTTTCCGAATTAAGGTGGAATTATCACGGAATGAGAAATTCAGTCCCGCATTTAAATCATTGGCAGGGATGCGCTCCATCAATTTAACTTTTGCAATTTTCGTTTGCATACCTATCACAATCTCGTCTGATTTCACCTCAGTTACTTGGTTATTATTAAGAGACAAGGTCGCTAAGCGATCTTTCTTGTATTCAAATTTCGTGGTTAAGGATTGTCCGAAAATCGTCCAGGTAGCATCAAGACCAATTAACGGCGAGAACTGCTCACTTACGGTAATGTTCTGCACCTGCAAGCTTGAAATGAAGTTATTATTTAAATCCAAGGCAGTGGGGTTTCCATTGGCATCCGTGGTGGCACCCATGTTAGACTGCATACCGTTCACGGAAACGGTGGAGTTGTATGCGTGACGAATCACAAATGATTTCACATACTTCTTCATAAATTCAAACTTGGACAAGCCATTGTACGTTAAACTCCAATTTGGAAGTGGCATATTACGCACCGGGTTAATGTTCTTATCGTTTACCTCCTTATTGCCATAGGCCGTTAGGAATGCACCAATTACCACTTCTTGTTGGTTCCCTGAGTATCCGTCAAAATATCCTGAAGGCAATAAGGAAGAATTCGGATTGTCCGCGCCAATCAATTGAGAAACCGTTTGACGATTCGCTAATAACTGATTAAATACTTCCGAAGACCGGTCCTTGTTGTCTCGAACGAAGGCTGTACCCCATGTGATCGTTGAATACGTCAAGGTAGCTGATTGGAACCTACTTTGTCCTTCGAATTGCTGATTAGTTTCATTCCACCTAAAGAACTCACCACTGTTTAATCCATAATTTCGATTCAATTTCATTTCAATGCTTAGGTCTTTAACAGGCTCAAGCGTTGCACGTAAATTCAATTTAGTGGAATGTGTTGTTGCAAATTGTTTGTTTAGGTTTTCATTTTGGACTAACCACCCATTATTTGCAGAAAGTTCAGCAATATTATATCCATTTTCACGGCCCCAAATGTCATAGCTTTGTTTACCGAAGGCAAAAGAGCTCATTCCGAGGTTATTGCTGTTCATTCCAAGAATTCTTGATTCTTGATTTGACCCAGGCAACATGGTTCCATCATCGATGGTATAGGTACCAGAAACGTTGCGAACCGTCATTAATAAGCGTGCCGCAAAACCTACTGCAGGATTAACCTTCTTCTTAGCATTCGCTTCTTTCTTTTTCTTACGCTCATATTTTCTGAGCACCTTATCCCATTTTCTTCGTTCCTTCTTGGTCATTTCCTCCACAGGTTTTGGCGGTTTAGGAGCCTGTTCTTCAACCTTCTTGTTTCCTTGATTATTGTTCTGTCCTTGGTTGTTCTTTGCATTTAATGCCCCTCGGTTATTTCTCCCATCAGAAAGAACGCGTTTAAACAGTGGGATTTTATTATAAAGCGTTACAAAATTCGCTTGCGACGTTAAATTAACACTGCGATTGTTTTGTATAATGTTACCAAAATTCGTTTGAGCAAGTGGTGCACGTTGCCAATTATAACTTCCATTATATTTGGCATTTAGGGTTAACCAGTCGGTTAAAGGAAACTTATCTAAGGGGAAGGTATAACTCAAGTTATAGTTGTGACCGTATTCCATTGTTTGACCAAAGGTGGACAATTGTGAACGGATTGAATCCTTGAATTCTTGATAAGCCAATGGGTCATTTTTACGATCCACACGACTGTTCCCTTCAGCAAACATGGCTTTATTAGTTGCTGTAAAAGAGGCCTTGAGATTCTTCGTTAGGTCATACCCAATGTTGTAATTTCTGTTCCAATCAAATTTCTTTAAGAATACAGGATTAAATTGATAGTTTGGAACCAAGTTGTTTCGAACCTGGCGTTCATTATACATCCGTAAGAAATCATTTGTAAAGGTGATGTTCTTAGGCATGAGGTAGAAATTCATGTCTCTAACCAATGCAAGCCACTTAGATTTCTGAACGGGTTTCCATTTTTTAAAGGGCTCAATGGCTTTACCCGCAAAGGTGTAATTGTAATTTAATGCCCCTGTATAGTTTTTAGTACGGTCATAGTTCGTATTGAAATCACGTTTCAAATTCTCTGCATAGGCATAATTAGCAGACCAATTGGAAATGCGCCAAAATGCCGGTTTTGCTCCTGCTTTCGCTTCTTTGCGAACGTTTGTAAAGTTGAATGATTTACGCTCATTGAAGTCCTGACCTAATTTTGCCCGCTCCTTGCGCGTAGCTAAATCATAATCCGCTAATTTAATGTCTGGATTGAATGGATCGTATTCAGGATTAATAACATTTAAAGAGTATCCATAGAAGAATGGCAAGGAAACTTTGGCTTGTTTACCGAAGAATTGCCCGAGTTGAACGGTAGAATTCATATCAACCCCAACCTTTTGATTACGTTGACGATCTTGCACGCGACTTTCAACAGACCCCCAGTTTATCCCAGAATAATTACCGGAAGCAGAAATTGTTGCGAAGTCGGCTAATTGCAACTGAGCTTGACCTACTGCAGCTCCTCCACCTTCACTCACGAAGTCGGTTAAACGCAATTCATTCACCCATACATTGACACATTCAGCTTGTCCGTCATCGGGCCAATTATTACTTGGATCAGATTGAAGGGGGTTTCTAACCCCAATCATGATGGTTTTAATTGCTTGTAAGTTTGGGGAACCCTTCACTTTGATTCTTCGATCTGAATTCGCCGGATCATCTTTAGCATATTCGAACATGGTAGATACCCCTGTTACGCCGTCATCTACTTTTTGATTTCGTTCCTTTTTTAAGTTTAGTAAATCATCAAATACGATTTCAATGTTGTTTTCATCCGGCCAAATGTCTTCTGGCGTTGTTGCACCCCACTGTGTTTTATAGAGCGGAAGTTCATATTCGTAATAATTATCTACGAAATCAGTTCCTAAACGAACGAACAAAGTAACTTCTTTATCGTTAAAAGGGATCAATGGATTAACTTCTTCCGCATGAGCAAACAACTTTAATTTTTTATAGGTCCGCACGTCGAACACCACATTTTTGTACGCTGCTCTTGCATCTCCATCTTGTAAATTACACATATCAAGCACCAAGGATTGCTCATTCATCTGACGTTGATACGTTTGTGAAGGGTCTATTTCTCGAACGATACCCGGCGGAACCTCATATTTGATTGGGGTTCGCTGATCGTTTTCCTCAACATTAAGCGCTGATATATTAAAGGTAGTAAGGTTGGGATCCGGTTGAACACTAATTCCAGGTTGAGTTAAATCGAGTAAATAAGGACGCCATTCACCGCGCATGAACTCCATTTTCGCGAAGCGAATCTGTGTTTGCTCGTCGAAGTTTTTCATGAACAAGCGCATAAAGCGAATCGATCTAAAATCTTGGATACCATTCACCTTTTTCTCATAAGAAACCAATGGAATTCTTACTTGGTACCACTTTTCAGTCTTATTCCCATTTTGATACAACTGAACATTGGTAATAAAGTTCTTTCCAACAACCATGTCATTTGGTCTCAAACTCATTTTATATTGGAAATATGCCTCTGATTCCGAAAGGTTGTTGTCTTGATTGATGTCCTCCAAATCCGGCATGTTGGTTGCTTGGGTAGGATACCCCGCAGCATTGGCTGTATCTGACATATTGGTTGTAGGTGCATTCCCCTCCATGCCATTATATTTCTTGTATCGCTCGAGTATATTTAATTGTGCGTTGTCAAAGTTGTCATCTAGGTAATAATTATAATCATCATTAGATGGATCTTGAATCATTTTTACTTTAGCGGAAGGAGTTATTGTTGTGTTGTTTTGAACCCAATTCACATAGTTCGAATAGGCCGATTGTTCTGAGGCACTATTCCATCCATCTAACCCAATGTCTTGATTTAATCGGGCGGCGGGGTCTGTATCGAAGGCATTTACAATTACCTGTTCATTAGAAACTCGAGCCCACAAGGTGGTATCTACATTATCAGTAATGCTCGGACCAAACGGTGGAATTCCATTTTCATATTCCTTACGTGAATCTGGCAATACATCTTCAGAAATGTTACCCAAATTAAAATACAAATCTCCACCATTCATGGAAGAAGTTGGGTCTTGATTTTCCGCATCGTCATTGAATGGATCTAACATCCAAAATTGAATGAATTGCACATTGGCTACCTCAAAATCATTCGTAGAAAGTGCTCTCATAATACCACCCCAACGATTTTCTGGATTTGTGAATTGACCAACACTATCTACAGTAGCGGTTGTATCATAATTATACATTCCACGCTCCTTTGGATAATAGCATACATCAAATACGGTAATATTCGGAATCGAACCATATTGCAGCTGTTGATTCGGGAAGATATCCGTAAAATTCACCAAACGCATGCGGCTATCCGCCAACATGGTAGCATCTTGTTTAATGTGATTTGGTGTGAGGTTATTGCTCTGATAAAAGAGCGGATCTATGGTATACCAAGACATCTTTGCCCGCTTGAACCCTGCAGATAGATTCTGAGAAGTAGCTTCAGGAAATAAATCAGGTTGCCCTTGAGGAATGGAAGCTAAGCGCCATGCAGAAGCTGATTTTAAATCAATCGTACTCTGGCTGGCTTCGAAATCATCTACATAGGAAGTTCCAGCTTTGTTAATCACCTTTGGTTGCCCTGGAATCAAATATGCCGCTTCACCATTAATTGAGAACGTGGACATTTGATTCGTTGAAATCACTGGAAGTAAGTCTACGAGTCTCGTAAGGAAGGGCACATCTGTTCGAATACTGAAATCGATTCCAATGACATTATTTTTGAACGGTTCACTTCCAAAGTCTACTTTTTGTGTAACCGGACGTTCTGTCATTCGAACCCATGTGGCACCGAACTTCATTTTATCACTCAGGCGGTATTGATAATGACCACCCATGAGAGAACGAGCTTGGAATCCAAATACTGAGTTACTTTCTATGGAAATTTTAATTGGTGTATTTGACTCAAGAATTCCGGTATTCAAGATTTTAACTCTCCCTAAATTATAATCCACGGTATAATCAGTGCCTTCGGTAAGTTTTATGCCACCTGCTGTCACGGTAACTGCTCCTTGCGGTACATTGAGCGCATTCAGTGGAATATCTGAGCTTACAGAAGATTGGTATTCTCCTTTGAATAGAAACCTGTTTTTGCTTGGAATTTGTTGCGCTGCTGTTTTGGTTGAATCGTATAATTCGTAGAATGCAATGTTATTGATCGTAGTTTGAGGAACACCTACGGATTGCAACTTTTTCGCTAAAGTTTTACCAAAAGGTTCTACCGTTGAGAAAAAGATCCGCCCATTCTTGCGGTTAATCGTCCCCCCATTTTCAATTTTAGGACCCATTACTGTAAAAGGTACGTAGTCAAACACCCCATCAGAAAACGGTTGATTGTTCTGATTCAAGCGGTCCATTTCTAACAAGGTAACTAATTGTTTATCGTCTAACCCGGCCATAGGGAACACAGGTAGCGGAACGCTTGTAGAAGGATTGTTATAATATACATCCACCTTAAATCCTTGTTGATCTACTTGATAAGCACCAATGGAATACACGTTTTTCATCATTAAGTCCCAAATCTTATTCTGAGGACTCGTAATGGTTGGCTTTAATAATTTTAGAATCAGGGCTTCTTGACCGCTTGCACCATCCGTTGATAATTCACCCACCTGATAGGTTTGTCCGCGGTAGGTATACTCATACGCAACGGCAAGTACCTCATCATTATTGAGCGGATTGTTTAATGAAACGTACCCAAGTAAGGCGTTATAACTAAATTCTTGATCGGATAACTTACGTGCGTTCTCTACCTTTTCGTAATCCTTTGCTTGTTGGAAAGGACCGGGAGCTGTAACTTGATTGTTTAATGCAGGTACAGCGGTGGAAAAATTTCGAATGAGGGGTTGGTTTGCTGCCCACTGATATAAACTATTCGCATCATTGGCGGGTTCAACACCTGTACCGAAGCCACCCGGATTCCCCTGACAGTTTGTTGATTTTCCTTCACCTAAATCAGAAAAGGCGATGATATTTCTTGTGTTTTCGGTAATGTTAGAGCGATTCGTAACCCAAACTTCTATCCGAGTAATGTATCGAGTTGCATTCACATTTGGCAAGGTAGCCATAGCGGAATCATAATCGTCGTGATAAAACAAATTCAAAAAGTAGTGACGATTTGCTTCGTAATTATCTGCCGTTAACTCAAACTTTTGAACTTGAGATTTTCCGGTAATATTAATTTCTTGTCGTTTACCTTTCGATTGAGCAACTATAAGATCAAACGTGGATCTTCCAAATTTAAGTTGTGTTTTTGCTCCAAAAAGTGTTTGAGACCCTTGAATTAAGGACGTAGGCAAATCTAAATTCACCATACCTAGCGCAACCTTTTGAATGATTTGATCCTCGTCGCCGGTATGTTCTAGTTTAGAAATGTTCTCAAAGTCAAATGCCGCTTGGGTATTATATTTTGCACCGATTTTGAGTCTAGTACCAATCTGACCCACAATATCCATGTTAATATTCTGTTGGAAATCAAAGCGTGTAATTCTTCGTTGACGCATTGGTAGAATTGGATTGTCATATCTCGAATGATTTACACCAAGTTGCACTTCAACATTACCTTGCGGACGAATCACAATTTCACCGGAACCAAATATGCTCTCAAACACTTTACTTCCAATTTTAATTGGGAGTTCAAACGATCTTCCAACAACAGACTCTTCCTCAATTTGCTGTTCCCAATTTTGACCTTCAAATTGTTTATTCTTGTAATTCAGATAATCTTCCAAGGACATGGATGTAGGGTTCCGGAACAGAAGCCCATCTCCTACCGTTTGCTTAAACACGTAATGACCAGTTTCTGGATCATATTCAATGGTTTGTTGCATGTTGGTGGGATCACCTAAATCAAAGGATTGTTGATTGTTATTATACGTGTTAAACGATGGGTTAATTGGGAAAGGTAGAACGGGACTTTGGGCATATGATGCAAATGGAAAAAGGGCTAAAAGTAAGCCCAATACCAAACCACTAGAAATAATATTTCTCTTACACCAATTCACTATAATACTTTCAGGGCCTCCTTTATTAATGATTCAACCGGTTCATTACCAGTATCCACGCGCTCTATTGCTTTTTCAGCAGCTTTTTTATCAAAGCCCAAAGAAACCAGGGCCGTTAACGCATCAAATCGATTTGTATTGTTTGCGCTGAAAATATTTTGTGCTTGTTCCGACAATTTAACAACTTTCCCTTTTAAATCGATGATTACACGTTGGGCTGTTTTGGCACCAATTCCTTTGATTTTTTGAATCGTTACAACGTCCTCTGTTTGAATAGCTTTTGCAATATCCTCGGGAACCATGGAAGATAGCATGATCATCGCCGTATTTGGACCAATTCCTGAAACACTAATTAGGTGATTAAACATTTCGCGTTCTTCTTTGGCATGAAAGCCGTAAAGTAAATGAGCATCCTCACGCACGATGAGTTTTGTATATACCTTAACTTGTTCTGAATCACCTAAAGCCGAAAAACAATTCAAGGAAATTTTGACCTCATATCCAACTCCAGCACAATCAATGATTAATTCTGTGGGGTGTTTTTCAACAAGTCGTCCTTGAAGTTGTGCTATCATCGCTTATTTATTTTGAGCATCAATTACGGCAACTTTTACCATATTTATTATTTCTCTTACAGAGGCCCCCAACTGAAGTACATGAATCGATTTTCTCATTCCAATGAGGATTGGTCCTATCGCATCACTGTCCGTCATTTGTTGCAGTAATTTGTATGAGATATTTCCTGCGGACAAATTTGGGAAAATCAAGGTGTTTACTTCTTTATTAACCAGGGTGGAGAACGGAAACTTCTCTACCAAAAGATCGGAATTCAATGCAAAATTTGCTTGTATTTCTCCATCTACAATGAGGGTTGGATGTTCTGCATGTAGCACGCCTACGGCTTCTGCCATTTTCTCTGAATCCGGTCCTGGAGAAGATCCGAAATTCGAATAACTCAACAAAGCGATTTTTGGTTGCACCTTAAGTTTACGAATTGTTTTAGCCACATTAATCGTGATTTCCGCAATTTGACTAGCATTCGGATTCAGATTAACTGTGGTGTCTGCAAGGAACATTGGTCCACGTTTAGTATTGAGAATGTACATGCCTGCGGCCGTTTTTACATCCTTCTCAAGCCCAATAATTTGAAGTAAGGGTTTTAAGGTAGACCGATAGGAACGGGTTAATCCGGTAATCATCGCATCGGCGAAGCCCATATCAACCATCATTGCACCAAAATGATTTCGTTCACGCATCAACTTTACTGCCTCAAATTCAGTTAATCCTTTTCGTTTCCTGCGTTGAAAGAACTCTTTTCCAAAAATATTACGACGCTCCTCTTCCGAATCCGCTTTTGGATCAATAATGGTAACCTCAGGAAGTTCAACGTTATATTCTTCCATCAATGCGAGAATGACATCTCTATCCCCAAGTAGAATTGGAAAAGCGACTCCTTCTTCATAAGATACTTGTGCAGCCTTTAAGATTTTCACATTATCTGCTTCAGCAAATACAACCTTCTTTGGATTGCTCTGAGCTTTAGCTGTAATATTTCGCATTAATTCGTTATCCAACCCTAGGCGAGCTTTTAATTCAGCCTCGTATTTCTGCCAATCTTTAATTGGATTCTTAGCTACACCGGAATCCATGGCTGCTTTGGCAACAGCAGGGGCAACAGAATAGATAAGTCGCGGATCCAAAGGTTTTGGGATAATTTGTTCTCGACCAAATGAAATGTTCTTCTCCCCGTAAGCTTCAATTACTTCCTCTGGAATTGTTTCCTTGGCCAATGCAGCGATAGCTTTAACCGCAGCCAATTTCATTTCTTCATTAATTGTTGTGGCTCGAACGTCGAGTGCACCTCGGAAAATGAATGGAAAACCTAGGACATTATTTACTTGATTCGGATGGTCAGACCGTCCGGTAGCCATAATAATATCTTTACGAACGGATGTAGCATCTTTATAAGAAATTTCAGGGTCCGGATTCGCCAATGCAAATACTATGGGGTCCTTAGCCATTTTCTTGATCATTTCCTTGTTTACAAGGCCCCCACGAGAAAGCCCTAAAAACACGTCTGCCCCTTTAAATGCCTCCTCAAAAGAAACTTCCTTCTTGTGACTTGCAAAAAAGGTCTTCATATCATCTAAGTCGCTTCTAAATGCACCAATAAGTCCTTTAGAGTCGAACATATAAATATTAGAAACTTTAGCTCCTAAGGCTACATATAACTTCGCGCACGAAAGAGCGGAAGCACCGGCGCCAGAAATCACAATTTTAACGCGTTCTATCTTCTTTTTCGCTAATTCTAAGGCATTAAGTAAGGCTGCAGAAGAGATAATTGCAGTACCGTGTTGATCATCATGCATGATCGGAATGTCTAATTCCTCCTTAAGTCGGCGCTCGATTTCGAATGCTTCGGGTGCTTTGATGTCCTCGAGGTTTATCCCTCCAAAGGTTGGAGCAATAGCCTTTACTGTTTGAATAAATAGTTCCGGATCTTTCGCATCAATCTCAATGTCAAACACGTCTATGTCTGCAAAAATCTTAAAGAGTAAGCCCTTACCTTCCATTACCGGTTTTGATGCCTCTGGGCCAATATCACCAAGTCCCAATACAGCGGTTCCATTAGAAATCACTGCTACTAGGTTGGATTTACTGGTGTATTTATACACATCATCTTTATTCTCTGCAATTTTTAAGCAGGGTTCTGCAACTCCTGGCGAATACGCCAAAGATAAATCGCGTTGAGAAGAATAGGGTTTTGTTGGAATTACTTCAATTTTCCCTGGTCTTCCCATGGCGTGGTAATCCAAGGCATCCTGCTTTCTAATTTTTGCCATAATTTGGTTTGGATTATAATCCTAATAGTATTTCAGCTGGATCTTTCGCTCCGAAAAGCATTTTTTCTGGCTTTTCTAGCATTTCTTTAACTTTTACTAAGAATCCAACGGATTCTTTACCGTCGATAATTCGATGGTCATAAGACAAGGCCACATACATGATTGGTCTAATTTCCACTTGGCCATTCACCGCCACTGGACGTTCAACGATGTTGTGCATTCCAAGAATCGCAGATTGCGGAGGATTAATGATTGGGGTTGACAACATAGAACCGAAAACACCACCGTTTGTGATGGTAAAGGTACCTCCGGTCATGTCTTCAGGAGTAATCTTTCCGTCTCTGGCCTTGATTGCCAAGCGTTTAATTTCGCGTTCTATATCCGCTAAGGACATCTGTTCTGCGTTGCGAACTACGGGTACCATTAATCCTTTCGGTGATGATACAGCAATACCTACATCCGCATAGTCATGAAAAATCATTTCATTGCCATCAATTTGACCATTTACTGCGGGATAAAGTTTTAATGCTTCAGTAACCGCTTTTGTAAAGAAGGACATAAATCCTAAATTGACTTCGTGGTGCTTTGCGAATGCATCTTTATATTTTGCGCGCAATTCCATAACCGGTTTCATGTCAATCTCATTGAAGGTAGTTAACATGGCTGTTTCATTCTTCACTGCCACCAATCGTTCGGCAATTTTACGACGCAGCATGGACATTTTCTCTCTACGTGTATCTCTGGTGCCTCCCCAACCTGTGGAAGCATTTCCATCAAACCCAGCAGACAAGGCATTCATTACATCATTTTTTGTAATGCGCCCATCCTTACCGGTCGCTTTAATTTGAGCAGATTTAACGTTGTTTTCGTCCATTAATTTAGCGGCAGCAGGAGAAGGTGTTCCTGCGGCATACGACGCAACAGGGTTTGGATTTGGTACTACAACCTCCTCTTTTTTAGCTGCTGGAGCCGCAACGGAAGGGCTTGCCACTTCTTTGGCTGGCGCGCTACCGGCTGGTTTGGCCGCACTGGTATCAATTAAACATACCACTTGACCTACTTTGACCGTATCACCTTCTTGCGCTTTGAGTGTAATAACCCCGCTTTGTTCAGCGGGTAATTCTAAGGTCGCTTTATCTGAATCTACCTCAGCAATGGCCTGGTCTTTCTCTACATAATCTCCATCTGCCACTAACCATTGAGCGATTTCTACTTCTGATATTGATTCCCCTGGAGAGGGAACTTTCATTTCAAGTATTGCCATAATTTTATTTTTCAACCGTTAATTTAGCATAAGCAAAAAGCGAATCGTATAAGTTCGCCAATCGTTTTTCATGCAATTTTTTAGAACCTTCCGCAGAAGCAGCGCTTGCTCCTCTGTGAATTCCAATTAAGTTCAATGCCCTTAAATTCATTGCCATGTAGGTCCAAGCCCCCATGTTCGCCGGTTCTTCTTGGGCCCACAAAATATTCGAAGGGTTATATTTCCCAATGATGTCCTTAATTTGATTTTCTGGTAATGGATACAACTGTTCTATCCGAACAAAGGCCATATTTTGAACACCTAATTCGCGGGCCTTAACCTTCATTTCGTAATAGAATTTTCCAGAACATAAGACCACTGTATCAATATGTTTTACATCCACTCCTGTGTCATCTAGTACTTCGCGGAAACTTCCTTTTTCCATTTCTTCCAAGGTGGAGGTTGCATCTGGATAACGCAATAACATTTTCGGAGAGAACACTACCAATGGTTTTCTAAAATCTCTTTTTAATTGACGTCGGATTACATGAAAATGGTTGGCTGGAGTGGAGGTATTTACAATTTGCATATTCAAATCGGCACATTGCTGTAAAAACCGTTCAAGTCTTGCACTGGAATGTTCGGCGCCTTGTCCTTCATATCCATGCGGAAGCAACATCATTAACCCAGATTGTGTAGCCCACTTATCTTCTCCTGCGGAGATAAATTGGTCTATCATAATTTGAGCACCATTGAAGAAATCTCCAAATTGCGCCTCCCAAATGGTTAAACCCGATGGGTGAGCTAACGAATATCCGTATTCAAAGCCAAGTACACCATATTCTGACAATAAGGAATTGTAGGCATAAAATTTAGCTTGATTTTCCGATAATAAATTGAGCGGTTCAATTTCCTCCTCAGTATCTTCGGTTTTAACCACTGCATGCCGATGCGAAAAGGTTCCGCGTTCAACATCTTGTCCGGATAGTCGAACACTATGACCTTCATTGAGAAGGGTTGCATAGGCTAACATTTCAGCGCTACCCCAATCAAGCTTATTGTTTTCAATTGCGGCAAGACGATCCTCATAGATCTTTGATATTTTTCTGAAATATTTTTTATCCGTTGGAAGCGTAGCTAACTTTCTACCTAACTCGAGCAGGATCTTTTTTGCCACTCCGGTTTCAGGTGACTGTTTAAAATCAGCTGCAGTTCCATGTCTATACCCTTCCCAAGTAGCACTTAAGAAATCAAATACTTGAGCTTTGTCGTTCTTACGAGCTATTTCAAATTCAGATTCTAAAAATTGAATGTATTGTTCTTCAATATGTTTAGCGGTTTCTTCCGTTAACACACCCTCCGCTTCTAATTGTCGCTGATAAATCACTTTTGGATTTGGGTGCTTCATGATGATATCATACAGGGTTGGCTGGGTAAATTTAGGCTCATCCCCTTCGTTATGTCCGTATTTTCTATAACACAATAAATCGATAAAGATATCGCGCTTAAATTCTTGACGATAAGCAACCGCAATTTCCATGGCCTGTACTACCGCTTCTACATCATCTCCATTCACGTGAAATACAGGGGAAAGTGTAGTTTTTGCGACATCAGTACAATAGGTAGACGATCTACCATCCAAGTAATTGGTGGTAAAACCAACTTGATTATTGACGACAATGTGTACGGTTCCACCTACTCGATAGCCGTCTAATTGCGCCATTTGGATGGTTTCATATACAATTCCTTGTCCTGCAATCGCAGCATCACCATGAATCAATACGGGACAAATTTTATCCTCGCTATGTAAAACATGATCAATTTTCGCACGAGCAATTCCTTCAACCACTGTATTTACCGCTTCTAAATGTGAAGGATTGGGTGATAGTGTAAGCCCAAGCTCCTGTCCATTATCCAAGGTAATGTGCGATGTAAATCCTTGGTGATATTTGACATCCCCGTCAAAATACATCTCAAACTCAAATTCTTTTCCTTCGAACTCTGAGAAAATATCGCTGGGCTTTTTATTGAATACATTCGCCAAAGTATTTAAGCGGCCTCGATGTGCCATTCCCATAACAAAATAGGAAATGCCCGCTTCGGATCCTTTATGAATCAAGGTGTCAAGGGCTGGGATTAATGCCTCACCCCCTTCAATTGAGAAACGTTTTTGACCAACGAACTTCTTGCCTAAAAATGCTTCAAAGGCTGATGCATGAGCGAGTTTTTCGTAAATCTTTAGTTTACGTGTTGCGTCGAGTTTAGGTCTATTCTTTAATTCAATTCTGTTTTTCAACCAAGCAATTCGCTCCGGGTCACGCATGTAAACGAACTCAATACCAATGGATTGACAATACGTCAACTCAAGGTGATCTATGATTTCTTTTAAAGTTACAGGTCCGAGTCCAACTTCTTCGCCCGCTTGAAAAACCACGGTTAAGTCAGTTTCAGCCAATCCGAAATTTGCGATTTCCAGGGTTGGTGAATACTTTCTACGCTCCCGAACCGGATTCGTTTTGGTAAATAAATGTCCACGTGTTCGATAGGCATTAATCAAATTGAGCACGTTAAACTCTTTCTGAAAATTCTCGGGAATACCTCCACCGGAGGCGAAATCAGTTTGTGCGAATTCAAAGCCCTCAAAGAACTTTTGCCAACTCAAATCAACATTGGTTGGATTTAGTTTGTATTGATTATAGAGATGCTCAATTGCATTTACATCAGCGTTCCCTACATATGAAATTTTATCCATCTTTTACTCCGGATTTGTATCGTCCGCAAAGTTATCAAATTACAAGGAATTCCCCTACAAATCGGATTTATTTGTGGAATACTTAATTCCAAGCATTACTAAGGAAATAATCATTAATAATCCTCCAATTGGTGTTATAGGACCAAGAAAAGATAACTTGACATGGGTTATTTCTGCCAATACAAGCCCATAAATAGATCCTGAAAAGCAGCCTAGGCCGATTAAAAATAAGGTAATCCAACGCGCGAATTGCTTCTGATTAAAAGCGGGTTGGAATGAAATGATTAGTAATAATAGTGATCCGTAAAACTGATATTTGATTGCGGTCTCAAATGCCATTTGCCATTTCTCTATAACAATCTTTTTTAGTGCATGTGCGCCGAAGGCACCAAGCGCGATGGAACATGCGAAAAGAAACAATGCAATTAGTGTCAACTTTTTATTCATTATCGTGTTTTCTTCAAAAGTATATATCTTCGTTCACATATATTTCATCTTATGAGGCTGAATTTTTACGCTATTTTACTGTTAGCCATATTGAATTCCTGTGCATCCGAAGATGATAACCAATCAAATTCCGAAGACTACTACCAGTTCAAAGCCGTTGATCTAAGTGCACATGATTTGGACGCCACCTTATACATACCGGATGAAACGGCAGGAATTGGCGCGTCATTTCAAACTACCATAGAACACGAAGAAGACTTCAAATGGAAGGTGATGGCTGGTCCGAATTTCCAATTATTTATTGAGGATTGGGGAGATAATGCAAATAAATTAGCCGAGTTTAGAAAAGCCCTAAAAGATGATGATGTGTTTAAGGTAAGTATTATCTCCGACAAGAATAATTGTATTATTTACAAGCGTGAATTAATCAAACACATCAACGTTCCAAAATACAAGCATGTATCTTATCACATTTATAGTTTAACCAAACTTGGTGATTATTATTATGAGATTAAGAATAGAGCGGGCGGTGACAGTAAACCCGTAGTTGATCTCATGGAAAAGTCAGTAAAATCCTTTAAAATCAAACCCGAGTGATTTCAAGAGAAGCCGTATTAAATGCATTAGCAAACATTCCAGACCCAGAATCTAAACAAG
>Ga0315899_10001963_pt1 | contig 23098 bp, 19 predicted proteins | sample LakEriMetagenome_2_FD_203518 | JGI IMG/M metagenome (GOLD analysis project Ga0315899, IMG submission 203518) | Freshwater fungal communities from buoy surface, Lake Erie, Ohio, United States - Buoy 4 MA112 | ecosystem: Environmental > Aquatic > Freshwater > Lake | place: USA: Lake Erie, Ohio... | reverse complement strand
TGATGGAACATTTTGGGACCTTACAAGGTGAAGGGTACCATACAGGGCGCGCAGCATACTTTATTAGGCTGTCGGGATGTGATGTTGGATGTGTTTGGTGTGATGTAAAGGAAAGTTGGGATGTGGGCGCAGGAAAAGCCTATTCATTGGAAGAAATCAAGGTTCTAAGTAACGGCTTCGATTTTATTGTGCTCACAGGGGGCGAACCTGCCATGCATGATTTAAGGGCATTAACCGACATGCTTCACCAGGAAAAAAAATATATTTCCCTTGAAACCTCGGGTTGTTACGAATTGAATGGCACCGTTGATTGGTATACCTTTTCGCCTAAAAAATTTAAAAAACCTCATCCTGAAGCGTATGAGAAGGCCGATGAGTTGAAGGTCGTTATTTACCATCCCTCAGACCTGGCATGGGCGGAAGAACATGCCCAGCAGGTAAACGACCGGTGCCTTTTGTACCTTCAACCGGAATGGAGTAAAAAGGACCAACTACAAGAACAAATCATTGATTTCATAACGCGTAACCCACGCTGGAGGTTATCGTTACAGACACATAAATATCTAAATATTCCTTGATGAACAGAGTACAACGCACGGGACTATTTGTAATTATCTGCATGATAATTAGCAATCTTTCATTGGCTCAATTTAGTAGCACAAATAAAAAAGCGACCAAGCTGTTTAAGCAAGCACAGTTGGTTCCGACGCAGCAATTGGATCCTACAACGCGCATGCCGGATTTCAAGGCGGGGCTAGAACTTATAGACAAAGCACTTAAAAAGGACCCGAATTTTTGGGAAGCCTATGTACTTCGGGGAGAATATCACATGAATCTACGGGACAAATCAGGCGCTATCGAAGATTTTGAAAATGCGCTACGCGTTTCTCCTAATCATTCAAGAACCGGAATGACATTTTATCGGCTTGCTGATTTATACCTTGACCAAGGCACCTACGATAAGGCCCTAACTAACATTAAATCCTTCATCAATCATCCCAATGCAAATGAAGAATATTTAAAATCAGGTTATTCAATATATGACAATGCCCTGTTTGCCATTGATGCGATCAAACACCCTAAGCCCTTCAATCCGGTAAATGCTGGCCCGGGAGTAAACACGCGTTATGCCGAATATTATCCAACCTTAACCGTAACGAGTAAGCAACTAATGTTCACACGGGCATTGCCTTTCGGAAGGGATATCCAAGAAGATTTCTTTATTTCCTTGAAAACGGATACGCTATGGGGGGAGTCAACGCCGATGCCTGAAAATGTAAACACTTCACACAATGAAGGTGCTCCGACAATTTCAGCCGATGGCAGAAGTTTAATATTTGTTGCGTGTACCGATGAAACAGGCACATATGGAGAACAACGAAAAGGAAAGGGAAGCTGCGATTTATTCTACACCAAGAAAATTGGGACACGTTGGTCTAATCCTACGAACTTACCTGGAGATGTGAATTCATATCATTGGGAAACCCAACCTTCGTTGGCTGCGGACGGCAAGACACTTTACTTTATCCGTGGATTAAGGGGGAAAGGGGTAGATCAACGGAATAGTGATATTTATGTGAGCTATTTAAACGAACAAGGAAAATGGGGCGCTGCAGAGCGCTTGTCAGATGTAATTAATACGCCATTTGCCGAAGAATCTGTATGCATACATCCGGATGGAAAAACCATATATTTTGCATCGAGAGGTCACGCTGGAATGGGGGGCTCAGATATTTTTGTCAGCCAAATGGACAACCAAGGAAACTGGTCTAAACCAAAAAACTTAGGGTATCCGATAAATACAAAATTTGATGAGAATTCACTGATTGTCTCAGCAGAAGGAGATGTTGCTTTTTTTGCATCCGACCGCGAAGGAGGTTATGGTGATTTGGACATCTATTACTTTAAACTCCCCCGTGAGTTCCAGCCCACGACGACCTATTATTTTGACGGAAGAGTGTATGATAAGGTAACGAATAATCCTGTTGCTGGACATTTTACCCTTAAAGACATTGCCTCGGGAGAAACAATCATTATAAGCGATGCCGATGCGGTTACTGGTACCTTCACTGTCCCTTTGCCATCCAACCGCCAATACGTTATTGAAGTTAAATATGAAGGATACGCCATGACTTCCTTGGGATTTGATTTAACATATAATGAAAATCAAACCACTTACCATTTGGACATCCCTATGAATCCGCTGAATAGCAATACTGAAAATGTGCTACAGAATATATACTTTGACCTAAGCAGTTCAACTTTGCGCAAAGAATCCAATGTGGAATTAAATAATTTAGCCAACTTCCTAAGAAGCAAGCCTAGCATCAAAATAGAACTGGGTGGACATACCGATACGCGAGGTAAAGCGGAGGACAACTTAAAACTATCGGCAGATCGAGCTAAAGCAGTATACAATTACCTAATTCAAGTGGAACACATCGATGCAAACCGATTAAGCTTCATTGGATACGGAGAAACAAATCCGATTATAAGCGACCAGGAAATCGCCAAAATAGCGACAGAAATTGAGCGAGAAAAGGCCCATCAGACTAACCGAAGAACCGTATACAAAATAATAAACCAATGAGTTTCCTGAGGCTAATACGCATATCAAATTTATTCATCATCGCGTTTACGATGTATGGTGTTTGGTATACGCAAACTTATGATAAAACACCTTCAATCGAATTTAACCTATTTATTCTTTTCACGGTACTAATTGCCGGGGCTGGAAATGCAATTAACGATTATTTCGACGTGAAGTCTGACCGCATTAATAAACCCGAAAAAATCGTTATTGAAAAAAGCATTAAGCGGCGATGGGCAATTATTATTCATTGGGGATTTAATGCGCTTGCGTTGTGTATATCAATCTACTTAAGCTGGCGATTTTCGAGCTGGTTTTATGTGTTTATTCACTTTTTTTCTACGTCGCTTTTATGGGTATATTCAGTTTATTTAAAGCAGCGATTATTTTGGTCGAATTTAAGTGTCTCCTTCTTGGTCGCCATAATTCCACTGGTTTCGCTGAAAGCAATACATGATTTTGGAGGCGTTTTAATTTGTGGTTCTGGTAATGGAATTAGCGGGGAACTGCATGATCTTGCACCGCTAATATTCATCGCTTGTTTTGCTTTGATTATTAATTTTTCAAGGGAAGTGATTAAAGATATTCAGGATATGGGGGGTGATACCTTACGAAATGTTCGTTCCTTTCCACTGGTATACGGCGCGGAAAAAGCGCGTTGGATAGCAACAGGCGTTACGCTATTGTTAATACCAATATATTTAGTCGGGTTATTTATAGGTGCTTTTCCAAGTGGTTTGGAATTCAATATACTTTTTACCAGTGCGCTACTACTCAGCATGTCGATCTTGATATTACAACTATTGAATGCTCGAGAAAAATCAATGAATTTACTACTCAAATTGAGTTTGCTCTTGGGTTCCACTTCAATTTATTTCTTGTGAAAATTATTTTAGGATCAAATTCACCTCGGAGAAAAGAGTTGCTTGAGCACTTGGGCATCACATTCGATACTCGAAGTGTTGATTTTGAAGAGCTTATTAACGACCAATTAGCGCACGACGAAATCCCAAGTGATATCGTACGACAGAAACTCGATAAAATGGCTGATACGCAAGCAGCTGATGAATTATTAATTTGTGCCGACACCTTAGTTTTTCATGAGGGCACCCCACTTGGGAAGCCTAATTCCCATTCAGAAGCCTTAGCCATGTTGCAGCGATTATCTGGAAAAACCCATGAAGTTATAACCGCCGTAGGCATAGCACACCGCGGGCAACGTGTAATCTTCAAAGAACATACCGCTGTACATTTTGAAGTGCTATCCATGGATGACATTAATCGGTATGTGAACCATTTCAATCCGCTTGATAAAGCGGGCTCCTATGGCATTCAAGAATGGATTGGACTAATTGGTGTTTCACGGATTGAAGGCTCTTATACGAATGTAATGGGACTACCAACACACCGTCTTTACCAAGAACTAAAGAAGTTCAAGGTATAAAAAAAAAGGGGCTTGTGCCCCTTTTAAAGTATATTTTCTACTTATTATTTTACTTGAAATTCAACGCGACGGTTGTATGCTAATTTTAACTCTCTGTCATTCGGATCATCATCTTCAGTCATTTCCGCCTCGTTTGGTTTCATGGCATTTTCAGCGATAATGATAATTCGATCTTCAGAAATACCGTATACTTCCATCAATCGTGTTTTGATGTAGTCTCCACGTTGTTCATCCAAATTCTCTAACTCCTCACGCAAATCTTCATAGGCTGTTGCCAAGCTATCTTCTAATTCGTCGTTGTGCGCATAGATCGTTATTTTCTTTGATGGATTAGCCTTCAAATAATCTCCAACATATTGAATACAGCTTTTGCCTACTTCACTTGGCTTCGCTTTTCCGAATGGGTAATAAATCACTTGAGCAGCAACTTTCTCTTCCTCTGTCATTTTATCAGAAACTACAGGCTCTTTGGTAATAACGACTTTAGAATATTCTACCGAAGATGCAGCCGTATCTACTTTAACGCAATTACATGGCTCTTTGTCGCCAACCTCTTTAATTCGGATATTATCAATAAAGTAATACGCCATCGGTAAAACTGCAGGAATTTCACTTAACTCACCTGTTGAAGCATCTCTTTCTTGTTTTCCAGTTGCTATTTTCTTTTGCGCTACTGCTAAGGTCTTATCGTTGATTAAAAAGTTCCCGATTACCAACCCTTGTTCGTCACCTTTCGCTACATACACACCACACACTTTATCCCAACCTGAATACGAATCGTAGACTTTATTTTTATAATTATAAATGATGCGATCAGCTTCTACATTGATTGGGCCAGACTCCTCACCTTCTGCTAATTCCACTTGATATTGTGATGGTTCTTTAACAAACATAATCCCAATATTATTCGACGCATACTTAGATGCCTCTGCAAGGGATATCGACATTTCAATACAATATTTCTTCCCTTTAATCATCTTTTTTAAAGACTTACCATCAAAGAATGGAATCGTAACAAAACTCTTCTCTTTTTGCAATTTACCCGGTTTGTAGGTCACAATCCCCGCATACCCCACATTTCCTTCTTTTAAATCATCTGTAGAAACAAAGGTATTTTTATCGTTCCCTTCAAATCGTTCGTTTTTAGGGTCAATTGGCAAGGCATACCCATAAATATTTGCACCCGCGCCATAATCACCGGAACCATAGTAAACATCCGCAGGAAACGACGTAGATGGCTTTAAACCAAATAACATGTCAATCTTTCCTGGTTCGGAAATTTCTACTTCATCGCTTGAGAATTTATCAAACGTGTACTTGTAGAATAACACAGTTTTTTCTCCTTTCTTTTGTGCCATCAGGGGTTGAAAACATGCAAACCCTATCGTGAGCAGTAAGATATTTTTAAAATTTCGTTTCATATTCTTTTACGGTTTTAATTAGCACTTTTACTTTTTCCGGGTCAATGTCCGGATAAACGCCGTGACCCAAATTTACAATATGTCTTGGACTTTCAAATGAATCTAACAATTTATTTACTTCAACTTGAATTGTTTTAGCATCAGCATACAGCAGGCAAGGGTCTAAATTTCCTTGAAGCGTCTTGTTTTTACCTACTAATTGTCTAGTCTCTCTAATATCCATATTCCAATCTAAGCCAATGGTAGTGCAAGGAATCTCCGAGATGTCTGGCAATGAAGCAATTGCACCTTTTGAAAAAACAGTAAAAGGAAACCCTTCAAACGCCTGCGCGATTTTACGAATGTAGCTTAATCCGAATGTTTCATATTGTTCTCGGCCAAGAATCCCTGCCCATGAGTCAAATAATTGCAATGCATCTACACCGGCACGTTGTTGTTCTTTCATGTACTCAATCGTAAAATCCGTGATTCGACCTAACAACTCATGTGCCAAAACCGGATCGGTGTAAAGTAATTTACGGGATTCAGAAAATGTTTTTGATCCTTTCCCTTCAACCATGTAGCAGAATATGGTCCATGGAGCCCCAGCAAAGCCAATTAAAGGTACCCGATTGTGTAAACCTTCTTTCGTAAGTCGAATTGCCTCGAAGACATACGATAATCGATCAGCTACATCTGGATTCGTATCTAACAACGAAAGTTCTTCCCGTGACCTAATCGTTTTCGGAAAGTACGGTCCGCGTTGCTCAATCATTTCATAGGTTAAGCCCATGGCATCGGGAACCACTAAAATATCCGAAAATAAAATCGCTGCATCAACATCTAATAAATCAACCGGTTGAATGGTAACTTCCGCAGCCAGCGCTGGTGTTTCAACCAATTCTTTAAAACCACTCAATGTTGCACGAACCGCGCGGTATTCAGGTAAAATACGTCCTGCCTGCCTCATCAGCCATACTGGATATCGAGGAATCTCTTCTCCCCGATGGGCTTTAAGGTACAAATCGTTCATCAATTTCATAGGTTCAAAGATAGTTAAATGCTACCAATCAATCGGCTTGCACCCTACGGATTGTAAAAATTCATTCGTTTGACTAAAATGTTTACACCCGAAAAAACCACGATATGCGGACAAGGGGGATGGGTGTGGCGCTGTTAATACGAGGTGCTGTTCTCCTCCAAGAATCAAGGATTTTTTCGCGATGGCGTGTGCGCCCCAAAGCAAGAAAACCAAGGGTTCCTTTCGAGATCCCAAGCGTTGAATGATGAAATCCGTAAAACGCTCCCATCCAACACCTTGATGGCTTCCAGGATTACCCTCGTGAACTGTTAAAATTGAATTCAACAATAAAACACCTTGTCTTGCCCAGGATGTTAAATCCCCTTGCTCTTTCAACTCTACTCCCACATCTGTACGCAGTTCTTTGGCGATGTTTTGCAAACTCTTTGGCAAGGGTAAAACTTCCTTTTCCACGGAAAAACAAAACCCGTGGGCATGACCTTTCGTTGGATATGGGTCTTGACCTAAAACAACCACCTTAACGTTCGCAAAAGAACAGGAATTAAAGGCAGAGAACAGTTGATGTTTTGGTGGGAAAATTTGATTCGGATAAGTGGTATATGCCAATGAAACCTTAGCCATAAGGTCGGTGAAATAAGGTTTTACTAATTCTTCGGATAGCTCCGTTTTCCAATCATCTGACAAGCTCGAGATCATGCAATTGGAATGTAGGAGGTTATCGCATCAAGAAGTTGAGCATGGGTTTTATTCAGTCCTTCGATATTCAGTGACTTCACCTTGGAATAACGCTTAAGGTACGATAACTCTTTGGCAACTGTCAAAAATGACTGGGCGAAAACGCCAATAGCCAGAAAATATCCAATGGAAAATAATAGATTACTTTGGAACGACCAAGGCAACATGTAGGGCATTACAAAAAACAAAGGTAAGTTCAGCAAAACCATTGCAAAAATAGCCAACACCTTTTTTGTCGATCCCCAGAAAACTGGACGCTTAAACTTGGTCTCCACCCATTTTTTAATTAGGAAATATACCCATCCCGCATGCAGCGCACCTAACAACGCAAAAGGCGATAGAACGAGTACTTTTAAAACCTTGAATGAAGCCCTCCAAGAATCTGTTCCGCTTAGAAATCGTTCATTTTCTGTAATTCCCAAGGATTGAAGCTGCTTTTTATAAGAATCAATTTGCGCAATCAAGGGATTGAGGCCCAATAACTGATCTTCGGTCAAGCCATTCATCCATCGGGCTAAGGCTTGAGAATATAACCAGCGGGATTCAATGCTTAGGAAATTATCAAAACATGTTGGATGCATCCCTTTACGCGTTAACATCATGATATCCTCATGTACATCCGCCAATTCAGGATTATGCACATCAGTCACCAATAGCCTCATGTCTGTTTCGAGAATTCGAGTTACATCAGTGATTGTCTTGGAGGGATTTTCTTCGTAATCCGCCTTAAAATCATTCAAGCGTATTTTTTTTCCTGCGGCAATTAACACATCACTTCGGCGCATATTAAAATCCGTGTAATTGACACCCAAGCCTTGAAGAAAAATATCCTTTTTCCAATCGCAAAATTCTAACGCAGAAAATCCAATGCGGGCAGGTCCCTTTTTAATCGGGTGCAAGCGTCGTTGAATGCGATCATCGGTAAACCCTTCCCCGAAAATCAAAATATTCCGATTTTTATTTAAAACGATGTTTGTTTTCTCAAAAATCTTGGCATTTTTCTCTTTCGTATCCACCCCATCTCGTTGTCTGTAAATGGGCAGCATGTGCACCATCCAAAGTAATGGTTTTGTGAATTTCGTAAAGACATCAGACCTTGTCATAAAGAATACAATCGGTTTTCGCTGAGAGGCGATTAACAAGGGATCCATAAAGGAGCCCTGATGATTACTTACAAAAATGGTCCTGCCAAAAAAATAATTACTCGGGTTGATGAGCTTTATTTTCCTAAAATACAAGCGAAATGAATAATGAAAAGCCAACCAAAGTAAAAAATATAGGATACGCATGATGCGCAAAATTACACATAATCAACAGTAAATTTCAACATTCCACCTTTCAAAAAATCAGATCGCACGCGTTGGCGCCTGTATGAATAAGCTTAGATTCGTATTATGAAAAATTTAGGCATCATTTGCGGAGGATTCTCCTCAGAGTATGAAATTTCACTCAAAAGTGCGAACACTATTTTAAAACACCTTCCGCATGCCTATGCAGGCTACATGATTGTGCTCTCCGATAAAGGTTGGTTAGTGAACCATGGATCTACACATGGCGTTTTTGATTTAAATACAGGAATAATTCACTTTGTGGACGGGACGCATGCAAGCTTAGATGGAGCCATAATTTATATCCATGGTGATCCCGGTGAAAACGGAAAAATTCAAGCGCTGTTGGATATGCTAAACATACCTTATGTCAATGCAAACGTCTTGTCTTCTGCCCTATCGTTCGATAAATGGTACTGTAATCAATTTTTAAAATCCTTTGGTATTCCTGTTGCCAATTCTGTTCTTTTAAAAGAAGGTGATGACTTGAATGAACAGGTACTTATTGAAACCCTGGGACTACCAATTTTTGTAAAACCAACCGATTCAGGATCCAGTTACGGGATATCTAAGGTTAAAAAGGCGGAAGAATTAAGGAGTGCCATAGATACGGCATTTAAGGAGGGAAGTACGATTGTACTTGAATCTTTTTTAGATGGGATTGAGGTCACCTGTGGGGTATATCGGACCAAAACAGAACTTAGTGCATTGCCCTTAACCGAAATTGTTTCAGAAAATGAATTTTTTGATTTTGAAGCGAAATACCAAGGTAAATCAAATGAAATAACCCCCGCACGCATCTCTCCAGAATTAACATTGAAGATTCAGAAAGAAGCTAAAAGAATCTATCAATTGCTCAATTTAAAATCTATTGCGCGCATTGATTTTATGTTGGTAGGCGATACCCCATTTGTTATCGAAGTTAATACCACCCCTGGATTCTCTGCTGAAAGCATCGTACCCAAGATGCTCGCTGAGGCGGGAATTGACATTTCTTCTTTTTGGGAAACAATTATTGAAACAGAACTACTCTTGAGCTAAGTGATTAAGTAAGATTTCCATTTGCTGTTTTACAGTGGATTGACTGCAAGTATAGCCATTAACTACAAAAGCAAATACTAACTTTTTTCCACTCAAGGTATTAATATATCCCGCATAGGATTTAATCCCTGTCATGGTGCCGCTTTTTGCATAGACCCTTCCCTCCCCTGCAGCACCTTTGCATAATTCACTAACAGTACCTGATTTACCAGCAACGGGAAGCGAATTAAAAAACTCATCCGCCATAGGGCTTTGCGTCATGTAATTCAATAAATCACAAAAATGTGCAGCTGTGATGCGATTATTGCGCGACAAGCCACTGCCATCATACAAACGCAATCCCAAGGTATCGATTCGAGAAGCAAAAAATTCTTTATAAATTTTTCGTGCCTTACTGTTGCTGCCATCTCCTGTAAGTTTGAAAGCTACCCCATTCAATAAGCCCTCTGCAAACAAATTTACACTCTTTCGATTCGTCCATTTTGCTATTTCCTCGACACTGCGACCATAGGTTGCAAACAACCTATAGAAACAGTCATAATCAGGAATAGGCATTCCGCGCACAGGAACCACTCCACCTTTAACAGTGAATGAATCCATGAGAAATCGAGACTTAAGGACTTCGGCAACATTGAATTCTGGATTTGCCACGGAACCTCTAACCATATAACTCGACTGATATGCCGGCAATTTTCCTGTGGCAATGCGGTGTTCGTCGTAAGCCCTACCTTGCAAATTAGATTGATCCCCTTTTATCTTGGCGCTTATAATTTTATTGGTTAGCTGGAGCTTTGGTTGCACTGGAGAGGTGCCGATTAACTTGGCTTTAGTTCCAGGTTTACCGGTTTCAAAATAATATCTTGCCACGTTATCATAGAAATTAATCCCCGCAGGAAAAGCCCCGAAATAATTACCTGCATCCCAACCAGACCAACCCGACGGTGTCCCTTCATATCCAAAGCTAGAGCCATCAACAATTACCTTGCCTTGAATTTCATGAATACCTAATTTCTTTAGGCTGTCAATCCACGCATCCATTTCTTCATATTCTTTTCCTTCCCCATTAAAGTACTTGCTTCCAAAAGAAACATCTCCGCCTCCTTTTATCCATAAATTACCTTTCAGAACACCCTGTTCAATTAAACCATCTGTAAAAAGCGTTGTTTCGAATCTATAATCTGGCCCTAAAAGTTCTAAGGCCATGGCAGTAGAAAATAATTTAGTAGTTGAGGCGGTAGCCATTGAAAGTGCAGGATTGAAGGACAACAAGGTATCGTTCGTTGATAAATCAACTGCCAAGATTGAAATTTTTGCTCCTGAAAATGATTTGTTAGTTACAAAACGCTTTAGCAACGAATCATAGGACTGTGCATTCAACAACAAACTGCTAAAAAAGAAGAAAAGGAAACTATATCTTTGCAGGGTCCTCATTAGTGCAAAGATGGCAATTCGAAGATGTTGAAATTAATTGTACTGGAAGGACTTTTCAACACCAACGCATGACAAACTCAACCGAAAGACCCATAAAGGTACTGCGTATTATTAACCGATTTAATGTGGGCGGGCCAGTTTACAATGTAACTTATCTTACCAAATTTCTACCCAAACCCTATGAAACCATGCTTATTGGAGGGTGCGCTACTTCCACCGAACAGGATGCAACGTATATCTTAGAATCGCAGGGTGTTGAATTCGAAAAATTAGGCTCGATGTCTCGAAGCATTCGGTTTTTTAGTGATTTACGTACATTTTTCGCATTGATTAAACTGATCAAAAGATACAAACCTACCATCGTGCATACGCACGCATCCAAGGCTGGGGCTTTGGGTAGAATCGCAGCCAAAATGATGGGTGTTCCGATTATTGTACACACCTACCATGGCCATGTATTTCAAGGCTATTTCAATCCAATTGTTACAAAACTGGTTATTCTTCTTGAGCGATTTTTAGGTAGGATAAGTACGAACATCATTACCATTTCACCGGAACAGCAGCAAGATATAGTGCATAAATTTAACGTTGTCCCATTAGAAAAAACCAGCATCATTCCCTTAGGATTTGACCTGAAACGATTTGAGGAAAGTCAGACTAAGCGCAATGAATTAAGAACTGTCGCTGGTATACCTGATGAACAATGTGCCGTAGCCATTGTAGGCCGTTTGGCTCCCATTAAAAATCACCGTTTATTTATTGATGCCGCAGCGCTTGTACTACGTCAGTATCCCAATGAATTTATATTCTATGTAGTTGGAGACGGGGAACTAAAAACAGAAATCAAATACTACATAGAAAATACGTATCCTTTATTCAATAAAAACATAGTTTTTACCTCATGGATAGCAGACATGACTACCTTGTATCCAGCCATGGATATCGTATGTTTAACGTCGTTAAACGAGGGCACCCCTGTTTCTTTAATTGAAGCCCAAGCCAGTGGTATTCCGGTAATAAGCACAAACGTTGGTGGGATAAAGGACATCGTGCAAGCAAATGAAACCGGAATAATCATGGAAGGAAACTCCGAAGAGGAATTAGCTAAACACCTAATAGAATTGCATCTAAATAAGTCCTTAAGGATGAAAATGTCACAAAATGCTCGTAACTTTGTAAAGGAAAAGTTCACCTATCAACGCTTAGTGGATGATATGGATAGTTTATACAAGACATTACTTTCTAATGAATAAAACGTTTTTATTTTACTGGTTCATCGCGCTATTCCTTCCGTCATGCAGCGTTTATAATTCGAACAAATTACTTTCTGATTCTAAGGAGCCCTCTTATACCATAGAAAGCTTTCAGCCCAAAAATCAAGATGAAACCATTCAACCTGGCGACCAATTAAGCATTAAAATCTACCCAAATGATGGAGAAAATGCCTTGATGTCGATTGCATCAATTAAAGCGGAAGAAATTCCCACTAAAATGGATGATGGATTCACCGTGAGTTCAACCGGTGAAATAAGACTTCCGTTGGTAGGAGAATTAATGGCAAAGGGTTTAACGACAAATCAATTATCGGAAGCACTGACCTTAAAACTAACGAAGACCATTCAGTCGCCATACGTAGAGGTAAGCGTTACAAATCAGCGACTTATGTTATTCAATGGGAAAGGAGCTGGTCAAGTAATCCCTTTAGCACATGAAGCGATGACATTAATGGAGGTCCTTGCTTTAGGAGGAGGAATTAAGGATGAAGGGAAATCGAACCAAATACGGTTGTTTCGTATGGAAAATGGCGTGAGAAAAATATACGAATTTGACCTATCAGAAATGAATAATTTAAAAAATGCAGATGTAAGGGTTCAAAACAGAGACATACTTGTAATTAATCATCATCCACGGAACGGTCAAAACACCTTACGCGATGCAGGTCCATGGCTTAGTATTCTTACAAGTGGTTTGGTTGTATTTTCAATCTTCAGCAAGTTATGACGAGAGAAAAGCTGATTGTAAATGACCAGTTCAACCCAATAATTCTAAGAAATATCTTAGCAAAGCATTGGTACAAGCCGCTTTTACTTCTTGTCTTTTTATTTTTTCTTGCCTTTATTTATTTGCGCTACACAAAACCCCTGTATAATTCACAAGCGGTACTTCAAGTGATTCATTCCAATAAAGTAAAGCAAGTACTTGGGGAACAAGCTCCTATTTCACAAGAAAACAGTTTATCAAAAGATGTTGAATTGCTCCGGTCCTCGATATTATTTGAACATGCGGTCCAAAGTTTAAATTTGAATACGAGTGTTTTTAATGAAGGGGATTTACTTACTGAAAATCTATACGGATATACCCCATTTTCCATTTTAGTAAAAGATTTATTTGATTCTACCTTGTGTAACACCAAAATCGAAATTAACCCCAGTACAAGCGGGGATTTTGAATTAGTATTTGAACATAAGGAGCATCTGATTAAAAAAACGGGAAAATTGGGCGTGCCAATCGTTACGAACTACTTCAACATTGAACTAAAAACAAACAACAGTGCAGCATTTAATCGAATTATTAGCACTGGAGAAATTTACTTTACTTTCAATAATAAGAATCAATTAGTAAAAGAACTTCAAGCTGGCCTAAGCATTACACCAATTGATGAAAATGCGCGAACCATTGAAATCTCATTTAATCATGAAAATCCCAAGCTCTGTTATCATTTGATTCAATCGATTATCAATAGTTACTTTAATTTTGAAAAGTACAAAACACAAGAAGAGAATAGTCAAACCATTGCATTTATTAATGGGCAGTTAGATTCTTTATCGCTCGTGCTTGATCATTCTAAAGATAGTTTGAACTTGTTTCAAAAATCACAAAACATCCCCAACATTGAATACGAAGAATCCGACATTACGGGTAACTTGTCGTCGTTTTCTAAACGCTTAACTGAAATCAATGAAGAATTGAATGCAGTAATTTACGTAAACAATAGAATTTCAAGCGATGTTACTCGCAATGAAATTTACCGAATTTTACCCGAATTAGTTGGTAGAAGAAGTTTTGAAGGGTCAATAACTCGACAAATTGAAGAATTAAATAAATTGTTAGAATCAAGAGAAGATTTACTGCAAGACATCACGTATGAAAGCAGTAAAGTAAGGCTCATAAATGAACGAGTTAGCAATCGAATTCAAGGGGTTAAGAAAAGCTTAAATGCGATTCAAGAACGCTTAAAACATGAAAAGCGCTTGATTGAAAATGAACTGGCGAAATACGAAGGAAAATTGTTGGGATTACCAGAAAAAACCACGGAATTCAATCGGCTCAAATATATGGAGGAATTGAATCGGGAGTATTTTAATTTGTTCACTCAAAAGAAAATTGAATTTCAAATTAACAATGCCGGATTTTCAAGTGACAATAGGTTATTGAGCCTACCTACCCTTGCAGAACAACCTGTATCTCCAAATAGCAATAAAACGTATTTAATCCTTGGGATTTCCGGAATATTAATTGGATTAGCTTGGCTCTTATTCTACTATTTAACCTACAACGAAATTACTTCGTTAGCAGACCTTAAAAATTTACTCCCCGATGATACTACAATCCTAGGAAGTGTACCGCTTTACAAGAGCAAGATGAAATACTCTCAAATTGTAATTACCAAATCCCCCAAGTCCAGGATATCCGAATCTATTCGAAATATTAAATCTAACTTAAACTTCATTAATAAGGATGCCCGACTAATTGCGGTATCCTCCTCTATTTCTGGCGAAGGAAAGACCTTTGTAATCATGAATCTAGCGGCCACCTTTTCGGCCTCCGGAAAAAAATGCATTATTTTGGATTTAGATTTACGTAAACCTAAAGTTCATCATGGATTTAACGTAGATAACCAAAAGGGAATGAGTCAGGTTTTATCTGGTTTATTGCCCTTACAAGAGGTGATTCAGGTTTCAGAAATTCAGCAACTTGATTTCATTACCGCTGGACCGATTCCTCCAAATCCTTCAGATTTAATTCAGAGTGAAACGCTTGATAAAATCATCGATCAACTTAAGGCAACTTATGATTTGATTTTTATCGATAACCCACCCGTTGGTATCGTTTCAGATGGAATTAACCTCCTTTCGAAAGCCGATATTCCCATCTATGTATTCAAGGCGAATTACTCCAAGCGTATGTTTGCCCATCAGCTCATGGAACTTTTTGAAATACAAAAACTTGAGAAAATTAATGTCATCTTAAATGCTGTACCCCAAATGGGTTCTATTTATGGATATGGGTACGGCTATGGATATGGGTATGGGTATGGTGGATATTACTCCGATGAAGATTCACTGCCTTGGTGGAAACGGTGGTTAAGCCGATTTAAATTCAAGAAACATGGAAGTTAGGGAATTTGAAATCACGGACTTATTACTGATAAAACCGAATCGTTTCCAAGATGACCGGGGTTATTTTATGGAATCATTCCAAGTAAATCGATACGCAAAGCTTATTTCAAAGCCCTTTGTACAGGACAATGTATCTCTTTCAAAGAAAGGGGTTTTACGCGGCTTACATCTTCAAAGTCCTCCAAAGGCTCAAGGCAAACTTGTTCAAGTGCTGCGCGGTGCCGTAATGGATGTCGCAGTGGACTTAAGAAAACAATCACCAACCTATGGGAAACATATTTGCGTAGAATTGAGTCAAGCGAATGGCTTACAATTTTATATTCCGCCCGGATTTGCACATGGGTTTCAATCCTTAGAAGACGATACGATTTTCACCTATAAATGCACAGATTATTACGCTGCTGACAACGAAATGACCATCCGTTGGGATGATCCACAGCTAGGAATTAGTTGGCCTATTTCACCGGCATTAACTTCACCCAAAGATGAGTTGGGGGTATTATTTGAAACCTTTAATAGTCCGTTTTAATCGATGCCCTTAGCACTCAAGTTATTTTTATACTTCGCGGGCACTTTGGGCTTTACCCTTGTAATGGTTTATCTCCTTCTTGGATTCTCTAAATCCTTAGGGATACGAAGTAAAAATGACATCCATGTACGTTGGAGCAATACTTCAAAACCCTCCCTCGGCGGCATTGCCATCTTTGTTTCCGTATTTGTATCAATGGTAATTTATTTGATATCGCACCCTACGCAGAATATTTTTGGGGATCAGCGCTTTCTGTTTTTCTTTGTTGGTATTTCCCTCGCATTCTTTATGGGGCTTGCAGATGATGCATTCAATACAAAACCATTTATAAAATTATTAACTCAATTTCTATGTGGTGGTAGTTTGGTAGCTAGTAATCTACTTATACCGGTGACTGACGTATTTTGGATCGATGCACTCATTACCATCATTTGGGTTATTGGACTCATGAATTCGTTAAATATGCTGGATAACATGGATGGTATTACAGCGAGTATCGCAATAAACACGCTGCTCTTTTTACTAGCCTTTAGCTTATTTTTCAAAGAATCCTCGCTCGACGTAAACACCTTTATTGTGATTGGACTTCTTGGTTCTTTATGCGGATTTCTTTTTGTAAATGCCCCACCTTCGAAATTATTTATGGGAGATTCAGGAAGCCAAGTGATTGGCTATGCAATTGCGTACTACAGTGTTTACTTTATTTGGTTTAAAGAACCGAGTTCAACGCCGTTTTGGGTAAGTACCTATTCGGTACTTTTGATTTTAGCCATTCCGTTCATTGATACCTTTACGGTGACGTTCAATCGAATTAAACAAGGAAAATCACCTGCTAAAGGAGGAAAAGACCATACCACACACCACATGGTGTATCGAGGTTTTACAGAACGTCAAACCTTTATTTTCTTTTGGATTATATCCCTTGTATTGGGTTGTTTAGGGCTACTTGTTATGTATCTCTACCGAAATAATTTCTCATTTATCTCCTCATTTCCGATAATACCATTTTTCATAGCCTTTTATTTTCTATTCAAAAATACCCATGCGTACAAAGCTCCCATTAAAAAAGATAATGCTATGGATTAGCTTACCCTTTCTCCTAGTTAACTGCAAGCATACCGACACAAACAGTTCCGAAAGGTCTAAACAAGTAAACCCCAATAAAACACCAAAAACCCCTCGGGAACTCGTTTTTTTTGATGAGCGAATCGCTATGACAGATTTCGATTTAACGGAACGACTGGATCGAGAATTATTAGTTAATACGTTCTTTCAAAGCAGTACTACCTTGGCGATGAAACGCGCATCTCGCTACTTCCCAATCATCGAACGTATTTTAAAACAAGAAGGAGTTCCAGATGATTTCAAATACCTCTGTGTTATTGAAAGTAACCTTAGTAATGTGACCAGCCCAGCAGGTGCCGCGGGATTTTGGCAATTCATGCCGGGTACTGCACCGGAATATGGGATTAAAATCACCTCAGAAATCGATGAGCGCAATCACCTTGAAAAAAGCACAAGAGCAGCATGTCAATTAATCAAAAACAACTACACCCTATTTAACGATTGGGTTAATGCTTGTGCAGCCTACAATCGCGGTCCGGGCGGATTAATGCATGACATGAAATCTCAAGGCGTAAAGCACTTTTTTGACACCGAAATGAATCCTGAAACGGCGCGCTATGTGTTTCGAATTATGGCCTTAAAATTAATCATGGAACACCCCGCCGACTATGGATATCAAATTCCAATAACTGCTTGTTACTCCCCCATTAAATCCAAGCTCATTAAGGTCAAAAATCCAATAAAAAATTTAGCGCTTTGGGCTAGACAGCATGGCACCAGCCTTAAAAATCTCCGCATACTAAATCCATGGATCTTATCAAATCAGCTATCCGCAACGTCAATTCCATGTTCCATAGAAATCCCAGCAAACAAAGAACAACTTGGGGTGTTTAAAAAATAGAATCTATAACCATGAAAGAACAGGAAACGATCGCGGTGTATGGCGCTCGAGCACATAATTTAAAAAATATCGATCTTTCATTTCCAAGAAATAAATTGGTTGTTTTCACTGGGCTTAGTGGCAGCGGTAAAAGTTCCTTAGCCTTTGATACCATTTTTGCCGAAGGACAACGGCGATATATTGAAACCTTTTCATCCTATGTCAGACAGTTTATTGGTGGACTCGAACGTCCAGATGTGGATAAAATCGACGGCTTAAGCCCCGTTGTTGCTATTGAGCAAAAAACGGTTTCTCGTTCTCCACGTTCAACAGTTGGAACTATAACCGAACTTTATGATTTTTTCAGGTTATTGTACGCTCGGGCTGGAACGGCATATTCAATGGTTACCGATGAACCCATGGTTAAATACACCGAACGAGAAATTACCGATCTCATTTGTAGTCGCTATGCCGGAAGAAAATTCGCCATACTCGCCCCAAAGATTAGGGCAAGAAAAGGCCATTACAAGGAACTATTCGAACAAATTACGCGTCAAGGATTTACCAAAGTACGGGTAGACGGAGAAGTGCGTGACATCATGCCGGGAATGAAATTAGACCGTTACAAAACGCACGATATCGAGGTAATCATCGACCGATTCACTGAACACATATCAGACAGTGATCGCGTTTACAAGGCTGTAGGTACGGCCATGAAAATGGGAGCTGGCATTATGATGGCAATCGATTGGACATCCATGGAGGCCTCCTATTTTAGTAGAAGCTTAATGTGTCCAAGCAGTGGGATTTCTTACCCTGATCCGGAACCGAATTTATTTTCATTCAATTCACCTTACGGCGCATGCGCGCCCTGCAGCGGGCTGGGTGAGGTTAGCGCAGTCGACTTAGAAAAAATTATCCCAAATCCTTCCCTGTCGATTCAAAAAGGGGGAATAGCACCCCTAGGGAGTTTTAAGCATAATTGGTTCTTTGATAAGCTTCAGAAAATCGTCCTTGCCATGGGGCATACACTTCAAACCCCGCTCGCACAATTCAGCCCGGAGGAAATTAACTTCTTACTCTATGGTAATGAAGACATGCAATTAAGTAAAGAGGATATCCAAGAACGTTTCGAAGGGATAATTCAGTTCATGATGCGCTACAAAGAAGATGGAGATCCCGTATTGCTTCGTTGGGTAGAGCAATTTATGCATAAGATTACTTGTCCGACGTGCCATGGGTTTCGATTGAAACAGGAAGCCTTGCATTTCAAACTAGCAGGTAAACATATCGGTGAAATTTCCGAATTGGATTTATCTGAATTGGATCATTGGTTGCAAGCAATGGATGGGGATTTGAGTAAGGAACAACAGCTGATTGCTTCAGAAATCCTGAAAGAAATAAAAACACGCTTACGATTTATTTTGGATGTTGGATTAGGGTATTTAACCTTGGGTAGATCCTCCAAAAGCCTATCCGGAGGAGAAGCGCAGCGGATAAGACTCGCAACACAAATCGGAACAGAACTCATTAATGTCTTGTACATTCTTGACGAACCATCTATCGGCCTGCACCAACGAGACAATACCAAACTTATCAACTCCCTGAAGAAACTGAGAGATGCTGGGAATACCGTGTTAGTGGTTGAACACGACCGGGACATGATTGCCGAAGCTGATCATATTGTAGATATTGGTCCAGGCGCAGGAATCAACGGGGGAAATATAGTGTTCTCTGGAACATATCCAGAACTGTTAAGAGCACACACAACTACATCAAACTATTTCAATGGTGGAAATTGCATTGAGGTTCCTTCCACTCGACGCAAAGGAAATGGAAAGACACTAAGCTTAACCAATGCTTCGGGAAATACACTAAAAAATGTATCCTTGAAATTACCCTTAGGCACCTTTACTTGCGTAACAGGAGTTTCGGGCAGTGGGAAATCTACACTTATCAACCAAACCCTATACCCTGCACTGCGTAAGCATTTTTACCAGAGCCTTGGACAAGCACTACCCTATAAATCGATTGCTGGACTCGAACATATCGATAAAGTGATAGACATCGATCAAAGTCCGATTGGTAGAACACCTCGATCCAATCCGGTTACCTACACCAAGGTATTCGATGAAATTCGCAGCTTATTTGCATCATTGCCAGAGGCACAAATAAGGGGTTATAAACCTGGCAGATTTTCCTTTAATGTTGCAGGCGGAAAATGCGAAACATGCAACGGAGGTGGCCTTCGGCTCGTTGAAATGAATTTCTTACCTGACGTCTATGTGACCTGTGAAACCTGCCAAGGAAAACGCTACAATGCAGAAACCCTTGAAGTTAAATTCAAAGGAAAATCAATTTCTGATGTGCTGAATATGCAAATTTCGGAGGCTGTTCCATTTTTTGAATCGATCCCAAAAATTCACCGGGTATTGTCTACCCTCGATAGCGTAGGCATGGGCTATGTTACCCTAGGACAACCCTCAACCACCCTGTCCGGTGGTGAAGCACAACGAATTAAGTTAGCAACAGAATTATCTAAAAAAGCTACGGGAAACACCCTGTATTTACTAGATGAACCTTCAACCGGTTTACATTTCGAAGACATTAAACTTTTATTAAATGTACTTCATCGCTTAGTTGATGAAGGGAATACCGTATTGGTGATTGAGCACAACTTAGACATTATTAAAACTGCAGACTATATTGTTGATATGGGACCGGATGGAGGAAAAGGTGGCGGAATGATTATTGCGGAAGGAACTCCTGAAAAAATAATTACGAAGTGTCTTGAAAAATCTGATACAGCGACGTATTTATTAGAAGAAATGAATAGAAATAAAATTATGAACAAAAACTGAGTTTATTTTTTATAATTTTGTAGCGCTAAAAAACATAAAACCTTAGAACAATGGCAGTAGAAATTACAGACGCAAACTTCGACGAATTAGTAATGAAATCAGATAAGCCAGTTATGGTAGATTTCTGGGCAGAGTGGTGTGGTCCTTGTCGAATGATCGGACCTGTAGTAGAAGAAATGCATACTGAGTATGCAGGCAAAGCTATTATTGGAAAAGTTAATGTTGATCACAATTCAGGCGTTGCAGCACAATTTGGTGTTCGAAGCATTCCAACGATTTTGTTTATCAAAAATGGAGAAGTGGTTGATAAATCAGTAGGTGCTGTTCCTAAAGCAACCTTAGCTTCAAAATTGGACGCGATCTTATAAACGGTACTTCATACCAACACATACATGGACAATTTTTTCCGGAGGCTCAAATACTATGGAATAGGTTTTGGCATAGGGTTGATCTTTGTGGTGTTGTTATTTCAACAAAAAGGTTGTTCTTGGACGCCAGGGAATCGTGTTAAATCCGCCATTCTTGAACGGATAGTTTTCATTGATTCGTTAGATGAGGTTTATACTAAATCGCATAACATATCACCAAAAACGCTTCGTAAATTTATAGAAAACGGTACCGTTTCATTCCTTAAAAGCAAACGAAAGGGTCAGGAAAAGGTGTACCATTTCCATGGAACCTTGGGCAGCGACAAATCCTTTAATTGCCTTATTGGGTATCGTGAAAAAAGTGTGGTGGTGGATGTAGATTTTGAACATTCGAATATCAAACAATATAAACCCTTGGTTGGTTTTGCCAAACCGTTCCTTTACAAAAAGAAGAATTGGTTTTCAGGAAAATGGGATTTATACGACCTAAAAGGAATCGTTCCTTCGTCCGCTCCTGAAAAATTCACTGAATTATTCTTGAAAAATGGAAGGTTAGACTGCGGTAAAAGTACCCTTATCGGGCAAAAACCTACAAGCTATTTATCTTTCACCAACCAATTTGCGAAACATCAAAAACAAGAATTCCTACTACGCACCATTTGGTATCAAGAGAAAATCGAAATTAAAGACTTATCAATTATTGACATCAAGCGTAACAATTAGCAAACGTTAATTGTTAATAATTCAAGTGACGTCATTAATTCGGCGGACGGATTATCGTTAATTTTGAATTATGGAATTTAGTGCCACTCAAATTGCACAGTTACTCGAAGGTATTGTTGAAGGAGATGCTTCAGCGTCCGTTTCGGGTCTTTCAAAAATAGAAGAAGGAAAAGCCGGTTCGCTTTCCTTTCTATCCAATCCAAAATACGAGTCTTATATTTACACTACAGGATCAAGTATTTGCATAGTCAACGATAGTTTTCATCCAACTAAACCCTTACCGAGCACACTAACCTTGATTAAGGTAAAAGATGCTTATGCATGTTTTGCAAAGTTACTTAGTGTATACCAAGCATCCATGCGAAAAGCGCCAGGAATAGAACAACCCTGTTTTATCGATCCAACCGCAACGGTTGGAAAAGATGTCTACATTGGAGCCTTTGTATACATTGGCGCAAATGCTCAAATAGGCGATGGATGCGCAATTTACCCCAACACGCACATCGGACAAGGAACCAAAATTGGGTCGAATACCACGTTGTTTTCTGGTGTTCAAGTGTATGACAATATGCAAATTGGATCACATTGCATCATACATGCCGGAGTAGTAATAGGTAGTGATGGATTCGGATTCGCACCAAACGAACAAGGTGTATTTGATAAGGTACCTCAAATTGGCAATGTAATCATTGAAGACTTTGTTGAAATTGGCGCAAATTCTACCATTGATCGCGCTACCATGGGGTCGACCCGGATTAAAACAGGCGTTAAAATCGATAATTTATGTCAAATCGCACACAATGTTGAAGTGGGCGAACACACCGCGCTTGCCGCTCAAGTGGGCATTGCCGGCTCAGCCAAACTAGGAAAACACATCATGGTAGGTGGACAAACCGGAATCAGCGGACATCTTCACATCGCAGACGGCACAAAGATCGTTGCACAATCAGGGATTCCTTCTACAGTTAAAGAAGCAGATACCCTAATGGGCACGCCAGCCATACCAATCAACGACTTTAAGCGTTCGTTTATCGGGTTTAGAAAATTACCCGAATTGATGCGTGAAATGAGTCAGTTGAGGAAAGAAATCAATGAATTAAAAGCGAATAAATCATAACATGACCGAACAACAACATACACTCAAACAACCCGTAGCATTGATGGGTGTTGGTTTGCATACCGGAGAAAAAGTCACCATAGAACTATGTCCTGCTCCAGCCAACCATGGATATAAATTTCAACGAATCGATTTAGACGATGC
>Ga0315899_10001962_pt1 | contig 23107 bp, 36 predicted proteins | sample LakEriMetagenome_2_FD_203518 | JGI IMG/M metagenome (GOLD analysis project Ga0315899, IMG submission 203518) | Freshwater fungal communities from buoy surface, Lake Erie, Ohio, United States - Buoy 4 MA112 | ecosystem: Environmental > Aquatic > Freshwater > Lake | place: USA: Lake Erie, Ohio... | reverse complement strand
TTACCCCTTGCTGCGCCGCGCTGGTTCACGACTTTTGCCATGCCCCGCCCGTACTGTTTCATCATGTCATTGGTCTTGCCACCTTTAGCCAACTTGGTCATTGGCTTGCCGGGGTGCAGTTTTTTCTCGTGCTTGTGCACGGCACCTGCGATCATTTTCTTGTCTTGCTTTAAGTCTTTCTTGTCCATTTTCAACTCCTAAGTTGTTGCTACCGTTACTGTACCAAGTTGTACAACCAAATTCAAATTATTTGGTGTCAACGCCGCATCAAAACTGCTCGAACCACCCACTGGAGCCCAGCCCCATTGAAATATTCTGCTACCACCACCTGACTCACCGTCCGCTAACAAACCAGAAACTACATAGCTCCTGTCAGGACGGGGATTTCTCAAAGCCTGTGGGTCGTCCACAGGGAACATACCCAACTGCAACTGCGGATGGTCTGGGTCCCAGCACTCTGGGCACACCAACAAGTTGTAATTCTTTAACTTGATAATCTCAGTTTTCAGAACCTTCAACTTAAACCGCTGACCACAGCGATCACACTCCGAAATCGCATTCTTGCCCGAAGCAAAACGATTACCCATGACTACCTCCCGATGTAGGTCTGTCTAGGAACCAAACGCAATGCTGCTTTCTCGTGATCCTCATATGCTGCCAGTTCCCATGCCTCGTCATACTGTTGCTTCAACATGCCAATACGCTCCATACCTTGCGGTACTTTGCCAGCGATGTAGTACGACAGACCAGCCGCCATACATGGGATAAATCTAAACGGTACGTCCATGATGTTCACACCACCACCAGCGTCTTGCGTACGGCGTAGACGCCAGTAAACAAATGTGTACGGTTGTACGTTATCAGGGGTAGGCCAAACAGTTATCGCTGGCACTTGTTGCCAATACACAGTAGCCGCAGCCGTATGCCCTACAGCAATCGTGTTTTGCTGACCACGGAAACAACTAGATAGAGTGCCACTAACAGCGTTTGCGTTCTGGGTGATATACCCATAGTTGATAATCTCATCATCAATCTTTATAAACCCTGCTGCGGGTAAACCCGTAACATCACTCAACACGATTGTGTCTGATGTACTTGTGATGGTTGTAGTCAACGTGGCAGAAATGGGGCTAGCCTGCCCGTTGTAGCGCTGAATCCAAACCTGAATAGGTCTGGCTTGAGTTAACTTGTTAGGGATCGTAGCGTAGGTAGAAACGCTAATCCGCGTGATTGTCAGGTCGGCTTGGTTAGACGTGCTGTTTGCATCGGTACGAATCAAATGCTCAAGAAGGTCAATCGTGTCGTTTGGTAATGGATACGTGTTTTGCCCCTGAACTAGATTAATAGACCCTGTCTCAATAGTCCACATATTGATGCCACGGTTTGCCCAATCAGCAAACATAATGTTGAGACTACGACGTGCGGTACGCAGGTCATATCCAGTGCGCAGTTCACTACCAGCGCGTTCAAACGCCTCCTCGACCAACTCGGTGAGGTCGAGGTTAAAGCCATATGCGCCGGATGTGTTTGCCATTATCTAAATCCTGCTGTTTTCTTTGCTATGCCTTTGGGCTGTGCTACGAATTGTTTTCCGGCTTTTTTGCCAGCGCGTTTCGCACGCGTTGTCGCAGCGTACTCAGCAGGGCTGAGACTTTTGATCGCAGCTTCTGGAAGGTATCGCTCACCTGTTTTACTAGACGGTTTTCCACTTTTGGTTCTCCATTTTTGGTCACCCCAGTTTTTTAAGGACTGCTGTGGTGCTTTCAATCTCTGTAACCCCCACCTGCTGCCTTGTACTTCTTGGCTACAAGTTGAGCTTTACGTGCTGACCACTGTCCTGCACCTGTGCCGTGAGTTGCTGCGGCCTTTACCTGAGACACAATCCGCTTGCGCAGACTGGGTTTTGTGTAGTTACCAGCGGCGTTAACTTTCCCGCCCTCAGCGTACTGTGTAAAGTCGGTGTCATCCCTTCGGGCAGTTCTCTTGCCTTTGGGCATCTTGGAGGGGCGGATAGCGCCCATGCCGCGACTTGACATCATAGTTACATCATCTTCCCACGGGTTTTACCCTTAGTGCAGCATCCGTCGGCACGAGAAGAAGCAGTCATGCCACCTGCCTTTTTACCCTCGATTCCTTTACGGTACTGCTTGGCACGCTCAGTCAGCACCTCAGCATCTTCTTCAGCCATATTTGCGCGTTTAGCATTTGCGGCTTTTGATAGGTCACTACCCATGTACATTTGACCCAAATCTTGAGCCTTTTTGCGCTTTTCATCCGCTTCATTCATTAGCTGGTTAGATCGTACTGGGTTGGGTTTACCATCAACGCGAATACCACTACCGGGTTCTATAGCTTTTATTTTCCCTTTAGGGATTGGCTCATCCACCGGTGTGGAGTCGGAATATTTAAGTGGTTTTGGCATGATTAGCACATCTTCCCACGGGTTTTACCCTTGGTAGCAATACCATCAGCACGACTAGAAGCGGAACCGCCATTAGCCATACCAAAGGCAGAGCGTAGACGTTGACTAACAGATCGCGTGTCAGTTGAACCGCTACCTGATCTAGCGCTTTCACGGCTTGCCTTCATGCGTTCTGACAAAGACATCTTAGTTACATCTGCGGGGGCCGCTTTAGATTCGGCTTTAGGAGCGGCTTTAGCAACGGGCTTAGGCGCAGCTTTAGGGGCGGCCTTGGGGGTAGCTTTTGTTGAGTATGAAGTACCCGATTCGCCATATTCTTTGGCGTTAGGATTTATCAACATACCTTCTGTACTTTTGTTAGCTTCTTCCATCTCGTCGATGGGCCCGCCTTCTTGGTAACGTTTTTTCATGTTTAGCTCCTTAGATTAGCAGGCCATGCCGCCTTTGTTAAGCATCTTGCCTTTGGTTTTGCCTTTTGTAGCAACACCATCAGCGCGTTTGGAGGCGGAACCGCCCATAGCCATTTTCTTGGCAGCGCCACCTTTTTTCATAGGCATTTCTTTTTTGGCTCCAGCTTTTTTCTTAGCTATCATTGCCATAAATCCGGGGTTCATTTTGCTAGCCATAGTATCACCACCTTTTTTAAAGAGTTCGGTTTTGCCCTGAAGAGTTTTGGGCTCGTTTACCTTTTGCAAATCAGGACGCGAGCGCGGCCCACCTTTAAATTTGATGCCTTTATCAGCCGCAGTAAATTCTTTACCAACAGACTGAGGGACACCAGCTTTCTTAGCAAACGATGGATTGTTAGCCACCGCAGCCATGAAATTGTGTTGCTTCTTACTTGTGCTTGGCATGTTAGACCTTAACAATCCAGCCTTTGCCAACAAAGAAGCCAACGACCAATAAACCTACCCCGATCAGAAACTTCTCCACAACAGTCTTACCAATCTTTTTGTAAAACTCTGAAGACATTTCTTCGATAGCAAGCTTTGCCGCTTCTTTGGCGATCAATCGTTCGCGGTCTGTTAATTCAAGATCAGACATCAACACATCCTTCCTTTGGTTTTACCCTTTTGGGTTACACCGTCTGCTGCTGTCACATATCCACCATCAGCGCAGTTCCACGCTCTTAGGCTCTTATTGATCCTAGAGTTCGGGTCGTTCGCTGTTTTTGCGGATGTCAATTTCTTTTTCATCCCACTCATACGGGCGCAGAAAGAGTCGCGCCTTGAGCCGCCCTCGGGTTGCGGCGGTTTCAAGTTCATCCCTTGCTTTTTCGCGGAGGCTCGGCCCTTGGCGTTCAAGCCACCCTTCTCGGATTTGCCTTCCTTGCGCGTCCATGCGGGACTAGCCATAGAACACCACTGCGGTGGTAGATGCAGCACAAACTGCTGAAATGTTTACATCACACCTAATACCTTCTCCGGGAATCGCAACATAGATTGATCCGGCTGCGGCTGGTGCAGTAAAAGAAAATTTAGCAGTGCCGCCTGTACCATCATTAAGAACAACTGTTCCACCTGATGGATAGCTGATGGTCAAACCTTTGATACGGGCAGGGCCACCAAAAATTGTAGTGGTAGTGCCAGCGGCTGCGGCTGTACTTTTAACGTCTGTTTGCATCATGGTTTGATGCTCCTAATTAAGCAGTGCGTGTAAACACGTACGCTGTTGCGCTAGAAAACATTATTGTGAAACGACCAATACCGGTTGCACCAGCAGCAATCGTCAAATCACCAAATGAGCCAGCAGTGTCGGCGGCTGCGGTAGACAAAATACCGTTAGTTGCAACAGCAACAGTTACAGTCGATGCGCCTGCTGTATTGTCAATATACAAGTCAAACACAGTGCCTTGAGCGGCACCTAAAGCGGCACCGAGCAACGTGCCTGTAGGCAGCGTAATTGTCGTCGCTGCGGCTGAAGTAGATGTGATGTAGCCCGTTGCTACTTGCGCTGCTGTGGCTGTTGCCGTTGCGTTGATTGCAGCAGTGACGGCGTGAGTAACAGCGCCTGAGCCTGCAACATTTCCGGTAAGTGTACCTATAAAGCCATTGGTCGATGTGACTGGGCCGGAGAAGGTGGTTGATGCCATGATGTATTCCTTACATGCAAGTTAAGTACATCTGTCTGCATGTCGTCAGCCGGGACTGTCAGATGTACCGGAAAACCCCGGAATGGTTTGAATATACCCTAAAAGAAAAGGGAGCACAAGGCTCCCTTCTCAGTCTCTTTAGGCAGAACCGGAAGAACCGAACATACCTAATGGGTCAGAAAAGCCGAAGCTATAACGCTCACGAGCCTTGTAACGGACGTTACCGGTATCGAAATCACCGTCCATGCTGTTTTGCAGCGGAGTGCGGATGAAATGCTTCAAACCGTTAGGCACATCAGTTGTCAAGAACCAAGCATTGGTATCAGTCAGATAGTGGTTAATTGCATAACCTTCTGGGATTGAACCATTGTTCTTCAACGCGTTGATGTCGTTGTCAGCGGTACCAACACGGAGGTTAGTCTCTAACAAACGAGTAGCAACGAATTGCAGTGCTGGTGGGATGATCAACTTCTTAGGCTTAGCAGCGATCAACAAGCCACGCTCATCAGTCCAAGCGGCGATTTGAATAACGGCGGCTTCAAGAGAAGTTTCGTTCAAGTCAGCTTGAGTAGAGGGGGTGTTGCTGTTTGTGCCACCAGAAACCAAGGGGTGTGCTGTAGAGAACAAAGCAACACCGTCGCCACCGGGGTAGCTTGCGGAGAAACCGTTGTTTAAAACAGCAGCAGCCTTAATTTGCTTGGTGTAAGCCATAGCACGAGCCAAACCTTTGGTGTAGCGGGCTGACAAAGAATCGTAGAGGTTATCTTCGATAGCTTCTTCAGTGATCGCAAAGCCCAAGGCGATGGTTTCGTGGTTGTAGCGAGTTGTAAATGCCTCTTGTGCATTGTCATAAGCGATGGCAGAACCTTCGTTTTTGACTGGTGCGGCAGAGAAGCCAGACAGCTTGGTCTCTTCTTCGAAGCTACGCTCAGAAGTTTCTGTTTCGTAAATCTCTTTGTGCTCTTCGCCGTAGCGTGCGTACTCAAGACCGAACAAAGCATTAAGACCCGGAAGGAGTTCCTTCAGTAGTTGTGCGCGTGAAATAGCCATGATTTATGCTCCTTATACGCCAGTTGAATTGTTGTACTGGTGCATAGTTGCGTTTATCTTGACGATAAATTCAACAAATGTATCAGCGCCTGTTGCTGTGTCTCTAACCACATCAATGATTCGAATAGGTAGAGTATTGGTAGTAGCTTGAGTGCCTTCATCAATAGCCACTTTGGAGTTACCAGTAGTGGTAGAACCAGCGTTTTGAATCAATGCAATGTTGTTACCAATAGCAGAAATACCCATTCCAGCCACAGTCGTGGTTCCAGAACAAGAAACTACTTGGAACAGTGTGTCAGGATCATCAGCGACCACAGCGAAGATTTTAGTCCCCGAAGCAATTGACTGACTAGCTGGGTAGAACTGTTGTTGCTGAACTTGACCTGTTGAGCTATTAGTAAAACTTACACCCAAAAACACACCAACAGGAGTGGCGGTTGTAGTGCCAGTATCCTTTTCAATAGTGCCGTCGGAAATACGTTTCACCAAATCACCGTAGAAAATGTTTGTGGCATAGCCACTCGCAATTTCCATCAAACGGGTCGAGCCCGCGAATACCTGTCCACCTATTAGGTTTACAGGCTTTAGACCGTAAGGGGCCGAGACTGTAGGGTAAGCCATTTAAGACTCCTTTAAAAGTTAAGAACCAGAACCAAACGTCACTTTTGTCGATTTCTCAGAGAACTTCGACATCCGTGGATCGCTGTCTTTCATGTAATTGTTATCTACAGACTCCATAGTTTGTTTATTGATGTTCGCAAAGTGTGCTTCGCGTTGCTTCAAAAACTCCGATGGAATACTACAGAGAACCAAACCTCCCACTTCAATGTTGCCCTTAAAGCGACCTTCAGTAGAAGCGTGCATCATCATTTCAGGATAGTCTTCTGCTTTCACAGGTTCATATCCTTCCCTAAACTTACTAGAGACGTTTTGCGCGTCAGGTCTTCCCATAAAGCTGGTTCTTACCCAGCGATGTGTAATACCTTCGCGTGGATCAGGTGAGGGTAGAGCTTCAGGAGCTTGCCACGAAGTTTGACGTGGTGTGCGTGTTACTGGGGTGTCTAACTCTCTAGCCAAACGATTTTGCTTTTCAGCTTTTACCTGTTCCATATTTAACCTCTTTTAAGTTGTGCTACCTGTTTCGCATATTCTTCTATCGGGACCCCAAGACGGCGCGCAATGGCGGCTTCGGATGCCTTTAGCTTTATACGATTGGGCGGAGTACTACGTGAGGCCGGAGCCACAACACTAGTAAATTTTTGTGCACGGCGTGGGGGTTCATCATCCTCATCGACCGGTTCTGATACTCTTTTCTTTGGAGGCGGTGTATCTTCCTCATAGCTCTCAGCATCTTCAAAATGCTCAGGAAATCTTTTGCGCATAGTTTTATCTATGGTTTTGAAGTACTCTTCAGTACCAACATAGTCCGAACCATACTCTTTAGCTAACTTCTTGTCAAGCCCCATTGCAGCCATAGTCATCTCTTCATCTACTCCCCACCAATCACTGTTGGATTGAACCCATTTCTGGGTGCGTGGAGTAAGTGAAGGACTTTCTTGTTTAGCAGGGGTAAATTCTTTTTCTTCTACTTCAATTGGCTTTAGCCCTTGAGCCTTATCCAACTTTAAAGTAGCTCTAGAAATCTCCGCTTGCGCATCAGTAAGAGCATCTACATCACCCATCTCATGGGCTTCTTTGTACTTTTTCTTGGCGTTTGCCAATTCCAAATCCGCAGAAGTCTGAGACTGCTCAATGAATGCTTTACTACCAGTTGCTAGTTGCTGTTGAAGACGTTTGTTTTCTTCAAACACTTGTTTGGCAAAGGCTTCTGCCGCTTCGCGTTCGCGAAAGGCTTCCTCTTTTGCTCGGCGTTCGTCGTGATAGCCACGGGTGAACTTCTTAATACGCGCCTGAACCTTCTCGTCATACGAGGCTAGCTCGTCTTCCGTTGGGTCTTCGACCGGCTCCTTCATCGGCTTGCGACGTCGGTCTTCCGGTGGGGTATCGTCTTCAATTTCTACTTCAAACTTTTCGTCTTCAGCAGCAATTTCCTTATCAGGATCGGGTAACTCGAACTCAGGTAATGCCATGATTTACTCCTTAAGCAGCACGGGTAATTCCGCGCGGGTCTTCAACAACGGCCTCGACTGAGGTATCCGCAATCAAGCGGAACTCACGACCGTGAATTTTCAAGCGTGTGCCTGAATTGGGGCGGACGACAACAAAGTCGCCAACTTTGCAACTAGCGCCGCTAGGAAAGCGGGTAGTGTCTGAATAGCAATCTGGTCCCATTTTTACTACAAATAATACTGGGGTCAGCACTTCTTCGTAGTACATGGTTTTGCTGTCTTTAATCAATCCAACCTCACTATTAGCATATTCTTCTATCGCTTCGGGAACAACAGTCAACATGTAAAAGGTAGATGGATCGGGCAACTGTTTTGCCTTATCTTCGTTACTCGTATTGAGAATGCCAGACAGGTCTACAGCGGAAACATCAAACTCACTCATCGGAATACTCCATTTTTTGCACAAGGTCTTTGACAAGTTGTTCTGCATGAGTCAGACCCCGGATGACCCCGCAGACGTGCCGATACTCGGCAAAATCTTTAGCACCTCCTCCAGCGAGGAAGGAAACTTGATCGCCACGGAGCTTGTCAATCTCCTTGGCTAAGTATTGAAACGCTTGGTTACTCATTTATCTCCCTTCTTAGGAGACTGCTTGTTCTGCGAGTTGCGCTGCGCCATCTGCACAGCCATCTGAGCTTTGTGCTTAGCCGCGTCGATGCCCATACGCACACCATCGGTCTGTTGCTGTCGCTCCATTTGGTCACGTTTGGCTGCTGCTGTGGCGCTGACCTGCATAGCGGCAATTTGCATCTGCGCTTCAATGCGAGACTTTTCAATCTCCAACTGATCGGCTTTAGCGGCTGCGTCAATCTGTTGCTTCTGCTGTTTAAGTTGCAACTCACCTTGTTTAATCTGCAACTCTTGCATTTGCATTTGGACAACTGGGTCTTGCATCTGTTGTTGAGCCTGTTGTTGAGCGGCTTGTTGTTGAGCCTGTTGTAGCAACTGTTGGGATGCTTGGGCTGTAGCCATAGCGATCTGATCTGCCAGTTCTTTTGGCATATGCTTGTTTTTCTCTTCATCAGGTAGAGGCATACCGATCACCAGCTCTATCTGTTTACGATACTCAAACGCAATGTGCTCATTGATGTGCGCCATCATTGCCGCTTGTATGGCCTGCGCTTGCGGGTTCATCTGCATTAACTGGAGAATCTTCGGATTCTGCATAGCAGACATGTGAGTCTGGATATGCGCCTCGTGATTCTGTTCAACAAACGCCTTAACAGGTTTGCCAGTGAGAACATTCTGGTTCTCTTGTACTGGGTCTGTTGGTACTGCATCCTCATCAACAGGGACCAATTTGTTAGCGTTCTTGATACCCAACACCTCGATCATCTGACGATGTAGAAGCGGCAAGTTATAGAGTTGTGGTGCTGACTGTGCAAGTTGCAGTACAGCTTGATATTGAACAATCTTCTGCGCCATCGTTGCGGCGTTTGGATCGCTAACTGGAATCACGTCTGTAGAGTCGTAATCAGACTTCTTAGCCTTGCGACCTGCGTCTTCTGGCTCGTAGTCGTACTCTTCAGGTGTGTAGTCTGCAATGATTACTTTTAAGAGTTTGAACTCTTGTTTCATCGCATAGTGCAGTCGGGCCTGAACAGCCGTCATCACTTTTAGTGTGCGCTCTAGTAGGGCTAGTGTTGTACCAACAGGAGCGTTAGTGCTCATGTCGCTGACGTTCATATCTCCACTCGATGCAAAGGCGCGACCTTCCTGCACGATCTGCTGGAACAGCGCCATCAATACTTGTGACGGCTCCTTATATGGAAGCGGTAAGATGTTGTCGCGGATACTTCCGGAAGGGACATCTACGTCTCTAAACTCCCCGGGTTGAATTGGGGTGTCATCACCTTTAATCCGAAGTCCTCTTGATTTAAGTCCGCCGGGGAGATTAGATAGAGTGCCCGCGTCAACAAGTTGGCGGATAAGCATCGTTGCTGATTTCGCGTAGCCTCCGATAAGGTGGATAAGACCATAACCATAGAAGCCAAAACCGGGGATGTATTGGTAGTGGACAAAGTGCTGTCGCTTGGTGTGCAGGACGTCGTCTTCATACCAGTTTCTCCTAATAGCTAAGATAGTGCGTGAGGTCTTCTCTATGGTAACAACATACGGTAATGCGATACCTGTCTCACGGCCCTTCTTATCAGTGTGCTCAAAGCCCACTAAGTCTAGGTTGACGTGCATCTCAAGGATGCGATAGCGGTCGTCCTGAGTGGCAGACATGCCAGTCTCCTCGGCCTTCTGCTTCTCAATGTCATCTAACTCATAGCCCGGTTCACCTAAATCTACATCAGCGTAGAACCCAGCTTCTTGTAACTTTATGATCTCGTTCTCAGTCTTGCGCATGACGTGCGTAACACGATCAGCATCCTCAATACTCGACGCGCCGTATGGCACAACGATGTCTTCTGCGGGAATAAATACGGCTACTTGACGGCCTTTGCTTGGATCGTAGTAAACCTTTTTGAACGCTGAACCTGCTAATGGTAGTGACCACAAAAGCTTCTCATGCTCAGGTCTATACTCAGTCATTACGTCGGTTAACTGATAGTTCATGTCCTCGCGTACGCGGGCGGCTGCTTCTTCACGAAGTAAATCTATAGCGCCAACAATCTGCGTCTTAACAGGCCCCATCGCTGGGAACGTCTCCATCATGGCTTCTGATTGAAAACGCACAACAGACTCTGTCAACATGGGGTGGAACACTCCACACGCACCCTGCCAAGGTTCTGTACGTTCTTCGTAATTCAGACCCAGTAGTTTGAGACCATCTACATACGTCTTGATCCAGTCCCTGCGATCCATCGTATCTTTGTCAAAGTCGCTCACTAACTCTTCCGCTAGACCAGACAAGTCGCCTTGGTCCATGTACTCGGCAAGGTTGGCGTCAAAGGTATCTGCTGTTTCTTTCTCGGGCTTGAGTTGAATTTCTATATCACCCAGTCCTATGTTTACAGACTCAGGGTCTTCAATCTCAATTTCTATACCACCGGGGCTCATTTCAGCATCCTCTTCTAAACCCATAGGTGCTTGGTATAAACCTTTGTCCATCATGCCTGTTGCCATATCGTGTCCTTAAACTGTGTAGTACCTGTCGCGGGTGCGGCTACCCTTGAAATAAACTATGTCTTCAGGCTCATCGCTCGGTAAGCGCAAGAACCCACCTTGACGAAAGCGCATCAGCGCTAGCGTCGTTGAGTCAACCAAGTCATCATGCTCGCCTGACGGGAATGATGCAATCTCATCAACAAGCTCTTCAGCCCATCTAGTGCGTGGAACCCACACCTTGCCAGAGGCGATTATGTCACTAACACTATTGAGTCGGGCAAACTTATCCTGCCCTTTACTCGGCGTGTACTCACTGACAGGAATGCCCATCGCCCGCAAGTCATATATTAGTGGAGCCCCTGACGCCTTCTTCTCTACTATTAGAGTGTCTGGCTCGTACTCGTTGTACTCTCGTAGCACATCGCGTTTTAATTCTGGAAACTCAACCCGCTTCTTGTATGTGTTCAAGAGGATAAGATATTTCTGATTGTCCTTGTGGTACGTAAACACGCCCCAAGTAGTACCAGCACTGTAGTCGGCCCTGTTGTTTTTTTCAAACGCTGTATCCCATGCCTGAAGTATGTACTCACATTCAGGGGGGTTGTCTTCTTCCCACCACTGCCACCAATCACGCTTAATAATAGCGCTCTCGTTACCCACTGGGTTCTGCTGGTACTGAGCCTGCCACTTGCCATTGGGCAATTCTTCCCGCAGGGCTTCCAACTCAACCAAAGACCAGAAGCTAGGCCATAAGGGTTTACCACTAGGCAGGATTGCTGGAAACTCAATCACTTCCCATCCCTCGCCGCCCCGTTGTGCGTCGGCCTTGAGCACTTGGCCTGTCAGGTCGCGTTGAGACCAGCGAGTCATCACTATAACAATAGAGCCCCCCGGTTGTAGACGCTGTCTTGGACCAGACGTATACCACTCATATACCTTGTCGTAGATTTCTGGGCTCGTAGCAGCTAACGCCGCTTCTTGTTCTGAGTGTGGATCATCAATAATGAGGATATCAGCGCCCTTGCCGGTCACGGCACCGCCAACACCGATAGCAAAATAATCGCCACGATGATTAGTGTTCCATCTACCAGCCGCCTTAGAGTCGGCCTGCAGTCCAACACCCGGGAAAGTCTCTGAAAAAACATCTGAATCCACCAAGTTACGCACTTTTCGACCAAAACCAACCGCTAATTCGGCTGTATGGGACGTTTGAATGATCTTTTTCTCTGGAAAGTTGCCTAAAAACCATGCTGGAAGCAGATATGACGCGAATTCTGACTTCGTATGGCGTGGTGGCATGTTAATAATGAGCCTTTTGCACTCTCCACGGGCTACACGCTCGAAAGCATTAGCCATTCTCTTGTGGTGTGCCCCTTCAATGAAGTGAGGCCACACTTTTTTCACAAAAGTCATAAATGAACCCCTCGCCTCCTCCCGCTCTTTCAGGATTTCATGCTCTTCTACCGACGCATAGAGGTCTCTAGCCTCCGCATCAGACATATTAGGTATTTTTTGCAGTAGTTTCTTAAGTTCAGCGGGACTCATCTTCGCGTTCCTTAACTTTTTCCGCCGCTGCCTTCTGACTTTGCAGTCTCATCTCTTCTCTTTCACGTGCAAGAGCATCTAATTCAACGTCTACTTCGTCTACCACTTCTTCCTCTAGCTCAATTCCTAACTCTTGAGCTAGTTTTGGAGTGACATCTTCGACGTCCGGCCCGAGAAGTCGTGAGATTTTCTCCTGTAGCACCAGTTTAATGTCTACGCTAGAGCGATGCGTAATAGTAACTTCGGATTTTTCTGTGAAAGCGCCCACATCACTCATCTTTCCGAAGAGTTCTAATGCACGTAGTTCTGTCTTATTGTCCCCACATGAGGATATTTCTAGCAGACGGTTCATTATGTAAGTGCGAGCTTGGGTCGCGTCGAGCACGATGCGTTTGTCGTACTCATTAAGGAGGGCCCCTAACTTAAGAGCTACGCTACCTTCATATAGAGACGCAGGATTAGTTGCATTGGGGTCTTGCCCTTTCTTCTTTTTTACATCTACTTGTGCAAAAAGTTTGCGGGCTGCTTCCTCGTCTTCAGCCGTCATCTCAAACGGCATACCTAATTCAAACATTAGCGACGCGGTGTCGGCAGCGACACGGGCATTTCCTTGCAGGGAGTCTGCAACTTCTTCTTGGAAGTTCTTTGGTAGCGGATGATCCGCAGTTGGCGTAATGTTCATAGGAGGAAAACGGGCACTCCGAAGTTGTGCGGAATATAGCACAAAAAAAGGCCCCCAGTTACGGGGGCCAAGGAGGGAGTATGACAAATTCAAAAACACCGCCTGTTGAGCAGTGTTGAAATTATATATTAGTAGCGACGTTTTGGGTCCCTTTGACGGGGGGTGTTCCGCAGGCAAAATGCAGGTGCCTCCCTGCCAGAAAAAATATACCCCCCGGGGGCATACAAAAGTATTACATATGGGGGCCTCCAATTTCAAAGTTAGGTTTCCTTTGTGCATCACACAGTGTATTGGAGCCGTACCACCCTTTGTTTGAAAATGGGTTGGTGGGGGTCGACCAGTGCGACCAGTGACCGTTCTTTAGGGGTCTGGGGGATTCGAGACAAAAAAAAGCCTAGCGGATTAGGCTAGGCTTATATATAAGGCGCACTGGGCGCCGTGTTGTTATAACATGTCGGGCATGTAGTGGAACTCACCATGAGCAGTACCAGCTATGCGCATATTGTTACCGCGCCACACTTCTAGTCTTTCCTCTGCGTCGTCGCGTGGGCAGTAAATCGTGGTAACCAATTTGCGCCGTTGTACCGCGTTACTACCGTGGTCGAGTTCCATTACGGTGACGAAAATCTTTAGTTTGCCGTGCATGATTAGTCCTCTATGGTGTATGCCAGATCGGTGTACTCGTCGAGTATTTCGATCACTGCTTCTAGTTTTTCGATATCTGTACACTTTGCCACTGCCTCGCGTGCCTCGGCGCGTTTGGCCTTGAGTTCTTCGCCGTGCGCTTTGTTCTCTTCGCTAGTCTTTGCCTTGAGCACTGTCTCGAGCTCTTTTACTTCTTTCTTAAGATCGACTGCGAGTGACAACCCAGTGGTTTCGTCGGTGCGTTGTTCCTTGGCGGGTTTGCCTTGCGCCGTTGCCTTTGCTATCTTCTCGTAGTTCTTGGCGATCTGGTCTTGCAAAGTGTGCGGGGTTGTGTCCTCGTACTTCTCCAGTAGTGCGACCTTCTTGGCTTCTCTTTCGGTGGCTTTCTTCTCGGCGACTTTACTGGTCGACTTGGGTTTTGTCAGTCCAAAGAATTCGTCAAGGGTACTGGCAAACCTAGACCATGCTGTCTCGGCTGAGTTTGCCTTGTTATCTGGGTTGTTGTGTACGTATCCATCTTTCCACTGGGTCGCGTACTCGTTCCACTCGTCGAATGTCGGACTGGTTCCGAGTGTGGTCGCTGAATCACTTGCAATTACCATTAACTCGGCGCGGTTCTTTGCGAATCTCGCGCCCTGTTCATACGCTTCTGTGCGCTTGGTGTGGGTGAGGGCGTGCACTGCTTGTGCTACTGGGGTTGCGTTTGTCATGGCGTTTTCTCCTTGAAAGTGCCGTTGATATCCTAGAAGCCTATCCCCTAGGACTGGCGTAAGTATGCCACTAACACTATACATTGTCAAGAGGTTTTTTATTAGGACAAACCCTTATAGGGTTTTGTGTCCCCAGTCGACTGGGACATATTGCCAAACTGTCAGTAAGTCTTGACTAGGGATCGGTCATTTCAACGCGGTAGCCAAAAAATGGGAGGGTTTTAGCCCTCCCAAACTCTTAAGTAATACTAATTTCGTAGTTTACTTCGTCCAAAATATCGCAAGCGGATTCAATGCGTTCTAAATCCTTGCAGGTCTTTGCCAGTTCGAACAATCGAGCGCGTGCGGTTTTTAGTTCTTCTTTGCCCTCCAGTTCTTCCGCCTTGGTTCTTGCTTTTAAAATGTTCTCCAGTTCTTTGAGCGTTGCCAGTTTCTTCGTTGGGTTCTTTGCTTGCAGTTCATACGCCTGTTTTAGATTCTCGGTGATCTGTGGCGTTGGAATACATTCGTATTTCTTTGCCAGTTCTTCCGCCTTCTTTGCGCGTTCGTTTGCTTTCTTAATAGAAACCTCGGTCTGGGCTTTTGGTGCCACGATACCGAAAGACTCATTTAAACGCCTAGCAAAGCGCGTAAACGCCTGATCTGCAGAGTTACCCTTCGCCTGTGGTTTCTCGGTTACATATCCGTTCACCCAATCTGTGCGGTTTGCGATCCAGTTCGTGTAGTTGGGTTCTGTGCCCAATTCACGGGCAAAGATTTCCATTGCCTGACTTGCGTCCAGTTCTGACTTTGCGAACAATGCGCCTGACTTTGCTGCCTGACTGTTGACGGCTTGCGCCACGATAGTTTTTTCCATTTGATTCTCCAATAGGAAAGTTAATCCAAGAAAGCCCTCTTTCTTGGTATCCCGATATGAACACGCTATGCTTACATGAACCTTACAAAGCAGCCTAGTTTCAAAATGTTTAATAGGGAGAGTTAGACAAATTGACAACCAGTCAGTTCGTCCATTGTTCTGCTGTTTTTTTAGGCAAGGGATCGGTCATTTCAACGGGGTAGCCTTTTGTTCGCTTAATTTTTAAGCAATGTTCTGCCCTATTGTTCTATTGTTCTGTGGTGCTAAAAAACAACGGAACAATACAAGTGTATGATTCATAAGGCTTTTTTGCCTATTGTTCTATTGTTCTATTGTTCTGTCGAAAAAAGCAATTTTGAAAAAACGCAGTTCGAACGCCCCGCCCAGCAAGTGTAATACTATTGTATATTTCATTTGCCCCCTATATATATTTTTAAAGAACAATAGAACAATAGAACATTACAACAACAATACAACACAACATCTATATAAATCAACAACTTACGAGCGTTTCATAATGTTCTACTTTAAAAACATGGTTACAGAACATTAGGTACATTAGGTACAATAGGAACTTTCGATTTAAGTTTGGGGCGGATTTGCAGAGACAACTCTCCCTTCCATAGTACAAACACTTGACATTGTATAGTTTATCTGTTATAATGTGGCTCTGCCACAGCGCAGGGAGGTTGTTGCGCGCAAGTAGGTTGCGCCCAGTCTCAGCGACAAACTTACATAATGTCAGTTTGTCTTTATAGGAGTCTTATATGCAAGTTCGTTCTTCTAATATGTCTGTCGATGCGGTTGCCACGCCCCGCAATCCAACCATCATTGCCTTTGACCGCAACTGGCGTGAACTCTACCGCGAAGAGTTGAAATTGATTGATGGTATGGCATACGGTGTGCGTGAGGACTACGAGTCTGGCTATCGCGGTATCAAACTAAACTGGGCAACGGGCAACCCCGCCAACGGCATCAAGGTTTATGCTTGGTCTACACCAAGTGTTTAAGAAAGGAATCAATATGCGCTGTGTCAAATGTCTAACCAATGGAGTGGGGCGCATACGCGCCTCTTATGGTCACTTGCTATGCAAACCATGCGGTGAAGAGCAAGCCCTGAAAGACAGATCAAAGTGGACTGTCCTACAAGAGTATTCAAAGGGTGGCTACCAGTTCGTCACACCGACTACAGCGTTGAGCGCCTTGCGCAATACGAATCAGAAACATACAAGGGGAGACTTATGACGGAAGAAGAGAAGGCAGTTGCGTTGGCAACTATCCAAAAACTGATAGGGAAAACCATTGAGTCAGTTGAATTCGACGACCCCTTTAGGTCTGGGTTGAACCTGATATTTACAGATAACACTTGCCTGAGTGTTTACGGCAGTGACTATGTAGATGCCGAGCCATTTGATGTGATCTACGACGGCGAATATGTTTTGTCCGAGTGGTGCTTGGAAGGGGGTGACGAGGAAGAAGTGTTTGCCAAGCGTGGCTTCTCTGACTTCTCCGAGTTCATGCGCTATGTCACAGACAACGAAGTAAAGGAATTGCCATGACATGGGCACAGGGGATTCTGTTTGTATTGTTCGGGTTTATATTTTTTGTTGTTTTGATGGAGGACTTTGATGACTAAGAAGGGAGACAACGCTGACTTGCTGTGCCAAGACTGCTATGTCCCATTGTTCCGATGGTTCTTGTCGCGCGTGGACTGGGTGCGTATACTCAAGACGCAAAGCGACGAACCGCTACGAAAAGAAATAGAAACCACGAGAGGTGAAACCAATGATTGAGATAAGTATTTCGGAGATTGTTCTGTTCGCATGGGCGTCCCTTGCAACGGGTCTGTATCTTAAAACCAAACACGAGGAAACAATGGTGCGCAAACTGTTCATGCACTTGATCGAGAACGACGAGGCGCGTGAGGAGATGGTCAAGCAATTCAAACTGGCACAAGAGAGGGGTGATGTATGAAAGCAGATAAGTTGGTGGGTAAAACCATTGAGATGGTTGAGTACTTTGAGGACTGCAATATGCACTTGATGTTCACCGACGGCACTTGCCTGAGTGTGTTCGCCAAAGATACCGACGAGGTAGATGTGATCTACGAGGGCGAGGTTATCCAAAGTGACGAGGAGGTAGAAACCTGCGACCTACAAGCACATGACTTTGCTTTGGTATCAGAGTACACAGAGAAGCAACATGCGCTGGAACTAGAGGACTTCGACAACTTCGCGGGTTTGCGTGACAACACAGACCCTATCACCAAGATCACAGGACAAACTGACAAACTGTAAGTTTGTCCAAGGAGAAACAAATGCAAAAACCAAATGACAAATGGGCGCGGGGCAACAGCAACATGTATTGCTTCATGGCAGACAGAATCCCCCAACTGCTGACATACCGAGAAGCGATGATTCATCACGATGCAACCAAACCATTCAGCAAGGGTGTGAGCGCGGGCAAGAAACCACTTGGCTACAACCGCAGATACGACAGAGTGCAGATTCGCACAGAGACAGGCGATATCGGCAAGGTAGTAATCAAGCATTACACGACCGACATTGCCACATACAAAGAGGACGGCTCGTTTGTATTTGCCACAGGCGGGTACGACTCAGCGTCAACTGTGCAGATCTTGCAAGAGATGTTTGGGCTTGAGAAGTTTGCTAGACGAAAAGGGAAAGCCTATTACTTTGACGGTATGGGTCACGCCTATCGCTTCACGCATGGCTTACGCGTCAACGCAGATGGTCATGTGGACACCGACTCCGCTTACATGGAATCGAGACACGCACTAAACAAGGACAAGTTCAAGGAACTCAAAGCCAAGTACCAAATCTTTACCGAGTACGCAAAGATGGTAACAACAATGGCGCAAGGTGGCGAAGCACACGCGACCAAGATCGCACGCGGGGACTACAAGATAGGCAGTTACTCAGCACGCAACCCACGACACATGTTGTCGTGCGACCAAGGTCCGATTCACTATAACAAGAAGCAACACGGTGAGTTGCGCGCAGAGTTCTTTAGTGAGTTGGATTCTGCTTGTCTGATAGCAGACGAGACCAAGCGCATGGAAGTAATGTTGCCATTGGTGGAGTTCTTATCTTTCAGCGCGTCGACAAATTACAGCACACGCATGGACGGTGATGACATTAGATATACATGGAAGGTAGACAACAAGCGTCTTACCTATTTCTTTAACGAGGTTCTTAAGTTCCATTACGGAGAGGAGGTATTCAACAAGGAACATGTGCCACTAGGCACGATCGCGCACGACTCAAACTACAAGTACATAGAGTTATCGACGCGGGAGTTGACAACCTGACAAGTTGTCAGTTTGTCTCAAGTTTTGTTTAATTATTTTTGGAGTAGATTATGGAAGTTCGTATGACAACCGAGGTATCTTTGGCAGAAGCAGAGGACGCAATCCTTGCTTTCGGAAATCAGAATGCAATACATTTAGTAGGCGAACCTGGTGTGGGTAAGACAGCAATGTTTGAACGCTTAGTAGCAAAGACAGGGTTCAAGGGTATCTATATCGACACACCGAACACAGAGTTGGGTGACATTGGTATCCCGATGCCTAACCATGAGACCAAGACTACTGCTCTCTACCCCAACGAGAACTGGGGTTTCCATTTACAGCAAGCGTGCATGATATTCATTGACGAGTTTACTAAGCCCTCAAGTATGGCTGTGCAGAACATGTTGCACCCGCTACTCAACGAGAGGCGCATTGGTGGATTCAGTTTGCACCCTGACTCTATCGTAGTAACAGCGGGTAACAATTCAACTGATGGTGTTGGCGACATGCTCAAAGCGCATAGCCTTAACCGTATCACGATATTGCCAGTACGCAAGCCAACTGCTGAAGAGTGGATTCATTGGGGCGCAGGTAGTGGTATCGCGGCAGAGGCATTGGCATGGGTGAAAGCGTACCCACACGCATTGGCATCTTACAAGCACGCGGGGCAAGAAGAGAATCCTTACATCTTCAATCCCAAGATTCCACAGCGTTCGTTTGTATCTCCACGCTCATTGCACCGCGCGTCTAACATCTTGTTGAAGCGTCACCTCATTACTCGCAATGCTTTGATAGCAGGCTTGACTGGTTCTATCGGTGAAGCAGGCGCACGAGACATGTTGGCTTATGTAGAAGTAGCAGACTCATTACCTACATGGCAAGAAGTAATCGACGACCCCAAGGGTTGCAAGTTACCGAGTTCACCTGCGGCTTTAAACATCATGGCTTATGGTGCTATGCAACGGATTGATCGTGCCAACATTGGCAAGTGGTTCGAGTACTTGAAGCGCACACCGAAAGAATTGCAGAGCGTGTTCTGCTTGTCAACAAGCAAGCACCCTGAGAAGAAACAAATCCTTATGACGAGCGGTGCGTTTGTCACTTGGATGCGCGAGAACCAATACTTATTCTAAGGAGGAGATATGACACCGACAGAACTTTACGATCTGCTTGAGAAGGCAGATGTTGAATACGAAATCGTGGAGATATTTGAGGGGGTGCGTATTCTAAGCATTGAGGTAAACGACGATAAGGAGGAGGACGAATGAATGTCACGAAGAAGCAAATGCGTGAGATCAAAGAGTTAAAGAGCCAAGTGGGGCAACTCATGGAGGGGGCGAACGGCACTATGTTTATGTGTGTTCTCACTAGCCTGATAGGAGATGCAGGTGTGCAATGGCGTGAGGGTACGCCCAAGCGTGAGTTCATTGCTGAAACTGTAGAAGCAATCAGTATGTGGTACGACTGGTACGAGAAAGAAGCGGAGGTAGATGATGAGTGAGAAAGACTTTGTAATGGCGTGGTTACTCGCAATGCGTGCGGGTAGTTCTGAAGCAATGTTTGGTGATACCCGAGTAGCAAACAACATACACCAAGCGCAACAAATATATAAACAACTGGAGGAAGCATATGAAATTAACGGCTGAACAACGCATAGAGCGTGCGCATGTACGACTCATGCAAAACCCTGACTTCTGTTTATTCTCAGGAGTATTCATGGTGGGTAAGGTTACTGTATCGGAGAAGTGTAAGTCTGCGCGTACCAACGGGCGAGATGTGGAGTATGGGCGTGCGTTCGTAGATATGCTCACCGACAAGCAACTTGCTTTCCTTGTTGTGCACGAAGCAATGCACAAAGCCTATCGCCACATGACGGTGTGGAAACATCTGCCTGATAAGCAAGTAGCGAATTGGGCTATGGACTATGTTATCAACTTACAGATACGCGACACCGACCCTAGCGAGACTGAGGTGGCTATGCCACGCGACCCCCAGACTGGTAAGTTGATCGGCTTGCTTGACGAGAAGTATCGCGGTATGGATACCAAGCAAGTCTACGACCTACTCATTGAGGAAGGCAAAGGTGGCGAGGGTGATGAGGGCGAATGTGAAGGTGATGGGAGTGATGGTATCGGTCATTCCTCCTCGGGCGGTGGACAAACTGACAAACCGTCAGGTTGTCCTGATCAACTTGACGAACACGACTGGGAAGGCGCACGCGAACTGACTCAGGTGGAAGTAGAAGAGTTGGAACGCGAGATCGATTCAGCGTTGCGTGAAGGTTCAATGCTTGCGGGAAAGATGAAAGGCAAAGTGCCTCGCGGTATTGAAGAGATCCTTCACCCCAAGGTTGATTGGCGCGAAGCGTTGCGTGAGTTCATCAAGACTGCTACACGCGGTGGTGATCAATCCACATGGCGCAGACCTAATCGTCGCTATCTTGCAAGCGGAATCATCATGCCAAGCGCAGAGACTCACAGAGCCGAGTGTATTGCTATCGGGATAGACACATCAGGTTCTATTGGCGGTCCCGAACTCGGACGCTTTCTCGGAGAGATGAAATCAATCTGTGATGAGGTAGCACCAGAGAAGATCGAGTTGATGTATTGGGATAGCCATGTCGCAGGACATGAGACTTACTCAGGCGGTGAGTTGCAAAACATTGCATCACTTACACAACCCAAAGGTGGTGGTGGTACTGAACCCGCTTGTGTTCCCGCGTACATGCAGAAGATGCACATCACACCTCAATGCACAGTAATGCTAACTGATGGTTACTTCTACGGAGATGGTTGTGGTGACTGGTCATCAAGCAATGCCCCAGTATTGTGGTGCGTGGTAGGCAACAAGAACTTTGTTCCTACTGTTGGTCAATCAGTTTTAGTGGAGTGATATGAAATACGAAAAGGAGGCGAGGCACACACTGAGCGTCAACGCGATAGCGTACGAGGAACTGCGAGTAATACAGACACGGATAGAGAGAGACATTGGGTTCAAGCCATCTATGTCTCAGGTGATTATGTATCTTGCAACCAAAGTTTATTACAAGGGAGACGAATATGGATCAGAGCATCAAGACTCTAGTACTCAAGCCGTATGACGGCGAGGAAGATTTATACGAGCAAGGCATAACATTTTGCAAAACTGCGCAACAGAAAGGATTGAACATGGCGCAGTGCTTTGATAGGTTTAGTTACTACATCAAAGCGGTATACAACGAAGAACATTCAAATACAGCACACTAGGAGGAAGTATGACGACAGAAAGCATAAGCATTGCAACAAGTGCAATGATGGTGGAACTAAACATCTCATGTTGGACAGCACGCAAGTTGGACAAGCGTGTATCAGAGGAAGTGGACTCAGCGAAGAACACAAAGGTTAAGGCTGGCAACTACCACAAGCATTTGCTTGCAGGGAACCCACACCACGAAGCCGTGATCCGTTACGCGGCATCATCTCGCTTGTGGAATACCAAACAGACTATCCCTTGGTCTGACTCAGGTCCTCGCATCGTCACTATGGAAAACTTATTCAACGGCGGGTACAAGCGCACGCTTGACGAGAGGAAAGCAGAGTTCGACCGCTTAGTTGATGTGTTCATAAATGTGTACCCTACGCTTATATCAGCGGGTGCATTCCAACTCGGTGACTTGTTCGATCGTGAAGAGTATCCCGCACCCGAAGAACTCGCTAAGAAGTTTCGCTTCTCGTATACGCTAACGCCGATTCCAACGGCTGGTGACTTCCGCATAGAGATTGGCGAGCAAGCGAAGGCAGAACTGGTAGCACAGTATGAAACTGCATTCAACGAGCGACTCAACCATGCCATGCGTGATGTGTGGCAACGACTGTACGAATGCCTGACTCACATGAGCGAGCGCCTATCGAGTGATGACGAAGGCAAACGCAAAGTGTTTCACGGCACGATACTCACCAACGCACACGAGTTGGTTAACTTGTTGAGCCGACTCAACATCACCAACGACCCACAGTTAGAGCAAGCGAGGCGCGAGTTGAACGCAGCGCTTACGAACACTGATCTTGATACTCTGAAAGAGAGTGATTACATTCGCGAGAATGTGAAAGCCAAGGTTGACGATATTCTTAAACGCTTTGAATGGTAAGGAGATAGATATGAAGATACAGAAAGCAAAACCAAGTGACAGGATTCACAAAGTATCAACCGAAATAGTTGATGTGATGCGCAAGGCAGAACTGCAACCTGACGAGGTAGTCAACATCATGCTAAATATATTAGCGCGATCAGCGATCATTACTTGTTTATCAAAGCAAGAGTTACTTGAGGCGGTAGGCGTAGCCTACGACTTGCATATCGCCGACGAGAGCAACAACGAGACACTTAACTGAAAGGGATATATGAGCGAACAAATGGACTTCACAAAACTACCATACAAGTACGACCCGAAAGGCAGACACGAGTATGGCATTCACCCTGACTTACATATTCTTTTGTGTGATCTTGCTATCAAGTTACCAAAGATCGCATACGAATCCAGCGGTGTAACGCTAGATCGTAGGCGCGACGGTAGCACGCACAACAACCGTGTGATAGGCGAGGTAATCGTTTACAACAACGAGGAGAAGATCG
>Ga0315899_10001961_pt1 | contig 23122 bp, 34 predicted proteins | sample LakEriMetagenome_2_FD_203518 | JGI IMG/M metagenome (GOLD analysis project Ga0315899, IMG submission 203518) | Freshwater fungal communities from buoy surface, Lake Erie, Ohio, United States - Buoy 4 MA112 | ecosystem: Environmental > Aquatic > Freshwater > Lake | place: USA: Lake Erie, Ohio... | reverse complement strand
ATGTGGCAACTGCAAAACTTATCTGGTGGGTTTTAATTGGAGTGATGCTCTGTGTTGTTGTTGGCGCAACCTCAATGGCTTATGTGGAGACTCTTTACATGAAAGCACAACTCAAGCGTGAGATAAAAGAATTGCGTAAATTGAAACAAGAACTGAAAGAAACCAAATGAAGTATGTCTTGTTGCTGTTATTGCTAGTGGGATGCGATGACCGCTATCGGTATTATTGCCAAGACCCAAAGCACTTTTCTGCCAAACGCTGTCAACGTCCTGACTGCCAATTCACCCAAGACTGTCCTGATTACCTCGTAGCACCTATATTGGAGAAACAAGTTGTCCAACCCTCACAAATTCCAAGTCAATCGGCTTCTGACCCAAGAGGAAATTGAGATACGAGTTTGGGCTTGCGTAGTCCTAATCGTAACAATCATCCTTGCTGGCATAGTGATTTTTATGCTCTACAGCTTGGCTTTCGTTGTGCAGCCAATCAAGAGCATGGCACCCATTGATCAGGCGTTTGCCAAGATGCTCAATGACATCGTGTTATTGATAGTTGGCGGCATTGGTGGGGTGATGAGTCGCAAGGGCGTTCAGACTGTGGCCGAGAAGATGGCAACGCCTACAACGCCACCTCCAACGCCTCCTAGCACTCCTCCACCAGCCCCGTCAGCTAACACCTCAACTTGGACATCTCCATCTGGTGCATTGCCTGCATGGATAAACCCTGTCTTGGATGAAGAGTGGCGGGCACCACCACCCCCAACTACTCCACCAGACTATGTTGATCCTGCCAAGGAAGAAATAGCCAATGAACGGGCTTTAGCAAAGGCTGAACAATGATTCCTAATCCTTGGGTTATCTTGGGTGCTATTTTTGTAGCTGTCAGCGTTTATTTCTATGGCCACCATAGAGGTTGGGATGAGCGTGATGCTGAGATGCAAGCAGAGATTGCCATCAAGAATGAAGAATCCAGAACCAAAGAGCAAGAACTTGCCAAACAACTAAATGAACAATCATCAAAACTTTTGGAGGCCAACAATGCCATATCTGAAAAACAGTCTTCTCTTGATCGTGCTATCCGTGCTGGTCGGGTGCGCCTCCCGTCCGCAAGTTGCGTACAAACCAATGGAAATCCCCCCGCTGCCAGCGGAAATAGCAACCAAGCGGCAAGCGAATCTGACACAGAGACTCTCCGACTTATTGCTCAAATCGCCGCAGACGGAGACAGGGCAATCAACCAACTCAACGCCTGCATCGATGCCTACCAAGCAGTAATGGAGAAATCAAATGGTAAACGCTGACCAATTAGTAAAACTACACATTGATCCTAGTTTGGAAAGTGTTTTTAAAGAGACATTCCAAAAGTGGAATATAACCACACTCAGACAGCGGGCGGCTTTCATTGCTCAATGCGGGCATGAGTGCAACAACTTCAAAACCCTTGAAGAAAACTTGATGTATCGGGCTGAAACATTACTCAAGTTGTTTCCCAAAACGCCAAAAAGGGCATGGGGATTTACGCCTGAAGAAGCCAAAGCATACGAAAGACAGCCTAAACGCATTGCCAATAGGATTTACGGCAATCGCATGGGAAACAGGGATGAATCCTCTGGTGACGGATATCGGTTTCGTGGATCAGGTTGGTTACAGTTGACGGGACACGATAATTTCTACCACGCAGGCAAGGCTTGTGGCGTTGACTTTGTAATGCAACCAGACCTAGTGAGAACTGCCCAATATGCTGCTATAAGTGCTGGCTGGTATTGGGCAACCCATAACTGCAATCAAATCGCTGAGTCTGGAGATTGGTTAGCCTTAACCAAACGGATAAATGGCGGGACTATCGGGTATGAAGATAGGGTCAAGCACACAAACCACGCGCTTGAGGTCTTGGGCTAGTCTTTGTCTTTTTCCCACCCAAGGTAAAAGACTGCCACAAGAACTGAAACGCCTATGCAGACTCCTAATAGGAGTACAACAATTAAGGTAAGGATGTTTTCAATCATTTGATCTTGCTCCTAATTAAGTCTTCCAAACACTTCATCAAAGTGAATACCGCACTCAGGAATGAGGGTGCCAACATACCAAGAATAAAAAGCGTGACATCATACATATCTTGTCTCCAAATACATTTCGTGGAATGCCCACACAACCAGCCAATCCCACATTAGATTAGGGCAGTTCCCGTCATGGTAGTACTTTGCCATTTTTAGACAATAGTCTTTAGTTGGTGCTGGTTTCATACTTTGCCTCCAGTTCAGTAACCCTGTCAGACAGTACACGAACCAACTCGGTCAATACTGTTACTTCAGCAACTAGCTTGGCCTCCTTACTAGGATGGCGAATTGCCTCTTTCCTGACAGAACTTTGCTCCATTGCGCTAAAGACTTCAGCTTCTTCTGGAGTCTCCGTAAGAATGCGTAATGGATATGTGATACCAATTGGTTTACGCATATCAACTCCAAATATATTTGCTAAACATATAAAAGAAGAACCACACTATGGCAATCAACGCACAAAGGATGGCGAAGTCGCTGATCTGCGGTTCACGATAAGCACCTGTGAAGATGTCTTCATTCACATAGTCTTTAGGCCATGCCTCTTGCATGGTGCGTGGAAACATTCGCACAGTTGGGTGGCTTTCTTCAACTTCTTCTTGCATCATTTTATTAAACTCCTGTAAGCGTTGATTGCGTCTTTCAGATCGTTTTGCAGCTGCTCAATATAGTCCTGTTGCTCTTGCATCTTAATATAAGACTCTTTGGCAAAGTTGGCTAGATTCTCTTGGCTCCATGACTCAAATGTTGGCATTGTTATCTCCAAAATCTTTTAAGGTTGTCGGTTGAAAATGTCTTTTGGTACTCAGTTTCTTTGGGAGTAGTTAGCCTGTTTTTCTGAGGCACAACTCCTGTGAACACTTCTTCTTTTGTTTTGAATATACAGAAACAAAGTTTGCAGTATCTGCGGCGATAAGTGAATTCTTCATTCTGGATTGTTTCGGTGATTGCGATCTTGTCACCCTCGCACTTAGGACACTTCAAAATGGCACCCCGTCCCAAACCCAAGATGAACAGTCAACAAGACCAGTAATCCAATCATCTGGTGGAGGCGCATCAAACTCTTGGCACTTGCTGAAACTGAGTTTGGTGCAACTTTGGCAGTTGACAGGAATAATGTTTATCTGTGCCAATTGCTTCTTTAAATGCATTTTGATGGCGTTTAGTTCAACTAAATTCATAATCTCTCACTTCCGTATATTTTCCGTTTTGGCGAGTTGCAATGCGGGATGGTTTTTTAATGCAGTTTGGATCGAAAAGCAAAGCATTGATTGCATACTCAACACTTGTTGGATAACTAAGCGAAGTATTTGGGGAACTGCGTCTAAGCCACCAAGCAACAGCCTTCTGTCCTGCGTAACCTGTATGGTCTAGGCAGACCCATTCTGAGGCAGTTTTCAAGATTCCAGAATAGTAGTCAACCCTCAGAGAGTCTGGCTTGCCTTCCTTCTTGTGGGCGTGATATTCCACCCTAGAGATGTCGTGCCAGACCACCACTTGTTTGGATTGGGCAGACAGGAGTGCTGCATAAGATAACTTGGCATCGAGGGGCTTAACCTCTTCCTCTCGGATGGTTGCGCCACAAGCTGTGCAAGTCAGGGCAGTTGCATGGTTGCGTTCACCACAGTTTGGGCAGATGCAGAATGGGGCTTCCTGATTACTGGTCATGCGTTTGGCTCTGCCAGTTACTGTGTCCACAGTACCCATCCTTGCAACTGTGTCGGTGAAGTCAAGAACTAAGCAATCTAGCTTGCCATCTGCAATGCGGGTGCCTCTGCCCATGCCTTGGACGTACAGAACAGGCGATTGCGTTGGCCTGCACCAGATGATGCAATCCACATCTGGCACATCAAAGCCAGTTGACAAAGCCAAGACAGTTACCAAGCAACGAATCTCACCATTGCGGAAATCCCTAATGAGGTTTTCCCTTATGAGTTTGGGTGTCTCGCCACAAACAACAGCTGCTGAAACACCAAGGGAATTTAGGCGATTACAGAGGCTGTCTGCGTTAATCACACTTGGTGTAAACGCAATCCATTTCTTGCGTTCTTGGGCGGTTTTAATCGATTCTGTGGCTACTTTGTCGAGGTATTTCTCAACCTCGATGGACAACTCACCAATCTTGTAATCTCCGTTGGAGATGCCAACATTACTGGCATCGATGCGGGTGACAACTCCATAAGGTGGCGGGACTAATGGCGCAATGAATCCTGCATCGAGCAACTCACGCATGGTGACTCGACTAGCAAAGCCTGTGAACAGCGGATCATCCCCATCTGTGAGCCAGACTCCATTACCCCTAAAGGGCGTGGCGGTCATGCCAACTGTGCGAAATTCGCACAGGTCTGACAGCTTGGCCAAGAATGTTCGGTACATCCCCTGCGCCTTGGTGTCCACCAGATGCGCCTCATCAATGATGACTGCCTTGATGTCTCCAAGTTTGTGGGCAGACTTAGCAATCGATCCTATGGTGGCCACAATGACATCTGCATCATGCTGTTTCTTGCCCAAACTCGCACTCACAAAGCCAACCTTAATGCTTGGCGGTAGCAAGGCTTGTAACTTCTCGGCGTTCTGCTCTGCGAGTTCCTTACTAGGCACCAGCACAACAGTTCGAGGGTGGAAGTCTGGCCATTGATCCCACATCTGGCGCACAACTTCAGCGCAGATGATGGATTTCCCTGCTGCCGTTGGTAGCACCAGCAAGGGAATGTCCGTCACCTCTTGGTGTTTTGTCCACCAATCAAACAGATCGCTGACTGTGCGGTTCTGATACTCACGCAGGATCATTTTTTCTGGCCTCAAGCATTGCGTCTGCCACTCTATAAGCATCAGCAGAAAGCTGATAAACATTGGGGTGCATCCCATTGTTCAGTAAGCCTTGCATTGCTTGTGCGGCGAAATAGTCTCTCAGGTTTATGTCTTGGATCGGTACTGTCATACAAATTTGCCTCCATGTTGCTTGCGTATTTCCAAGCATTGCTCGTCCACCAGAATAGTCTTGTCTGCACAGGCGTGGATTTCCTGACTAGTTAAGTGGTCTGGGTTCTTGCTGGGATCACCATTGGTAAAGCGTTTTCCGTCTGCCATTTGGTAGACAACACCATCTCCATCTGTGTCAATAGGGTGGGCAGTCTTAGCCAACAGAATTGGAATGATCCTGTGGTCTGCACAACCTTGTCGCTGGTCACTAACCGACAAATCCTTTTGGTGCGTTTGGCAACTCCATCTCGCCTCTCCATCCATTTCTGGGGTGGCATGGGCGCATGATCTGCAAGATGCGGCTGGTGTATCTGTGCCATGACAAATTGCGTGGTAGTCGCAGAACTTGCACTCATACCAACTAGGATCAGCAGAGACACCAACAGGAGGCTCGGCAGCTGTGATGACCGCAATGGCCTTGTCAATGATGGCTTGAGCCTCTTGCACGTCAAACTCGATTCGCTCTGTATAGATTTCATCGTTATCCTTGTTGACTACAAAGTACAAAGCTCGTTTGCAACCATCTTCACCAAACTCGTCTTGCGACCACTTCATGTATATTTGCATCTGCGCCCAATGTTCTGGCTTGGACTTCTTTACTCCATTTTTTTGCATATCCCGAAACATCTTGTCCGAGGCAGTCTTAATTTCCAAGATATGCGGTGACTTGGGTGCCTGTGGCAGACCCGTGATGATGCCATCACAGTTGCCTTGGAAGTGGCCACCAGAAGACTCTTCAACAAAAGACCATTGCTTGCCAGTAGCTGGATTGTTTTGGTAAACAGTACAACCAATGCTTGCCAAGTCTTGGTAGACCCTTGGCTCTTGCAAGTGGCCAGATTGGAACACTCGATACAAGCGGCCTGAGAACTGTGCAGCCTTAGACCAGCGGAAAGAATACCAATGCTGGCGCAAACAAGGCTTGCCAATGGCAGAGGCTCCAAGGTATGGACGCTGTAACTCAGAGCCATACTTTGCCTTGTAATAAGCAAAGATGGCATCTGATACAGGGTCAACTACCGCAGTTGGTAGTTGTGCCATATTACTTCTTAGCCCAAGCAGGGGCTTTGGCAGAAGGTGCAGCAGCTGGTGCAGTTGGTGTTACATCAGCAACTTGTGCTGAATGTGTGGGTGTAGCACCAGAGGCAGACTCATAACCTTTTATGTTATTGCTTTCCTGATACTTGCCATCAGCCTCACGGACTGTGACCTTGACTCGCACAGGCTTGAAGTGCAGCGCAGAAGTGTCTTCCAACTTGATGACATTCACGGCGTGGCAAAGGGCAGACAACTGCGCCTGTGCAATGCGTTGGGTAGTCTCGCTGGTGTGTTGGATGTTCAGGTTGTCCCAAACTCGGCGGCCTTTGTGCTGGCCATCAATGATCTCCAAGGTCAGCTTTAAACCTTGGCCATTGCCAGAGGCCAATGGGCGGATGTCAGACTCGGTGATGTGCGCCAGATAAGTGCCAGCGGGTAAGACTCCATTTGTTACCTGTGGAGCGACAGAAGATGCGTCAAAAGAAAAATTGGCCATTTTTTAGATTCCTAAAGTTAATAAAGTTACGGATTGAAAGATCAAGACTGTGCTTTTGTCAAAGCGTCTTGGAATACCGCCCAATCAAGCGGCATATTGGATAAGCCAAAGCGGTTGCCACCGCAATGGGCTGGGTGAGCCTCAACGTGCAAGATGCGTTCACCCGTTGTAGTTGCCTTGGTTTCTTTCTTGTTGAAACCAGCGTCTGTCTTACTGGTGTAGATGCGGTAGCCTGCATAGCCAATCACATCTGCCCATTCCTGCACCAGAGCAGCGGCTCGGTCATGCAGTTTTAGAACATGGGAGTCATAACCCTCAGTTAGCGGGTCTTCCACTCGTTTGATCTTGTCGTGGGCAATCAGGATGATTCCCATCTGCTTGGTGGATCGCAAGACTTCCAGACCAGTTAAGAGGTTGCGCCACTCTTCAGCGGCGGCAACATAGCCCTTCCCAAAGCCTGGCTGTTCGATGTTCTTCCACCCATTCTGCTTGCACACATGATCCTGCACCTGTGGCTCCAGCCAATCGAGCGAGTCAATGAACAGCGTCTTGAAGTCATGCTCATTGGTAATCAGAGTTTCAATAGCTGAGTAGACCTCTGCCAAACTAGATGCCAGCGGGAATGCGTTTGTGTCTACAGCGTCTGCACCATCCTCGGTCAAGATGCCAATGGCGTTGGGTGCGTGTGATGCAAAGGTGGTTTTGCCGATCTTGCCTGCGCCAACTAGGACTATCTTGGGCGCACGTACACGGCGGGTTTTGGTGATGGATTTGAGATCAAACATTTTTTTCTTTCAGGTTTACGGATGGTTTTGCGGGTTTTGAGGTGAAGAATTTGGCAGCTTCTGCATAAGCAGCAGCATCGAGGTCTTGCAATGCACGGAGTTGGCGAAGATCAACTTCTGGTTTCCAGCGAAATGCCTTTTGCACATTGGCACCAAGCAATTCAAACTCGGCAGACAAAGCCTCTGCATCGACTGTGCGAGTCAGTTTCCAATAGATGGAGAAATCCTCGTCATTGTGTGTGCCCTCGCCACCATCTGGCGTGACATAGAGGGCAAGAATCTTATTCTCAACATCTAAGCGGTTCTTCTTGGCCGTTTCTTCTGCCAGCTTTGCGGCTCTGAGTTCCGCAACAAGTTTAGTAATCATTTGAGTTTTCCTTTAAATCTTCAAGGGCGATTTCGCAAATGTGATCCACAAGGGATTGCATAAGCAAGTGGGCGATGTCAACGCCATTGGTGAAGGCGTTAACAAGGTTCATGCACTCGTCTATGTCGGGTGCGTCTGGGTAGTTTTCTTCTGCTGGCTCATACTCCAACTTGCATTGGAGTTCGACACCTTCAACCTCGCAGTTAAATTGATAGAGGTCTGGGGTCATGCTCTGATCCCCCAAGCGTTGTATAAAGGTTTGGCATCATAGACAGGTTGAATTTCAACTGCTGATTGAAAAGAGCCAGCGGTTCTGTGGGTGGGTCTGCCCCATGCGTCTTTAGCGTTGTGGTTGACCAGTTGGCCTCGGCGAACTGCCATGTATACGGCGTTGGGCGTAAAGCCTTCTGCCATGATTTCTTTGATCGTGCGTGGCTCGGCGCAGAACTCTTGCAGTCGAGTGATGTGGGTCATGCTGCCCACCATGCCACTAGGAGCCATGCAAAGCCAACAGCTACCAGCGTGGCGGCGAGGATGTCTTTGAGGGTTTGGTTCATTTCAATTGTCCTGTAAAGGTTGAAAGGGATGGGGCTTGCGCCCCGTGGGATTAATAATCTTGACCAGCCCGTGCGGGTTGTGCGCCTAAGAACTGTGGGTTAAATGGGGCATCATGTTTCCATGCCACCTCTTTCTTGGCATCGATGCGTTTGAATAAGTCTGCTTGTTTGCTGGTTTCGCACTTCACGCATTGATACTGATCTGCCTTGAACTCAGACCAATTACCTGACATTGGTGTGCGTAGAATGTTTCTGCCACAAGCGGTTTTGGATGTCATTCCAGAACCATATTTGTTTAAGTGCATTACTCTCATGCTGTTGCCTCTTTATTCAAGATGGCTAATACTTCTTTTGCGCTAGATGCCTCATAGTCACGGCAGACCGCAACCTCAACGCCGTTGTCGTACACCACAAGCCATGCACCTGATACTGTGCAATTAAGGCGTGGATTAAAGCGTTCCTTTTGGCAATAAATTTCTACAATTTTCATTTCGTTTCCTTTGTGTTGACCTTGCGGCGTGATGTGCAGAGAACCTATTTCCCTGCCCATGACCAGAATTCTAGCAAAAAACTAGAGGTTTCTAGCGGTTTGATAGAAATAATTGAAAATAATTGCTATCGGTATCCCTAATAGGGTTTGCACCTATATCAACAGAGTTCTATCTTTCTGCTAGACTCGCTCCCCTATGAACACACTTAATATCACTCCCGAAGAGAGGAGAGAACTGGCCGAGAAGGTTGGACTCTCAGAACAATATATCTACCAATGCCTGACAGGAAGGCGAGAAATGTCTGCTTGGCAGGCTGTCTGGGTTGAGCAAGAGTCTGGTGGCAAGATCACCAGAAAGATGCTCTGTCAGGGTAGTTGGCAGGCGATTTGGCCTGAACTGGTGGAGGCATGAATGAGTTGGCTTTATTCAGCGGCGCTGGTGGCGGAATACTTGGGGGAAAACTTCTCGGATGGCGAACAGTCTGCGCTGTCGAGTGGGAAGCCTATCCCGCAAGCGTATTGTGCGCCAGGCAAAATGACGGTCTTCTCGAAACTTTCCCGATTTGGGATGACGTTCAAACCTTTGACGGAAAACCTTGGAGAGGAATTGTTGATGTCGTATCTGGAGGCTTTCCATGCCAAGACATCTCAGCAGGAGGAAAGGGAGAAGGAATCGACGGAGAGCGATCTGGAATGTGGAGAGAAATGGTACGGGTCATTCACGAAGTACAACCCAGATTCGTCTTCGTGGAGAACTCACCAATGCTCACTTCTAGGGGACTTGGAAGAGTTCTCGGAGACTTGGCCTCAATGGGGTTTGATGCGAAATGGGGAGTGCTGGGAGCTTCCGATGTTGGCGCAAACCATCAGAGGGAAAGAATCTGGATCGTTGCAGAAAATGTATCCAACACCGACGGTGGCTTGTGTCGAGGGCGGGGAGCAGTCGGACAGGGTGGAGGAGACGCAATCAGGAGGTTACATCCTGAGAAAACTCAACAAACCGAATATGACTTATGGTGCGAAGCTTTCGGACGCGATCCTGTACGAAGAGAAAAAGAAAAACAAAGCAGTTGGTGGAAAGTTGAGTCCAACTTGGACCGAGTGGTTGATGGGATGGCCTCTAGGGTGGACAGACTTAAAGCCATTGGAAATGGACAAGTCCCACTTTGTGCAGCCACAGCGTGGCGAATTCTTAGCGAAAGAAACTGATGAGTAACTTAACAAGCATTTTCCCCAACGGCTTTGCCGTTGCTACTGAGAGCCAAGACCTCATTGATCCCATTACGGCGTTTACCAGACATTGTGAGGCGCAAGGGCTGTTGATTAAAGACTTGATACCAGATGGGCAGATTCACAGGGTGGCCCACATCTCTTCCAAGAAGGGTGCAGTTGATGGTTGGTACATCCTTCATACTGGTGGAAAGATTCCAGTTGGTGTTTGTGGCTGTTGGAAGGAGCCTAGCTTTGAGTCCAAGTGGGTGGCAGATACTGGTAGAGCCATGACCTTCTCAGAGAGGTTAGAGCATGACAAGTTGATCGCTGAGATCAGAGCCAAGAGGGAGGCTGAAAGGTTGGCAACTCAGGCAGAGGTTGCGACACAAGCAGAGGATGAGGTTTCAACTTATGCTGATGCGTCAGCAGACCATCCTTATTTGGTGAGGAAACGTATAGCACCAAACGGGATAAAGATTGATCGTGCAGGCAGGCTCGTTGTGCCTGTTAGTGATTCTTCTGGGGAAATACTGTCGTATCAAACCATCGATGCGGATGGAAACAAGCGGTTCTTGAAGGGTGGCAAGATCGAGGGTGGTTTCTATGAACTGCGTGGTAACAGAAAGGTGATCTTCATTGGTGAAGGGTTCGCAACTTGTGCGTCCATTCACCAAGCGACAGGGTTCACAACTTTGGTGGCGTTTGATTGTGGGAACTTGGCGAAGGTGGCCAAGAGTGCCAAGGAAATGTTCTTAGGGTCAAGGATTGTGATCTGTGCTGACAATGACCAGTTCACAGAGGGCAATGCTGGAGTGACCAAGGGAAGGGCGGCAGCGCAGCTGGTGTTTGGTGAGATTGTGTATCCTAATTTTGCGGAGTCTGATTTGTCTTCCAAACCAACAGACTTCAACGATCTTCATGTACTGCAAGGCATAGATGCGGTCAAGGAGCAGATCGAGAGAGTGGCGTTGCCTGCCATAGACAAACTAGCATTCGAGTTCACCAGAGCAGATAGTTTGGAACTCACAGAGATTAAGTGGGTGGTAGATGATTACATTGAGGCAGACTCCTTGGCACAGGTCTTTGGCGATCCTGGCGGTGGGAAGTCATTCGTGGCCATCGACTTAGCCTGTTGCGTTGCAACTGGCAAACCTTGGCATGGGCATGACGTTAAGCAGGGAAGTGTGTTCTACATCGCTGGTGAAGGGCACAACGGATTAGCCAGAAGACTGAAGGCATGGCAGATTGGTAACGGGACAAGTCTGGCTGGTGTCCCGTTGTACAAGTCCCATCGTGCAGCGCAGTTGTATGACGCAACAGAGGCGGCAGTTGTGGCGGAAGCGATTAAAGAGCTGTCGGCGGAGGCTAATTGCATACCAAGCATGATTGTGATTGACACCCTAGCCAGAAATCACGGCGGCGATGAGAACTCGACTCAGGATATGAATGCGTTCATCCAGCACTTAGATGTTTACCTCAGACAACCTTGGAAATGCTGTGTCATGGTGGTTCACCACAGCGGAGTGGCAGACAAGGATCGCTCCAGAGGGTCAACAGCCCTAAAGGGTGCATTGGATGCTGAGTACAAGTGCCAGTTGGATTCAGGCACCAAAACCATAGCTTTCGAGTCCAAGAAGATGAAGGATGCGGAAATGCCATCCCCTAAGAACTTCCAGATCACCCAAGTCGATCTACCCATCAATAACAAAAACGGGATGCCAGTCAAAGGTGCATACCTGACAGCGGTAGACATCAGCGGTCTGGTTAGCCAAGTGCAAAAGAAGACCTACCTATCGCCAAACCAAAAGCAAGTGATGGAATGCTTGGTGATGCTAGAGGTCAGTTTGTTTCAGAATCACCAGTTACGGCCAGTTGGATACGATGAGTGGAGAGACTCAGCCAAGGAGCATGGAGTTAAGAACAACAGATTCTGGGAAGTAGTAAAAAGTATGATATCCAAGGATATGGTGGTTGAGGTGGATGGTGGTTACAAGAGCAAAAATAGCCAGCCAAGTGAGGTGAAAGTTGATTGATTTGCATCCGAAACCATCCGAAGTGCATCCGATTCGGATGGTTCGGATAATAAGGATATCATCCGAATCATCATCCGAAGTCATCCGAAACCATCCGAAACCATCCGCCTTCCGTCCTGCCAATCATCCGAATCCTTCCTCCTTAGTCTATAGACTAAGGAAGGATCGGATGGCGGACGGATCGGATGATCAGGATCGGATACGGGATTTGGGGATTGGGCTGTTGTTTGGTGAAGAGGGTAAGAAATGATTGAAATAAGGATAGAAATGAAGATTGTCTCAACTGCGAACTTAAGACTACATTGGGCTGTTAAGGCTAGATTGGCGAAAAGTCAAAGGCAAAAGGCGTTTAACGCCTTGGCATCTGTGGCCGTTCCGCCGCCGTTACCCTTGACCTTGGTGCTAACGAGGATTGCGCCTCGCCAGTTAGATGGTGACAACTTGCAGTCGGCGTTTAAAGCAACCCGTGATGGTGTCGCTGATTGGCTTGGCGTTGATGATGGGCATAAGCAGCTGGATTGGCAGTACAGGCAAAGAAGCGGTGGTGCTAAGGTTTATGCTGTTGAGTTGGAGGTGATTTAGGATGCCTCGCCCACCAAGCAAACATACTGTCCAGTTCCGCAGGGTTCTAGGTGATGCGGAACGGACAATCCTTTTGGCCGCTGGTGATGGGAACATATCTAATGGCTTTGTCGCTGTAATGGAGTTTTACCGACATTTCTACGAATTCGGCTACAGACCTTGGATGCCCGTCCAATCCCTTGAGGTTAGTCTGGCTACAGACGAGTCAGATCAGAGGCTTGTAGCCCGTTTTAAGAAGAATAAGAGGCATATGTGCAGTCTGTCTGACCTCGATCCTTCTTAACGAATGTTTGCAATGACTATCGGTTTGTTAAAGTCAATAGTCAAAACCTAATTAGTTTCAGTCAATCGGATGTTTAAAGTCGATAGTCAAAACCTAAGGTATAGCCAAAATGCACCATCTGACTCTTTCATCTTTTTCTCTTGGCCAGCCAAATTCGACCGCCCGAATCCCCAGTTATCCACAGGCCAAATGGCCAGTTATCCACAATTGCTGTGGACTGTGCTGGAATACAACAGAATTCTATGTATAACCTGTGCATAACTACAAAATAACTTTACATAATGAATGTTGTATGAAGCAGATTAGCAAAACTGTAAGGGTTTACCCGTAGTTTTTGCGTTTTTCGATGGGGGGAGGGGGGTCGGCCTCGGGGAAAATTTTTACAGGTGCCCCCTCCCCTCACAAAAAGGTAAAAGGAGTAAAATTTTGTTATGAGTGAACTTGAATTGAAAAAAAAGGTTGGCCGTCCGAAGGGTGTGAAGAAGCTCACCATCCAGCGGTGGGCGGCAAACCCTAGCCTGTCGCTGCCGAAGACGGATCACCAGAGGATCAAGGAACTCAAGGAGTTGATGATCAACTCTGGTGGAAGGGATGTGGCGCAGAAGGTGATAGAGATTGCGCTGAATGATGACCACCCAGGCCAAATGGCCGCCTTGAAGATGTGTTTGGATCGGACGCTACCGATCACCTTGTTTGACAAGGAAGCCAAGCAAAGGAATGCGGTAACGATTAACATCACGGGCATTGGTGAGGTCAACCATGCCCATACGATTGAAGCTGAAGATGTGGAGGATAAAAATGGCTGATATGTTTGGTGATTTGCAGGGAATGGGGCTTACCCCACAGGAAATTAACAAAGTTGCCTACCATCGGCAAAACCTTGGAAACCCTTTTATAAACCAAGAGGGTAACCCAATGACCATCTATGCCACGGGGATTCAGATTCCTGAAGGCAAAGATAAGGGTAAGTTTGTGTCCGTCCCTGGCTATGTGGGTGGTCGCATTGTTACGGACGAAGATCAGTTATACGACATTTGGAAGAAAGATATCCAAAGTGGCAAATGGCCTGTGTACGAAACTGCTGAAAAACTAAACGCTAGGGATGCTTGGTTGCATCAGATCATGGATAAAGACATGGCTCAATACTTTGAGCAAGAACGCCTAAAGCAACCATATCAGCAATTTGAAAACCTTAACTACCAAGACCCATTCTTGACTATCAAATGAGTGATCTAAACTTCTCCCTTCTCCCTTGGCAACAGGATGTTTTTGCTGACAAGACGAGGTTTAAGGTTGTGGCGGCTGGCCGAAGGTGTGGCAAGTCTAGGTTGGCGGCAACGACATTGATTATTGAGGCGTTGAAGTGTCCGCAGGGTTCGGCGGTGCTGTATGTGAGTCCTACGATGGGGCAGTCTAGGCAGATTATTTGGGATTTGTTGTTGGATATTGGTCGAGAGGTGATCCAAGGTAGTCATGTAAACAACTTGGACATCACCATGATCAATGGTGCAAAGATTTATGTCCGAGGTGCAGACAGACCTGATACCTTACGTGGTGTGTCTCTGACTTACGCTGTACTGGATGAGGTGGCAGACATTAAGCCAGAGGCGTGGGAGCAAGTTATTAGGGCATCGCTCTCAGACCGCAAGGGTAGAGCGATGTTTATAGGCACTCCGAAGGGTAGGAATTGGTTCTATGACCTTTTCAAACTTGGCGAGATTGAGGAAGATTCTGATTGGAAGTCTTGGCACTTCACCACCCAAGACAATCCTTTGATTGACCCTACTGAGATTGAGTCAGCCAAGAAAACCCTGTCTACCTTTGCTTTCAAGCAAGAATATATGGCGAGTTTCACCAATGCTGGTAGCAATATCTTCAAGGAAGAATGGATCAAGTACGGCGAAGAGCCTGAATATGGCAGTTACTACATAGCCTGTGACTTGGCAGGCTTTGAGGAAGTTGCCAAGCAAGCAGCGAATTCCAAGAAAAGGTTGGATCAGACAGCTATTGCTGTTGTGAAGGTAACGGATGATGGGAAGTGGTTTGTAAAAGAGATAGTCTTTGGCCGTTGGGACATCCGTGAGACTGCGGCAACGATCCTATTGAAGATGCGGGAGTACCGACCGCTATCTGTAGGAATTGAGAAAGGTGCGCTAAAAAACGCAGTTTTGCCATATTTATCTGACTTAATGCGTAAAAATAATGTATATTCGCACATAGTTGACTTAACTCACGGCAACAGGAAAAAGGCTGACAGAATTATCTGGAGTCTCCAAGGGCGGTTTGAGCATGGGCGTATTGTGCTGAACTCTGAGGAGGATTGGGATGAATTTAAAGATCAACTTCTTTTATTTCCCGCCATTGGAGTGCATGATGATTTGCCAGATGCTTTGTCATATATAGATCAGATGGCTGTCACCTCTTACTTTGTAGATGACCAAGAAGATGAGTGGGAGCCTGTGGACATAATTAGTGGGGTTTAAATGGCAACAGACAAACTAGAGCAAAACGAATTTTATGAGCCAACTGAGGCTGATAAAGAGTTGACGGCTTTTGTGACAGACCATTGCAATCGTTGGCGTGAATACAGAGATACCAACTTTCTCCCACAATACCTAGAGTACGAGCGCATCTTCCGTGGTCAATGGGCTTCTGAAGACAAAACCCGTGAATCTGAGCGTTCACGCATCGTTACCCCTGCCACCCAACAAGCAGTAGAGACACGCCATGCTGAGATCATGGAAGCAATCTTTGGTCAAGGCGAGTTCTTTGACATTGAAGATGACATTAGAGACTACAACGGCAACCCCATAGATGTTGAGATAATTAAGGCTCAACTGATGGAAGACTTCAAGAAAGACAAAATCAGGAAGTCCATTGATCAAATTGAGTTGATGGCTGAAATCTATGGCACAGGCATAGGCGAGATTGTTGTCAAGACTGAGAAAGAATACGTCCCTGCCACCCAAGCCATTCCTAATATGCAAGGGCAAGCAGCTATCGGTGTCATGGAAAAAGACCGCATTGGCGTGAAGATCATGCCTATCAATCCCAAGAACTTCTTGTTTGACCCAAATGGCACATCCATTGATGACTGTATGGGAGTGGCTATCGAGAAGTACATCTCGATTCACAAGATTGTCCAAGGCATAGAGCGTGGTATCTATCGCAAGGTTGATATTGGTACTGCTGGCGAGGATACAGACTTAGAGCCTACCCAAGAGGTTAGCCAGTATCAGGACGAGAAGGTTCTTCTGCTGACTTACTATGGTTTAGTCCCAAGAGAGTACTTGAACAATCTCAAGGAAAACAAAGACATTGTTGAGTTGTTTCCTGAGAACTCTGTGGCTGAAGACTACTCAGACATGGTGGAAGCGATTGTTGTGATTGCCAATGATGGGCAGCTGCTCAAAGCAGAAGAAAACCCGTACATGATGAAGGATCGGCCTGTTCTAAGTTATCAGGATGACACAGTACCGAATCGCTTACTTGGCAGAGGCACAGTAGAGAAGGCGTTCAATATGCAAAAGGCTATTGATGCTCAGACCCGTAGCCACTTAGATTCCTTGGCATTGACCACCAGCCCCATGATTGCGATGGACGCAACCAGACTCCCAAGAGGGATGAAGTTTGAGGTAAAGCCAGGCAAAGCGATCCTCACCAATGGCGCACCTTCAGAGATTCTCTATCCCTTCAAGTTTGGTCAAAGCGACCCCAACAACTTGGCTACTGCCAAAGACTTTGAGCGTATGTTGTTGCAAGCAACTGGAACTCTTGATTCCCAAGGCATGATTAGCAATGTGGCTAGAGATGGTGGCCAAGGCGGTATGTCTATGGCTGTCGCTTCTATCATCAAGAAGTACAAACGCACTTTGGTGAACTTCCAAGAGGATTTCTTGATCCCGTTTATCCAAAAAGCGGCTTTCCGCTATATGCAGTTCGACCCAGAGCGTTATCCTTCTGTCGATATGAACTTCATTCCTACGGCTACGCTTGGAATTATTGCTAGAGAGTACGAGCAACAGCAGTTTATTGGGCTGTTGCAGACGCTTGGCCCGAACACCCCTGTCTTGCCAATCATCTTGAAAGGAATTTTGACCAATTCAAGCCTATCTAACAGGTATGAGTTGATACAGATGTTGGACAAGATGAGCCAACCTGACCCACAAGCACAAGAGATGGAGCAAGTTAAGCAACAATTAGCTTTGCAAGCAGCTCAAGCGCAGATTGCGGTCAACACTACACAGGCAGAACAGAATCGTGCAGAGGCTACCAAGTTGTCTGTTGAGGCTCAGTTGATGCCACAAGAGGTGCAAGCCAAAATGAGTGCATCTTTGACTAAGAATTTGCCAAGTGAGGCAGATGCTAACCAAAGAGAGTTTGATAAAAGGGTTAAGATTGCTGAATTGATGCTCAAAGAAGCAGACATCAAGAATAAGAGCAAAATTGTTGAGTTACAGATGGCCAATAAACAAGAAAACCTTGCAAAAGTCGAGAATGACTTTCTTGAAGAGTTATCTGGGAGCCTAAGAAGATGAGTGACATCATTCCAAACCTAGAAGACATGACGGATGCTGAGAAGAAGGCGGCACTTGACGCTATTCAGCTATCTATTGCCAAGTCAAAAGAGGTTCAAAAGCAACGCATTGGTGAGAACGTCAACCTAGTTATTGATGCTTTAAAGAAAATTGAAGCCGACATCCAATCTCGTTATGACTTAGTGGGAAACACACTAGAGAAGCGAGTTGCCTCCATTAAAGACGGAAAAGACGGAAAAGATGGAAGGGATGGCAAGAATGGAAAAGATGGACGTGATGGAAAGCAAGGCGTTCAAGGAGTTAAAGGCGAAAATGGTCGAGATGGACGTGATGGAGTGGACGGGGTTGATGGTATTGGTGTCTCCTTTGCTCGTATCGATTTTGATGGTAGCCTTGTCATTGGCTTGTCTAGTGGTGTTGAACTCAATGTTGGTGAAGTTGTTGCTCCTGATCTTGCGGAACGCATCAAAGTCATTACTAATGGTGGCGGCACTTCTCAGTCTGTCCTTGATACTCTAGCCTCCCTACAAACACAGATAACAAACCTGATTCCTAGTCAAACAGGAAATGCAGGCAAGTTCCTAACTACCAATGGAACATCAACTTCTTGGGCATCTGTTGCTGGTGGTCTAAGTTACCAAGGCACTTGGAACGCATCTACTAATACACCTACATTGGCGAGTGGAGTGGGTGTAAATGGCTATTACTACATAGTTGCAACGGCTGGTTCTACTAACCTTGACGGCATAACTGATTGGCAAATTGGCGATTGGTTACTGTTTAATGGGACTAATTGGCAAAAGATTGACCAGAGCAACCTAGTTACTTCTGTTAACGGACAAACTGGTGCGGTATCGGTTGGAACTGTGACAAGTGTGGCAGCTACGGCTGGCACAGGCATCAGCATTACAGGTAGCCCAATCACATCAAGTGGCACTCTGACCATTACAAACTCTGCTCCTGATCAGACTGTTTCGTTGACTGCAAGCACAGGCATCTCAACGAGTGGCACATACCCCAACTTCACGATTACCAATAGCGCACCAGATCAGACTGTGAGCCTGACTGCTAGTACTGGTATCAGCACATCAGGAACTTATCCTAACTTCACTATCACCAACTCTGCGCCTGACCAAACAGTTGCGTTGACTGCTGGCACAGGAATTAGTACAAGTGGCACTTATCCTAACTTTACGATCACTAACTCTGCACCAGATCAGACTGTTGCATTGACGGGAGCAGGGACAACTAGCATTACGGGAACATATCCCAACTTTACAGTTACTTCCAATGATGCGTATACGGGAACTGTTACATCTGTAACTGCTGGCACAGGCTTAACTGGTGGCACGATCACAACGAGTGGAACTGTTGCATTGGCAACAAGTGGAGTGACTGCGGGTAGTTACACAGCAACCAACATTACTGTGGATACCTATGGGCGCATTACTTCTGCGGCAAATGGTACGGCTGGCGCAAGCATTAGCAACGATACAACTACATCGACTAACCTATATCCATTGTTTGCGGCAGCTACCTCTGGTACTCCCTCAACAGTTTATACAAGTAATGCAAAGTATTTGTATAAACCAAGTACGGGTGAGTTAAAGGTAGATGTGCCTGTTGCTGGCAACGGCATCATGGTGAACTCAACAACAGTAAGCACAAGTTACACGATAGCATCTGGCACAAACGGATTCTCTGTTGGGGCAATCACAATTGCAAGTGGTCAAGCGGTAACTGTTGCCTCAGGCCAGCGTTGGCTAATACTTTAAGGAACAAGAATGGCTTATGGCGTTGTAAATGCAGACTTGATGACCACTTCAGACGGAGTAAGTTCGTCTGGTTTGTATGGGTTTAAAAATAGAATTCTGAACGGCCAGATGGTGATAGACCAGCGTAATGCGGGGGCTAGTGTTACTCCTACAGATGGACAATACACTTTAGACAGATGGAAAGGTTTTGCTTCCCAAACATCTAAATACACAGTTCAACAAAATGCTGGCTCAGTTACCCCGCCAGTAGGTTTTACAAATTATTTAGGCGTAACTTCATCTTCTGCTTATTCGGTTGGAACTAACGACTATTTTGCTATAGTGCAATTGATTGAAGGTTACAACACAGCAGACTTAAACTGGGGAACTGCAAACGCACAAACAATCACAATATCATTTTGGGTGCGTAGTTCGTTAACAGGCACATTCGGTGGTGCTCTGAATAATAGCGGTTCAGCAAGAAATTATCCTTTCACTTACACAATTAGTTCTGCTAATACATGGGAACAAAAATCAATCACTATTACTGGCGATACTTCAGGAACTTGGCTTACTACTAATGGCGTTGGCATACAAGTAAATATTGGATTGGGTGTAGGAACAACATATAGTGGAACTGCGGGGGCTTGGGCGGCTGGAAATAAAGTTTCTGCGACAGGCGCAGTTTCAGTCGTAGGAACATCAGGTGCAACCTTCTATCTGACGGGGGTAATGCTAGAAAAAGGCTCAACAGCAACAAGTTTTGATTACCGACCTTATTCTGCGGAACTTGCTATGTGCCAGAGGTACTATTACAGAATAAAAGCAGTTGATGGGTCAACACTATTTGGTAGTTCTTTTAATTACGGCACTACAAGTGCAATTGGATATATCAAATTTCCCGTAGATATGAGAACCAATCCAACTGCATTAGAACAAAGTGGAACTGCTACTGATTATCGTGTTTTTTACTCTACAGCCTCTACGAATTGTAGTAGCGTCCCTACATTTGATTCTGGTACAGTATTTGGAGCATCCGCAACTTTTACTGTTGCATCGGGTTTAACAGGTGGGCAGGGGAGTATGTTAAGGGCTAATACTTCCTCTGCATATCTTGGATGGAGTGCTGAATTATGATTTACAAATTACTTCAAAAAACTACTGGTGGTGTGCAAATACTTGCCCGTATTGACGATGACAATGTTTGCCGTGTGACTTGCACAGAACATGATGAGCAATATTTAGCATGGGTGGCTGAAGGCAATCAGCCAGAACCAGCAGAGGAACAATAATGGCTACTAGCGTTTATTGGATTCACCACCCTGACCATACTGATATGTTCAGTCAGGGATACATTGGTGTGTCTAATGATACAGAAAGACGCTTTACAGAGCATTTACGCAAAAAACAAAATAGACATCTTAACTTTGCAATTAAGAAGCATGGCTGGGACAACTTAGTGAAGAAAACTATATTGATAGCCGATGAGTCTTACTGCCTTGACATTGAAGCAAAACTACGTCCAAGCGAAGCAATTGGTTGGAATATTATTTGTGGAGGTGGTAAACCGCCAGCACGATATGGCAACAAAGACCGACTCGGTATACCTGGCGTGTGGAAGGGGAAGAATCTTTCAGAAGAACATTGCAAGAAACTCAGCGAGTCCCACCTTGGAAAGTCCCCATCAAACAAAGGACAAGTTGGAATGCAAGTTGCATGGAACAAGGGAAAGAAATGGTCGGAAGAGACTAAAAAAAAGATGAGCGAATCAAGGCGTGGCATCTTGCATTCTGATGAAACAAAAGCCAAGATGTCTGCCGACAGGATGGGTAAGTGTCCGTACACTATGAACGATGAAGTAAAAGAAAAAATAAGAAAAACTTTGCTTGCTTATAACGTAAAACGAAAAGCAGAAAAACTAATGCAAATTGAAGGAAAACAATAATGCCTAACGTGATAAATGCCACGTCCACAGGAAATGGCGGGTTGATAACGCAGGGTGACGATTCGGGCATCCTAAACATACAGACAAACGAGACTACTGCGATTACTGTTGATGCTAGTCAGCAAGTTGGCATAGGTGGAACGCCTGTAAAAACACTATCTATTTTGCCTACTTCTATTCGCAGAATGGACTTTTATGTCCGTGACCCAGGGGTTGATGATTCTTTAGTTATTCGTAGTCAACACGCTACCAATAATAATATTAGGGACATGATTTTAGAAGGAAATAATGTAAAAGTTTTTACAGGTGCAGACTCAGGAAGTTCTGGTTCAGAGCGTATGCGTATTGACTCCAGCGGTAATGTAATGGTGGGGAGTACATCACGAGTTAACGATTCAATATTAAGCGCAACACAATCTGCAAACACTGGTGGCTTAGGTGTTCTCGCATCAAATGCTAGTTATTCCGCAACAGTAATTTGCGGTTCTACATCAAGAGCATCAAGTTCTAATTTTGACTTTCTTGGAATGTACACTAATGGAACTTCGACTGCACAGTTCCGTGTAGGCGGAAATGGTGTAATTTATGCCCAAAATACATCCGTTCAATCAATTTCAGACCAAAGGCTAAAAGAAAATATCCGTGATTCATCGGATGGATTGGCTGTAGTTAATGCTTTGCGCCCTGTTCGTTACGACTGGAAAAAAGGGTATGGAAATGACCAAAAAAATCAACTTGGTTTTATTGCTCAAGAAATAGAAACTGTATTTCCAGAATCCGTTAGTGAATGGCAAATTAACAAAGATGAAGAAACAACTTACAAAACTGTTGGCCCATCCGCCTTAATTCCAGTTCTTGTCAAAGCAATCCAAGAACTCAAGGCTATAAACGACACACAAGCCGAAACAATCAACGCACTAACCGCCCGAATTGTGGCACTCGAAGGGCAGTAATATGGCACTCGTCTTAGATGGAAGTTTGGGAGTCACATTCCCAGTAACAGCGGGTAGTGCTTCTGCGGTGCAAGCATCTTCTGGTAGGGTGTTGCAAGTGGTGCAAGCAACCTATGCAACACAAGTTGACACAACAAGCACAAGTTATGTAACGACAGGGTTAACTGCAACCATAACGCCATCTAGTTCAACAAGCAAAGTTTTCATAATTGTTAGCAATGTAATTCGAGCAAATAGTTTGGGCGATTGTAATTGGACTGTATTTAGAGGTACTGTATCAGGAACAAATTTAGCGAGTTCAGGATATTTTGTTTATGGAACAGCAACGGCTGGTTCTAGTACTGTTGTTACTGGAATTAGTATTAATTATTTAGATTCCCCCGCAACAACCTCTGCAACAACTTACACATTAGGGTTTAAAAGTTCAGGAGTTTCAGTAACTAGTCAACACGGCAGTACAACCGCAACAATGACACTTATGGAGATAGCCGCATGAACAAACATGAAGCAATTCGTGCAGTCAATTCTTCTGTCGTTACTATCCGTGGTGACGATGCTTTTGATGCTGATGGCAACCCCGTTACCTATGACGAAACAGCAGTTCAAGCCTACATTGATGCTCATGCCTACATAGCCAAACGCCAAGCGGAATATCCCCCGTTTACTGATTATTTGGATGGCATAGCCAAAGGTGACCAAGCACAGATTGACAAATACATAGCCGACTGCCAAGCGGTTAAGGAAAAGTATCCGAAATGACCCCAGAGCTGCAAAAGTACTACGAAAATCGGTTCTCTACGATGGGAACTGATGGGTGGCTTGACTTAATGGAAGATATTGACAACATGATTGCATCATTGAACAATATCAGTACAATCCCTGACGAAGCGACTTTGCACTTTAAAAAGGGCGAGTTGTCAATTCTGACATGGCTGAGAACCTTGAAAGAGGTCAGCGAAAGAGCATACGAGGAATTGAATGAGAAGAATATTTGAATTTGCCTGTGAAAACGGGCATAAAACCGAAAGATTCTGTGATTATGAGACACAGA
>Ga0315899_10001958_pt1 | contig 23142 bp, 23 predicted proteins | sample LakEriMetagenome_2_FD_203518 | JGI IMG/M metagenome (GOLD analysis project Ga0315899, IMG submission 203518) | Freshwater fungal communities from buoy surface, Lake Erie, Ohio, United States - Buoy 4 MA112 | ecosystem: Environmental > Aquatic > Freshwater > Lake | place: USA: Lake Erie, Ohio... | reverse complement strand
TATTTCGCTGATTTTTTCGGTTGAGAAATTGCGTCTGCGAAGTCCAATGCTGTTTACCCCTTCATAACTCAGCGGCTCACGGGCTGCTTTGGTGTAGGGTGGAACATCTTTACGAACCAGACTACCACCGCTAATCATGGCATGTCGTCCTATTTTCACAAACTGATGCACCAGCGCAGCACCGCCCAGAATGGCCCACTCGCCAATATGTACATGGCCTGCAACCTGAACGCTGTTGGCCAGAATACAACAATCTTCCACCACACAATCGTGGGCAAGATGCACATAGGACATTAGCAGTACGTTGGAGCCCACTTTTGTGTAACCCTGGGCCTTGGTACCTTTATTGATGGTCACATATTCGCGGATGGTGGTGTTATCACCAATGATGGTGAGGGTTTCTTCACCCTCAAATTTCAAATCCTGGGGAATGGCTCCGATAGATGCACCCGGGAAAATACGACAATTTTTTCCAATGCGGCTGCCCTTGAAAATTACGGCCCCCGACATTACATGCGTACCTTCACCAATTTCCACATTGGCATGAATGGTTACGAACGGGTCTATCGTAACATTATCGGCAATCTTAGCCGAGGGATGAACATAAGCCAGGGGTTGAATCATATCAGTGGAGCAAAAATAACCAGTATTACAAAATTCGGCTTATTTGGCCTTTTTACGCTTAAGCATCATCACAAAATCTGCTTCTTTGCTGTGTGTAGTGAGACTAATGTTGTCGTCATCTTTAAATTCCAGCGAAGCGGTATCTTTTTTGGGTGAGCCGGGCATACCGGAAATCAATAATTTGCCATTATCAGAAATTTTCCAGGTACCCACCTCTGGTTGTCCGCCAAATACACGGGTCATTTTCCCTTCTTTGGCAAATTCAATGGTGGCATTGCCTTTCATCTGCTGTATAATGCCTTCCATCATACCTGCAATCATCAGCATGTTGGAATCGTTTTGAGATACTTTAGAAAGGGTCAGTTTGGCATCCTGAACTACCCAGTTACCCTGGATTTTCTTTGAAGGATTTGAGCATGAAATGACACCAAACAGGGCGATTAAGCCCATGGAATAAATAAGTTTTTTCATAGGTTTACGGGTCAAAGATACACGCATTTTCCTATCATGCGTTGAGGCGTTAAAATATTCGCTTAGGATATTTTGCTGATAAGCGCCGTCATTTCGGCTTCACTCACCAGTTTATCGCCCACAAATGCCTTACCTGTCATGGTGCAGATTCCCCTGCGGATATCCAGCAGCTCCATTTTCATCACCAGTGTATCGCCGGGCACCACCTTGTCCTTGAATTTGGCATTATCTATTTTTAGAAAATACGTGCTGTAATTTTCGGGATCGGGAACAGTACTTAAAATCAGCACTCCGCCTGCCTGCGCCATGGCTTCCAGCTGCAATACGCCCGGCATAATGGGGTCACCGGGGAAGTGGCCGGCAAAAAAGGGCTGGTCGTAAGTGATGTTTTTTACGGCTACAATAGTGCGTTCATCTTTGCTTACAATTTTATCTACCAGCAAAAACGGGTGTTTGTGCGGCAGCATTTTAATGATGTCTGTTGTGTTATACAGCGGTTTGGCATTGACATCATACTGGGGCGGACCTTCCTGCTTGCGTCGCAATTCTTTTTTGATGACCTGTTTTATCTTTTTTGCAAAGGCCACATTGCTGGCATGACCGGGTCTTGCGGCCATGATTTGCCCTTTGATGGGCATGCCTGCCAGTGCGAGGTCACCTACCATATCCAGCAGCTTATGCCTGGCGGGCTCATTCTGGAAACGCAGGTCTAGATTGTTTAAAATGCCTTCCTTACGAACTTCTACCGATGGTTTTTTGAACACCTTTGCCAAACGGTCCAGTTCATCCTGGGAAACAGCCCTGTCTACCACCACAATGGCATTGTTCAGGTCTCCACCTTTGATGAGGTTATTGGCCAGCAGCATTTCCAGTTCGTGTAGAAAACAGAACGTGCGGCAGGGAGCAATCTGGTGCTTAAATTCAGATATGTGGGTGAGGGCTGCATGTTGACTGCCCAAAACGGGGGAGTTGTAGTCTACCATTACCGTGAGGCGATATTCGTTCACCGGCATGGCAATGATTTCTACCTGATTTTCTGGATCGGTATAATGAATGTTGTATGGAATTTCAAAATATTCCCGCTCTGCTTCCAGCTCTATGGTACCACATGCGGAAAGCGCCTCTACAAATGGTATGCTGCTGCCATCCATGATGGGCATTTCAGGACCTGAAACATCCATTAAGACATTGTCTATTTCTAAGCCCACCAGCGCTGCAAGGACATGTTCTACCGTGCTGATGGATGCACCGTTTTTCTCCAGGGTTGTGCCCCGCGAGGTGTCTGTAACCAGGTCGCAATCTGCTTCTATAATGGGTTGTCCGGGAAGATCTACCCTGCGGAATTTGTATCCGTGATGGGCTTCTGCAGGCTGAAAGGTGAGTGAAACTTCCGCTCCGGAGTGAAGACCAACGCCTTGAAGGGTTACGGGGGCTTTTAGCGTGGTTTGTTTGGGGTTAATTTGGCTCATTATATGTTTGAGGAATTGTCCTTTTGATCTTTCAATTTTTCGAGTTCACGGGCCAGTTGCTTCATTTCATTGAGCATGTCTGGTAATTTCTTGAAGGCAGCCCAGCTCCTGAACTGTTCTTTAATGGGGCTGGCAGGTGATCCTATCCAGTTGGTACCCGTTTCTTCTATGCTCTTGGTGACTCCTGATTGAGCCCCAATGCCGGTGCGGTCTGCAATGCTGATGTGGCCCACAAAGCCCACCTGACCGCCAATCTGGCAATTGTTTCCTATTTTGGTACTGCCGCTTACCCCGGTTTGGGAAGCAATAACAGTATTGACACCAATTTCAGCGTTGTGGGCAACCTGAATGAGATTATCCAGTTTGGTTCCCCTGCGAATGATGGTGCTTCCCATAGTGGCTCTGTCAATACTGCAGTTACTGCCAATTTCCACATCATCTTCTATAACTACATTGCCTATTTGCGGAATCTTGGCATAGGTATCGCCGATGGGCGCAAAACCAAATCCGTCGCTGCCAATAACCGTGCCTGCATGAATAATACAGTTGTTGCCAATTTGGCAGCCCGCATAGACTTTTACCCCCGGAAATAAGGTGCAGTTCTCTCCAATAACCACGCCTTTACCTACAAATACCTGCGGGTAAATCTGAGTGTTTTTTCCAATGCTTGCGTCCTCGTCCACGTAGGCCGTTGCTCCGATAAAAACATCATTGCCAACAGCAGCGGATGAATGGATATAACTGCCGTTTTCTATCCCTTTTTTGGGCTCATTGGGATTGAACCAGGCGTTAAGCACCATACAAAAAGCAAAGTAGGGGTTGGCATGCCTAATGAGGGCAAATGATATCGGCTGTGCGGGTTTAAAATCAAAAGGAACAATGACTGCAGCTGCCTTGGTCGCGTAAAGTTGTGCTTCGTATTTAGGGTTGGCAAAAAAGCAAAGGGTTCGTTCATCCGCTTCTTCCAGTTTTCCCGGTACGGAAATTTCGATATCGGCATTGCCTTCGATGACAGCACCGGTAATTCTGGCAATTTCAGCAATGCGGATTCCCATAATTTATGTTGCAAAAATAAGTACTAATTCCCAAAGCAGGCATTTGCCTATATTTGCTGAATGGTGAATGTATTGTTGTTTGGACGGTTGGCGGAAATTTGTGGGCAGTCCAGCTTCTTTTTTGACATGGCAGATACCGATACCATCAGCGAGAAACTAAGAAATGATTTTCCGGAACTGCAACAGCTGAGTTTTGCTGTGGCGGTGAATCAAATTCTAATCAGTAGAAATACGGCCTTAAAGGACGGCGATGAGGTAGCACTCATGCCGCCGTACAGCGGAGGATAAAATCATGGACGGCTATTTCCGTCGGCAAATACAATTGGGTGAAATAGGGGAAGCAGGGCAACAAAAACTGCTTTCATCAAAGGTGCTTGTGGTGGGTGCAGGAGGACTGGGTTGTTCATTGCTAATACAACTGGCTTCCTGTGGCGTGGGTGAAATTACATTGGTTGATTTTGACACGGTAGAGTACCACAATTTACACAGGCAAATACTCTTTGCTCCGGATGACGTGGGCAAACACAAAGCAAAGCAGGCGGCCGATTTTTTATCTGAACGATATCCACATTGTAGGATAAACGCTGTCAATACTCCTTTTGATGCAGATATGGCTGTATCTCTGGTGCCCCAATTCGATGTTTTGGTAGATTGCACCGATAATTTGCCTGTGCGCTATTTGATGGATGATGCGGCCCGAATATTCGGCAAAATCTGGGTTCACGCTGCGGTGAGTAAATTTGGGTTGCAGTGGGCATTATTCCGTCCCTTTGAAGGGTTTGCATACAGGAATGTATTTCCCGTTCCACCTAACCCGCTGTTTATGGGGCAATGCCATACGGAAGGGATATTGGGCTCTGTGTCTTCACTGGCGGGGAATTTACAGGCAAACATGGTGCTAAATTCCCTGCTGGGACTGGGTGAATTGTCCGGAAAGATATTTCACATGAATACAAAAAGTGGAGTAACCTATTCGCTGAATTATGACGCAAAACCCATTGTAACGCCTGAAAACACAGACGCTATCCTAGCATTTAATTACGAGGCATTTTGCCGAAATTTTAATTCATGAAAGAAGAAAAAAAAGAAAAGCAAGTATTTGTTGATGGCCCCATAACACCTGCATTTATTGCAGACAGTCTGGCTAAGCATACCTCAAAGCATTCCATCGGAGCCCACAGTATGTTTATGGGGCAGGTGAGGGCCGATATGAATGAAAACGGACAAACAGTTGCTGCTATCGAATATGAGGCCTACCGGGATATGGCCGTTCAGACACTTCATCGGATTCGGGAGGATGCATTTGCGAAATACAACCTCACCTGCATGCATATATACCATAGTATAGGTTTGGTGAAGACCGGAGAAATTTCCCTTTTTGTATTCACTTCATCCGCCCATCGGCGCCCTGCGATTGAGGCCTGCGACTATCTGGTGGAACGCATTAAAAAGGAAGTTCAGATTTGGGGTAAAGAAATTCTGGAATCCGGTGGAGCCCAATGGAAACAGCCCGGCTAAAGCGCACCGTTGTAAATATTAAAACGGTTTTCACGTAAAAAACCGATAAGGGTAATGCCAAACTCGCTGGCACATTCCACGGCCAGGCTGCTGGGGGCTCCTACCGCGCAAACGCAGGTAATGCCTGCCATACCTGCTTTCTGCATCAGTTCAAAGCTGGCCCTTCCGCTGAGCAAAAGAATGTGTTCGTCTAACGGTGTATTGCCATCCATAAGGGCTCTGCCAATGAGTTTGTCCAGGGCGTTGTGTCTTCCCACATCTTCTCTGAGGTAAAGCAAATTTCCGGTAGTGTCGAATAATCCCGATGCGTGGAGGCCTCCTGTGGTTTCGAAGGTTTCTTGCTGTTCTCTGAGGGTGTTGGGTAATGATAAAATCAGTTCGGTCGATAGTGAGGGTAATGGTTTTCCGGACTTTGTAGGCATCTGTGTTTTCACCGAATCCAGGCTGCTTTTACCGCAAACCCCGCAACTGCTGCTGGTATAGAAATTGCGTTGCAACTGAGAAGGATCAAACTGTAAATCCGGGCTTAACGAAACCAATATATAATTGTTGTATGTGCCGGGTAGGGTATGAACGTGTTTTGCCGATAAAATATCATTCTGTTTGTGAATAATGCCTTCAGTAAACAAAAATCCGATTGCCAGTTCATCATCATTACCCGGTGTGCGCATGGTGATACTCAGAGATTGAGTTTTTCGGTCCTCCGGAGAACCATATTCTATCCGTATTTCAAGTGGCTCCTCTATGGAAACAGCATCAATTTTGCTTGAAAACACCCCGTTTTCAAAACGCCTCAGACTGATATCTTGCTGTTTATCATTCATGTTTTTGGGGACAATATGGCATCCCTATCTTCAGGGGTGTCTGCACTTTTCAAAACTACAGCATTTGCATCAGCCATAAAAAAGGCATTGGATTGCTTGATAAAACCCGTTAACGAATCACTGCCCTGGTTAAAAAAATCAAGCAGCTTTTGGCCTGTAGAATGCGTGTAAAACGCAATTAGGGGCTCCGGAATAGAAGAATCAGGGTGCTTGTAGCAAATGACGTCAAATGCTTCTTTTTCGGCGATGAGAAGCGAAGTAATCGTGGTTTTGTCCAGACTGGGATAATCACAGCCCAGCAGCAGCCAGTGGCAGTCAAATGACTGAAAAGCTGACAGCAATCCCGAGATGGGGCCATGTTCGGCAAAGTCAGCGTGGTCGGTAATCAGGGGTAAATCTGCAAACAGCGATTTTTGTTCTTCCCTGCAACTGATAAATGCTTCAAGCTGCAGAGACCGAACCATGTTGTATAAATACTGCACCTGCGGCAAGCCGTGGTAATTAAGCAAACCCTTGGGCTGTCCCATTCTGCGGCTTTCACCGCCTGCCAAAATCAAAACCCGCGTTTGCACAAGGCAAAGTTAATTCCCCGAAACGTTTTCAAATCCCATGTAAGCATGATATTTTTGAAGCATTGCTCACCGATAGTTTTCAGCGGCCCCACCAGTATCTGCGCATTTCTCTTACCGATGCCTGTAACCTGCGTTGTTTCTATTGTATGCCCGAAGAGGAATCCCATTGTACACCGCATCATCAGCTCATGCAAAAAGATGAGATTTACACCCTGGCTAAAACATTTGTCAATCTGGGGGTAAACAAGATTCGTCTGACCGGAGGTGAACCGCTGGTGCGCAAAGAGTTTCCGGAGATTCTCAAGGCATTGGCTTCTTTACCGGTTCAATTAACCCTTACCAGCAATGGGGTTTTTCTGGATAAATACCTAAGCATGCTGGAAGACTGTGGTTTACGCAGTCTAAATATCAGTTTGGATACCCTGAGCAGGGAAAAATTTGTTTTACTCACCAAAAGGGATTACTTAGAAAAAGTGAAAGCCAATATCGGAGAAGCTGTTAACAGGGGTTTTCATGTGAAAGTGAATATGGTGGTGATGAATGGCATCAATGATAACGAACTGTTGGATTTTGCTGAATGGAGTGTGAATTCACCGCTACATATTCGGTTTATTGAATTTATGCCTTTTGCAGGAAATCAGTGGCACCATGACAAGGTGTTTACGCGAGACCAGATGCTGCAAACACTGGCAGGAAAGTTTGATTTTATTCCGCTGGGCAAAGAACTTCATGAAACTGCCCATAAATACTTTATAAAAGGGGCAAAGGGCAGTTTTGCCGTTATCAGTACCATGAGTCATCCGTTTTGCGGGGATTGCAATCGCCTGAGATTAACGGCAGACGGGAAAATGCGAAACTGCCTGTTTGCCACCCATGAAACTGATTTACTGACTGTCTTGCGCAGTGGTGAACCCATTGAACCCCTCATCATTGAAAACCTGAAACAAAAACAGCAAAAACTGGGTGGGCAGTTTGATGAGCATTTTGAGAAAATACAGCCCGAAACACTGCAAAACAGGAGTATGATAGCCATTGGAGGATGATTAGTACAGAACAAGCCACCGAACTGCTCAGCAGCCATTCCATATCCCTGAAAAAAAAGGCAAAGCCCCTGTTGGAAGCAATGGGCATGTATATAGCCGAGCCCGTATTGGCCGGGGTGGCCGTTCCACCCTTTGATAATTCGGCTATGGATGGCTATGCTTTCAGTTGGGCTGATTTTAATCCCCAAAAGCCGATGAAGATAACGGGGGAAATTCCCGCCGGTGAAACTGGCGCTATGTTTTTGGAGAAGGGGTGTGCCATGCGCATTTTTACCGGTGCCATGGTTCCTGAAGGTGCAGATACGGTGGTGATGCAGGAGAAAACCCGATCTGAGGCGGGTTTTGTGTGGATTGAGGACGAAAAACTGCAACAGGGCGGCAATGTCCGCAAAGCCGGTTCCCAGTCTGCCTGTGGAGATGTTTTGTTGCAATCCGGCCAAAAACTGACACCCGGAGCCATGGGTCTGCTTGCATCTGCGGGCGTTTCATCGGTTTCTGTTTGGGAAATACCATCTGTGAGCGTGGTGGTTACCGGCAATGAAATTGTGGCACCCGGAAAGACATTATTGCCCGGACAGGTATACGAATGCAACAGTTACAGTCTGCTGAGCGCCCTTTCACAGCTGGGGATTCGAGCCAACCTTTTTTATGCTTCAGATACAGAGACCGATTTGCACCATCGGCTGGAAATAGCCCTTGAAACCTCGGATTTGGTGCTGGTAACCGGTGGTGTTTCGGTGGGTGATTATGACCTGGTTGTGCCTACACTCAAAGCGCTCGGCGTAGATTGTGTATTTCATAGATTAAAACAGAAACCCGCCAAACCCTTTTATTTTGGCACAAAAGGAGAGAAACGCATTTTTGGTTTGCCCGGTAATCCGGCCTCTGTGATCACCTGCTGGTATGCTTGGATTAGGCCATATCTGCTGAGTGCGATGGATGTGCCGCTGCAGGCCGTATTTCAGCAGGCAAAGCTCACCTGTGATTACCGACAGAAACCGGGTCTGACACATTTTGTGAAAGCATATCTGCAAAGCGGCACTGTAGCTGTATTAACGGGACAGGAGAGTTACAGAATGGATGCTTTTGCGAATGCCAATTGTTTTATTAAAACCGAGGCAGATACAGAGGATTTGAAGGCGGGGGAAATGGTTCAAATTATTCTTTTTGAATAATGTCAGTTGAATGGATGTACCTTGGCTTTGCCCTGGTGGCGTTTTTATATGCCGGGGTAGGGCATGGCGGGGGCAGCGGTTATTTGGCAGTAATGGCCCTGTGCAGTTATCATGCATACCTGGCTCGTCCGGATGCGTTGGTACTGAATCTGGTTGTTTCCGGCACTGCATTTATGCAGTTTTACCGGGGTGGTTACTTTAAACTCCGCGATTTTCTCTGGCTGGCCGGATTTTCTGTTCCCATGGCATTTTTAGGCGGACTCGTGCCTATTCAGGATGAATTGTATAAAAAACTGCTGGGTGCAATGCTGTTATCAGCCTCGGCTATGATGGTTTTCAGGCCTGCGGAACCCAACAATGTGAAACAACTACCTGTGCTGGCCGCCGCAGTTATCGGCGCTGTTATTGGTTTTGTAAGTGGTTTGACGGGCATCGGCGGAGGAGTATGGCTTTCGCCCATTCTATTGCTCGCAGGATGGGCAAGGCAAAAAGAAACGGCTGCTCTTAGTTCTGCGTTCATCTTTGTCAATAGTCTAAGTGGTTTGCTGGGTTGGATAAGAACCGACAAACCCTGGGATGAAAATCTGCCTGTAATGATTGGGATTGTGCTGATTTCAGGAGGCCTGGGGGCATGGCTGGGCTCCGTCAAGTATCGCTCTGCTGCCATGAAATGGCTCTTGGCACTGGTGCTGGGTATTGCAGCGGTGAAATTGCTAGTTGTTTAAGCATCCAGGATTTCGGGATCAAAATTCCCAAAGGAAGAAGAAGTATCTTCTTTATACAGCAAGGGTTCCACTCCCGCATAATCCCGTACCACTTTCAGTGCCAATAAGGCTGTAGCCAATCCCCATCCGGTTGCAACCAAATCAATTAAAGAGGCATTGATAAAATCATTGATACTTTCTGCTTTGGTGGCTAACTGAAATGAAATTCTTCCCAAAAAATTATTGATAATCCAGCAGAACCACCAGGCCCCCAGCGCACCCATTCCAAGTGTATGGGGGTTGAATGGGGTTTTTGAATTTAATAGGTGGTTGGCGGTTTGATACATTTCTTTCATAATTTGAAAAGGACGCCACAGGTTAAGAATGGGGACAAACCATCCGCCTGCAGCCCAGCCGTCGCTATATCGCATGTTTTCTTTTTGATGTAAATTGTAATACGCCCTGCGAAACCACATAATGAAAGCTATGCCGGAACCAATCCAGGCTAATATTTGAAAAATTCCGATTATTTGTTGCCTCAGATCATTGGATGTGGCTGCATCCATATCCACGCCTGAACCCATTCGCCAGCTATTCAACAGCTGATATTCAAAAATGGTGGAGACAAAACTAATTGCATACAGCAAAATGATTACCAGTAGAAAAATCTGAGCTGCTTTGGCTCTTTGCTCATTGGGTTTGAAGGTCATACGTCAACAATATTAAGTACTATTATACACAATCGCAAGTCCTGATAATGAATGGGATTTATCTTCGCACCCATGAACGACATCACCCATAAAATTACCACTTTGCGTGTTGCTACGGCAGAGGCAACCGTAAAAATGGGGCCGGAAACCCTGCACGCGATTAAAAACAAGTCTGTTCCCAAAGGTGATGTGTATGAGTTTTCCCGCGCAGCTGCCTTGCTGGCAGTGAAAAATACCGCCCACGTCATCCCCGATTGCCACCCGCTGCCTGTGGAGTCCTGTAAGGTTGATTTTTCAATCAATGACATGGGTGTTCAGATACAGGTGGAAGTGAAAGCCATTTACCGCACCGGTGTTGAGGTTGAAGCCATGCATGGTGCTGCGATTGCCGCCCTCACGATGTATGACATGCTGAAACCCATTGATAAAAATGTGGAAATAGCACATATACGTTTGCTGGCTAAAAAAGGCGGTAAATCAGACTACACCGATATCCCTAAGCGAAAAATAAACGCCACGGTAGTGGTGTGCAGCGATACCATTTCCAAAGGTAAAAAGGAAGACAAGGCCGGAAAAGCCATCATTCAGCGCCTTGAGCAATATGGGATTTCTATTGTGGAATATGCTATTATCCCGGACGAACCGGAGGATATTGCCCGTAAGGCGGAACTGGCTAGTCAAAACAATTGTGATTTGCTCATTTATACAGGCGGTACCGGGCTTTCAAAACGTGATGTAACCCCTGAAACTATTCTCCCTTTGCTGGACCGTGAAGTGCCCGGAATTATGGAGGCAGCGCGCAAGTACGGACAGGAACGCATGCCCTATGCGATGGTAAGCAGGGGGGTGGCCGGATACATCGGCAACACGCTCATTTTAACACTGCCAGGAAGTACGCGCGGTGCCGAGGAAAGTATGGATGCTCTATTTCCTTATGTGCTGCACCTTTTTCGCGTGGCAGACGGTGGCAGACATGATGCTTTATAATGACAAAATGACTGATAAATTGTCGGCGAACTGACAATTTTACCCCAATATACGAAAAAAAAGTCACATTTCCAAATTGGCACAGGATTGGACTATGCAGGGCATACAACCAAAATATATAATTGTATGTCAGTAAACGTAAAACCTCTGGCCGACAGGGTTCTGGTAGAACCTCTCGCAGCCGAACAGAAGACTGCCGGTGGTATCATTATCCCCGATACCGCTAAAGAAAAACCTCAAAAAGGCACCGTGATTGCCGTGGGTGAAGGCAAAAAAGATGAGCCCATGACTGTGAAGGTGGGCGACACCGTTCTCTATGGCAAGTATGCCGGTACTGAAATCAACGTGGAAGGTAAAGATTACCTCATCATGCGTGAAAGTGACATTTTCGCAATTATTTAATCAATCTTAAAAACATGGCAAAGAAAATTGAATTTAATGTAACCGCCCGCGAAGGTTTGAAGCGCGGTGTGGATGCTTTGGCTAACGCAGTAAAAGTAACCCTGGGTCCCAAAGGCCGCAACGTGGTTATCGACAAGAAATTCGGTGCACCCCAGATTACCAAGGACGGTGTATCGGTAGCAAAAGAAATTGAACTGAAGGATCCTGTAGAAAACATGGGTGCCCAGATGCTGAAGGAAGTGGCCAGCAAAACCGCTGATATCGCCGGTGATGGTACTACAACTGCCACCGTATTGGCGCAGGCCATCGTTACTGCAGGTCTGAAAAACGTGGCTGCCGGTGCCAATCCTATGGACCTTAAGCGCGGAATTGAGAAAGCCGTGAAATCTGCGGTGGATAGCTTGGATAAAATGAGCCAGGCCGTGGGCGATGACAACTCTAAAATCGAGCAGGTGGCTACTATTTCTGCCAACAACGACAACACAATCGGCAAACTCATTGCCGAAGCCATGAAAAAGGTAGGCAAGGACGGTGTAATCACCGTAGAAGAAGCCAAAGGCACTGATACCACTGTAGAAGTGGTTGAAGGTATGCAGTTTGACCGCGGTTATTTGAGCCCTTACTTCGTAACCAACGCCGACAAAATGGAAGCTGATCTTGAGAACGCCTACATTCTGATTTACGACAAAAAGGTAAGCACCATGAAAGATTTGCTGCCTGTGTTGGAAAAAGTAGTACAAACAGGTAAACCCCTGTTGATTATTGCCGAAGATGTAGAAGGCGAAGCCCTGGCTACTTTGGTGGTAAACAAAATTCGCGGTGCCTTGAAAATTGCCGCTGTTAAAGCTCCCGGTTTCGGTGACCGCAGAAAAGAAATGCTGCAGGATATTGCCATTCTTACCGGTGGCAGCGTAATCAGCGAAGAGCAGGGCCGCAGATTGGAAGATGCGCAACTGACTGACCTCGGACGTGCTGAGAAAATCACCATTGACAAGGACAATACGACCATCGTTAACGGTGCCGGTGACAAGGCAGGTATTGCTGCCCGCGTAAACCAGATCAAAGCGCAGATTGAAACCACTACCAGCGACTACGACCGTGAGAAGCTGCAGGAGCGTCTGGCCAAACTGGCCGGTGGCGTAGCTGTACTTTATATCGGTGCTGCAACTGAGGTAGAAATGAAAGAAAAGAAAGACCGTGTAGACGATGCCTTGCACGCAACCCGCGCTGCAGTAGAAGAAGGAATCGTCCCCGGTGGCGGTGTAAGCTTTATCCGTGCTATCAAAGCGCTGGATGGCCTCACCGGCGATAACGAAGACGAAACCACCGGTATCGGAATCGTGCGTCGTGCCTTGGAAGAGCCCCTGCGTCAGATCATTGCCAATGCCGGCGGTGAAGGAAGCATTGTAGTGCAGAAGGTTACCGAAGGCAGTGCAGATTTTGGCTACAATGCCCGCACTGAAAAATACGAAAACCTGATTGCTGCGGGTGTAATTGACCCCAAGAAAGTGAGCCGTGTAGCTTTAGAAAATGCAGCCTCTATCGGTGGCATGATCCTGACCACTGAGTGCGTACTTTCTGAAATCAAGGAAGAAGAAAAACCCCATTCTCATGGCCCCGACATGGGTGGCATGGGCGGCATGATGTAATCAGCCGAAAAATGGAATTAAAAGGCCGCCCTTGGGCGGCCTTTTTTTTAAAATTAACGTCATGTAAATATTCCCGCCTTTATCTTTGCTTCATGCAGCGGATGTCGGTTTTGATATGGATGCTGGCCTTGGTTCAGTCGGCCTTCGCCCAGCCCTGCAAATCGATTCGAAACAGTTCCAAAACCCTTACTTCCAAATGCGTTAAAATTCGCTCCATCCTGGTAGATGCCTGTGGCAATCCCGAAGGAGAAAATGAAATAGTCCTGTTTGAAACCGGTAAAAATCCGATCTCTATGGCATCCATAAGCGTGAAATGGGCCAACGCTTCCAACAAGTGGCTGGGACTCACCCAATCGGCGGCAACATCGGCGTTGGTGTCAGATATCAACGCCACCATTACCGGCTGCGGAAAACTACTGGAGCCCTCCGTTTTTACCATACCGGCTAATAAAAAGGTCTATTTGTTTACTTCCACCAATTTTATTGTCGGTTCCAATCAGTTCACCAACCTCTCTGATACAGCGTATGCTATATTTCAACGGGCAGGCAATACCGCAGGTCATTTTGCCAATTATTCAACGCCATCCGGTTTGCGTACCACCATTTTGTCTGTATTGGGTAATTGCAGCGATACCGCTACCTATGACAAAGTGAAAATGGTGAAGCAGAATGGCAATGTGGGCGCTGAAGATGGAGGTTATGTCAGTTTTGACAGTGCAGGTAATCCAAGTTATTTTAATGATGGTTGCAGTGCGCCGGTAGATCCACTCAAAGTAACTGCTGCTACCCTGAATGGAATTGATTTTTGTCCGGGAGACTACGTGATGCTGAAAGGTACTGTTTCAGGTGGCTTATGTTTTGTGTGGCGCTCAGCTACAGGTCGCTTTTCGGATACCACATCGCTTTTTCCCACCTATTATCCCGATTTCAGCAACCCATCTTTACCCGAACTGTGGCTATACAGCTGCAATAGCAGCGTCAAAGCCACTGTCAGTTACAATATCAAAAGCAAGCAGCCGGTGTTGGCAGGAAAAGATACCTTGCTCTGTGCCGGAAGTGTTTTGCCTTTGAAAATGATATCAGGTTCGGGGCCCGTTTCATGGAAGGTGATAGGTGGCAAGGGGATAATTCAAAATCCTACTTCATCGGCGACTAACTACATACCTTCAGCAAGCGATACAGCGGCCTTTTTTATACTGCGGGCATACAATGGATGCAGCATTTCGGAAGACACTTTTAAGGCGGTGTGGATTCAAAAAAACAAACCCGATTTTCAATTGTCAGATACCGTGATTTGTCAGAATTCGGATTCGGTTTTTTTGGTGCCTCTCAATAAGGGCGGTATTTTTAAGGGATTGACACTTTCTTCAACACCTGCACATTGGCCATCGGTTCCCGGTCGCTACCGCATCGTTTACATAACCAGCAATAAGGGATGCGTGGATTCTTCGGTAAAATACCTGATAGTGCATTCCATACCCGATCCGCGATTTGATTTTTTACCCAATGATACCGTGAACATTGGAGAAACTGCAAGTACCACACCACTGCCATCCGGAATGTTTCGGCATTTTTGGACAGCAGACGGAAATACCATTATATGGCCGTTTGCGTCTGCACAGGAAGGCCGGTTCCGCATTCTCCACAGCATAGAAGACACTACAACAGGTTGCAGCGATACGTTTTCATCCATACTTACTGTTCTGGCCCCTGAAGATTTCAGCATGACCAATGTTTTCACACCCAATAACGATGGTAAAAATGATGTTTTCAACTTCCGGGGCACCGGCATTACGTCTTCACAGCTGCGTATTTTCAATCGTTGGGGCGAACAGTTATTTGAAAGCAACGACGCCAAAACCGGCTGGAATGGCAAAACCATGCAAGGCGTGAATTGTCCGGAGGGGACCTACTTCTGGCAAATGAGCTACAGATTGCGCAGCGGTAAGTACGGTAAACACAACGGTTCTGTGAATTTGATCCGCTAACTCCATTTTGTGGCTATCTTCGCACAATGCCCCGCATACTGGCTTTTGACTACGGAATGAAAAGAACCGGCATTGCGGTTACCGACCCACTAAAAATGATTGCAGGCCCGCTCTTGGCCGTTGAAACTGATAAGTTGCATCTTTGGCTTCAGCAATACCTCACATCAGAAGTGGTAGAAGCATTTGTGGTAGGGCTTCCCAGCCGATTGAGCGGGGAAGATACCCATGCTACCAGGCCTGTATTGCTATTTATCGAAAAGTTAAAAGAGGTTTATCCTGATATACCGGTTTATACCATCGATGAGCGACTGAGCAGCCGCGAGGCCAAACACAGTATCATCAATAGCGGGGCAGGAAAACAAAAACGTGCCGATAAGAAATTATTGGATACCGTGAGCGCAACCTTAATTTTGCAAACCCACCTTCAAAAAATTTCATGATACTGCCTGTGTATGCTTATGGTCAGCCTGTTTTAAGGCAAAAAGCCAAAGAAATAGAAAAAGATTACCCCAATCTGCAAGGACTCATTGCAGATATGTTTGAAACCATGTATGCCAGTAACGGCATAGGTCTTGCGGCTCCTCAGATAGGGCTGGGGATACGTCTTTTTATTACAGACGGTTCTGAAATAGAAGATATTAAACCTGAGGGGTTTAAACAGGTATTCATCAATCCCCAGATTCTTGAGGAGTTTGATGAGAAATGGGATTACGAAGAGGGTTGTCTCAGCATTCCTCAGGTGCGGGCAGATGTGAATCGCCACAGCAAACTGGTATTGAGATATTTTGATGAAAACTGGCAGGAGCATACCCATGAGTTTGAGGGAATGGCAGCGCGAATCATTCAGCATGAATATGATCATGTAGAAGGTATTTTGTTCACAGACCGCATTCATCCGCTAAAACGAACCATGTTGAAGTCGCGCCTTAATAGTATCAGTATGGGAAGGGTGAATGTTTCTTACAAAATGAAATTTCCCAAAAAGTAAATCTACTTAAAACATGGAGGATAAGCGCAAACCGGCATTTCGCTACTACTGGATTCTATTGCGCCCCGTCAATCTGGGCATCATTATCCTCACCATGACATTGTTTATGTTCCATGCCTCACAATGGAATATTCAGAATCTGCGCTGGCCCGATGCTTTGTTTGTAGTGCTGGCAGTACTTTTTACGGCTGCTGCAGGTTATGTAATCAATGATATACTGGATATTGAGGAAGATATCATTAACAAGCCCGAGAAACGCATTATTGCCAAACACATCAGCATTCGGTCGGGTATCATTTTCTATATCATTTTATTGCTGGGCTCTTTGGCGTTCGGTTTTTTAACAGGACTAAGCATGGGATTGGTATGCGTGATGATTTCGGTATTACTCTATTTCTACTCCTCCGATCTGAAGGGTACCACACTTTGGGGTAATTTGCTGGTATCGCTAATGAATGGGGTGGTGGTGTTTTTTTCTGCTCAGGGTGTAGATGAAAAGTTTAACGGCTATTTTGCAGAATACGCATTTTTAGCTTTTCTAATCACGATGGTGAGGGAAGTGGTAAAAGATATTGAAGATATGGAGGGAGATAAAACACGCGAATACGAGACGTTTCCCATTGTTTATGGAGCCCGTAAATCCGTCTGGCTGGGTATGGGTACTCTCACCCTGCTTAATTTTCACATGGTGTATCTGATAACTGAAAGCAAGAATCTGTACTTTGGTGTTTTTAGCGGTGTATTTGTGTTGCTTCCTGTATTTTATTTTTACCATCAGTTGCTGACTGCTGATGAAAAAGCCGATTACACGCGAATTCAGCGCCGGTTAAAATGGCTGATGGTCAGTGGGATTTTATCGGTTGTTTTTTTGTGATGCCCAGTCTTTAGCGATGGATACAAACTCGGTGTACCATTCTGCTCCCATTTTTCTGATAAGTGCATCTTTAAGAAAAGCATACACCGGAATGTTTTCCTGATTCCCTCTGTCGCAGGCGGGTTCGCAGATATCCCAGCGATGGTAGTTCAGGGCCATGTATTCGCCGTATTGTTTGGCGCGGATGGGGTAGAGGTGACAACTTACCGGCTTTTGAAAGGTGGATTTTCCTGCTTTCCATGCATTTTCAATGCCGCAGGTGGCGGTGAGTCCTTCGTATACTAAAAATGAGCATTCTCCGCCGGGAAGGCAGGTCGTTACTGCCTCTCCATCCGGATCGACTGTGTGAAAACCCTGTTCATCAATGTTTTGCAGACCACCTTTTGATAAGAATGGTCGGATGCCGGAAAATTCTTCTTCTATAATCTTAATTTCTTCCGCTAATAATGGGGCTCCGGCATCGCCCTTAACACAGCATGCACCATGGCAGGCCTGGGTATTGCAGGCAAACTTTTTCTCAATAACATCCTCAGAAACGATGGCGTTTCCAACAATCAGCATCAGATATTTTCTTGTTTATTCAGGAAATCCTCGTGTCCCAGTTTTTCAAGGCGTGTGGCTTTATCTAACACTTCCTCGTTGATGCGTTTTTTGTAGTTCATTACCTTTTGGGCAATATTTTCATCTTGTGCCCCCAGAATTTGAGCAGCCATGATACCGGCATTTCGTGCACCATTGATGGCCATGGTGGCTACAGGAACCCCGGGAGGCATCTGTACGATGCTGTAAAGACTATCAATGCCACTGAGGTTGCTGCTTTTTACCGGAACACCAATCACAGGCAGGTGGGTAATACTTGCCACCATTCCGGGTAAATGGGCTGCACCGCCTGCCCCCGCTATAATAACCTTGATTCCTTTTTCAGGAGCTTTGGTTGCATAGTCAAACATCCGTTGGGGTGTTCTGTGTGCGGAAACAATCGTTAATTCGTAAGAAATACCGAAATGCTCGAGCATGCGCGCCGCTTCCTGCATTACCGGAAGATCGCTGTCGCTGCCCATGATGATGCCTACTTTAGCCATGATTGGATTGGGTTACAAAGTTCGCAATAATTGACCATAAAACATAAATCAGTAAAAAAGGTATGCCGGCGTATACCCCAAAAATGGGCACGCAAACCAGTCCAAGCAGAGGAACTGCTATTTTCCAGAGCAGCAGCGGATCTCCTTTCTTAAACTTTAATGACAGCATAGGCCATTCCGAAACCATGAGATAAGCCGCAATAATCGGAGCAAAACTGAAGAAATAGGGATGCTCAAAAACGGCTTTAAATACGCTATCGTTCGTGTTTTCAAATGCCAATATCAAAGACCCGAATGCGAGGCCTGTGATGGGCGTAGGAACGCCCAGGAAGCCCGTTTTCTGGCGGGTATCTATGTTGAAATTTGCCAGTCGCCAGGCACCTGCCAAGGGCAGGGCCAGCCATGCGTATCGGGATGTGCAAAATCCATCGGGCATACAATACCCTTTTTCAAGGGTGTAGTGCAGCATCACCAGACCGGGTAGGAGAGCAAATGTGATGAGATCGGCCAGTGAATCCAGCTGTTTGCCCAGTTCGCCGTCTGCACCCAGCAGACGTGCCACAAATCCATCAGCAAAATCAAGCAATGCGGCCAGCGCCATACAAATCAGTATACTGTTCATATCGCCTGCCATGAGTCTTTCTATTCCAATGGCCCCGCAGGAGAGATTTCCGAGGGTGAGCATATTGGGGAGGCCTTTCAGCGTTTCTTTCATGCGTAATTCAGAGGTCAAAGTTACAGAAAACAGAGAAACTGCTGCCTGTGATTTGTGTTAGAAGCAGGTTCTTGGCATAATACAGGTTGCTTTTTGCCATAAACCAGTCCTTGGGACTTAAATCGTAGTGGTAACCGGCTGATAATCCCAAATGAACAAACGGTATGATTTGATACTGCATTCTTGCCTGTAATCCCATACCCAGGGCATGGTTTTTAGCTACTTTCACAGGTTCTGAGGACGGTGTAAGAAAACCACCATCCAGTGGCCTGTATTTTAATTTCTCTGTGGCGTGAAATAGCTGTGGACCTGCATCCATACTGAGTTTTGCAATTTTAATGAAACGCCATCCCCAATAGGCCGTTGCTGACTGAAAGGAATAGTTAATGGTAAACTGATCATCTGCACGGTACAATTCTGTAGGTAAAGAGGAGGTCAATTGAACCGCTGTTGTAAAATTCTTATTATTCCACTGAAGTCCCATTGAAAGCGGCCATTGATAGCCATTACGGCCTGTTTTTGCCGTATTTATATGATTGTTTACATTTCCGACAGTAGGGAGTGAATAAAGCCCCAATCCCAGACTGAGCTGGAGTGCCTGAATTTTATCTGACGGCTTATATTGAACCAAAGGGAATTTGCGGACTGCAATAAAAAAACCAAATCGTGAGGCGAGGGCCGGATTGCGTTTTTCATCGAGTTGTTTAATGCTGACAGCACCGCCGGGTGCTTCGGATAACAAACGCCTAACTTCTGCTCTCTGTGCCGGATTTGCATCCGTGTTTTCAGCGACGCCATTTTCCCTATCTCCTTCATAAAAAACGCCCAAACTTAGAACCTGACTTTTTGACCTAAAATACCGCTCATTGAGTCTGTGTACCAAACTTTGGTAGGCATACCATCCACAATCTCCGTTCTGTATGCTGTAAGAAGCATGGCAGCGGCCAAACTGGCCAAAAAACCGGGCACCGGTATCGCTCTCTATAAGTCGGGTGAGCTTACGATAAATATGCTCTTCCCGCCAGGTGTAGTAAAATGCGCTGCTTCGATATTGATTCCATTGTTTGTATTCCCGTAAACCATTGATTCCGGTCTGAACTTCCGCATACGTTTTGCCCAGCCAGTTTTTAAGTTCGGCATCCAGACTGTCAAAGTGCAAAACCATCAGGTCAATGCTCCTGTCTATGGAAAATGGGGGTGTCCCTGACCGGTATTTTTCATTTTTGGATGTGATGTCAAACTCCTTTAATCCGTCCTGTTTAAGCCATCCTGCCGCCTGGTGAACTGCGTGCACCGCGGAATACAAGCTATTGGGAACTCCTGATTTTGGCAGTAATTCGGATAATCGTAACAGTGCTATATCATTAAATCGCTCAACATCCACTCCGTGTATTTGAATTCGTTGTTCCGGAGATAGTGTAAGGTTCCATTCACGAATGATATCCAGAATTTTCATGTGTTCCACGGAGGTTGTGGCCTGAAGGCAATAGCGCTCCTGTGTATCCTGCTGATTTACATATAGGTTGGCATACCATCCCCGGGCTTCGCCAAGCTCAAGAATCAAATGCCGAACCCCTGCATGATCATGCAGAAATTGCAACAGCTTGATTTCAATTAAACCATTTGTGGCAACGTGCTGGTGGTTTTCACCGGAGATAAAAACCCTGTGCCCGGAAACTGCGGCCTTTAATTGCTCTAATCCCGAATAATCATCGGTTTTTTGAAGGTTGATTTTATGGAAAGGATTTTCTGCACCCGCAGCAAGATTGTTTCCGCCACTTTGTTGCTGTGCTGCCAAATTTGATGCACAATGCAGGATAATTATGGCCATAACCCACCTCGTCATGATGCATTATCCTTTCTTCTGTTGGCTTTTTTGCTAATCAGATGCAAACCGGCGGTGAGGTTAACAAAAATTTGATCGCCTTTGAATTTGCCTGCGGGGCCGCTAAAAGCACCATTAACACGCCAGCGTTTATCTGAAAAATCCCATCCATAGCCCCCTTCGGCGGCCAGATAGAACCTGTTGATGTTGATAGAACCTTTGGCTTTAAGGCAAAAAAGAAATACGGGGTTGATGGCCGCGGCAGGCAGTGAATATCGCGAAATGAAAACGGTATCACTGAGGTTGGATGAGCTGTTTACAATATGCTGTTGGTAACTGACACCACTGCCCACGCTAACCCGAAAGAGTGCGTTTTTAGGGGATAGGTCTGCAACGCCCGAAATGTAAGTTCCCCAGTATTGGTAAGCCGAACCGGGAATTCTTGCCCTTTGGAAAAATCCGGCTTCAAATTTGTTATCGGCATTGTCACAAACCGTCATATTCAAACCATAGTCCTGTATGGGTTGGGTCTCAGCTAATCCGTAATCCTTGAGGAGTTCATTGAGCATGTTAAGATTTGGCAGGTGCAGCCCGGAGCTGATACCCATACTGAATATGGGTTCATTCTTTTGTTGTTTGGGTATTGCCTGTGCTGGGGTTAACTGATTGTTGCCCATAACCAGCATAAAGTCAAACGGATTTTTAGGGATTTGATTTTTGGTACGAGAAAGTACTGCCGCATTGGGTGGAGCCCCTGACCGTATTTTTTTCAGGGCTGACTGTACTGCTGACGGTTCGTCTTCAGCATCCCGTGGGTCATTGTAATAAATTCCTACGTTGAAAAACTGTCCGTACAGACTGCTGTCTTCACTCAGATTACCGCAAACCGGCAAAAAATCAAACAAATCGCAGGCGCCTTGCAGTCGGTCATTCGCAGCATAACATCTACCTACGATAGACACGAATTTTTCCTTAGGAAAGTGTTGCAAATGCTTTTTTATGTTTTCCGAAACCTGCTGAACGCGAAACGGGTCTTCAAATGAAGTATTGATCCATTTTTCATAGTTTATGGATGATTTTAGTCCCAGCATCAGCGCCTCAAGTCTAAACCACTCATCGTCACCCAACCATTGCTGATAAAGACTTTGCAAGCTATCGAAATTGTTAACAAATGCCTTGTAGGTATTTTTTACCGGAAATTGGTCCTGGGAATATTTTCTATCGATAAAGCCGCTTTTTATCTGTTGAAAACGAATGGCTCCCTGAAGGGCTTCTATGGGTATTCTGAGCCCGTCTGGGGGCGTTTTGTCCTTTAACAGGTTAAAAATACCCAAAGCGGGAACAAGGGTCCGGTTTTCGGCGTCAATTCCGACAACCTGTATTTTCATGCTGTCTGCCACACCTTCGTTCAGGGCGTTCAATCTTTTGTAGAACAATAGGTCTTCCTGGCTCAATACCAGCGTTAAATCAGGGATAACAGCATAATCATTCCGATAGACAAACCGGTTTAGCCATTCTCCGCAAATGGGAGAGACGGGTGCCATGAAATAGCGGTGTCCTGCTGTATTTCTGGCGTAAGAAACCAGTTTTATACCAATGGTTCTGTTAATTTCCGGATAGGCCCTGTTTATTCCTATCACCATAATTTTTTGTGTTTTAAGCGCAGAATCCAGTATGGTTAATCCCCGGAAATCCCGGGAGTCTGAAAGGTTCAGAAATTGTTGGTTCGTTTGTGCATGCAGGGTGGCAGTCAGTATTGTCAACCATAAATATGCCCTTACTTTTCGCATCAGTTAGCCAAGTTACAACTTAATGAACAATTTTGGATTGGCAGATAATCAAGAAGGCCATCAATGGGTTTGATTAAACATGTTGCACACCCAAAATTGCCCCTGTATTTTATAAATGTCAGACAATATTAAGTACCTGTTCTTTTATCTGTTCCAGCTTTTCTTTCATCAGCACCACGGCCTGTTGCATGGGGAAATGATTGCTTTTCACACCCATCGTATTCATTTCCCTGCCCATTTCCTGCGAAATAAAGTTGAGTTTGCGTCCCAGGGGTTCTCTTTTCAGGCATTCATCAAAATAATCCAGGTGCTGCTTTAGTCGCTGTTTTTCCTCTGCGATGTCCCATTTCTCCATATACAGCAGTATTTCTTGTTCCAGCCGGTTCATGTCTGCTATATTGTCGCGAACGTGCTCTGCCACAGAATTATTGATTTTGTTTCGCAGGTTTATCCTTCGGGGCTCTTCTTCAGATTCTACGATGTGGAGCTGCCTGCGAATTTCTTCTGATGCTTCAGACAGTTTTGTCAGAATGGCATTACCCTCCAGTTTGCGGAATTCCAATAATTTTTCTACGGCAGCGGCTGCGGTTTTCAAAATACATTGCTTTCCTTCCTCGGTGAGGGTTTTTTCTGCATTGCCCACCACATCAGGCATGCGGATAATCTGGCTGAATGGA
>Ga0315899_10001957_pt1 | contig 23143 bp, 20 predicted proteins | sample LakEriMetagenome_2_FD_203518 | JGI IMG/M metagenome (GOLD analysis project Ga0315899, IMG submission 203518) | Freshwater fungal communities from buoy surface, Lake Erie, Ohio, United States - Buoy 4 MA112 | ecosystem: Environmental > Aquatic > Freshwater > Lake | place: USA: Lake Erie, Ohio... | reverse complement strand
GAATCGCTGCATCCGTTCTGTGGTGGCACGCCCACCGATGTGCGCATCACAACCTTTTATGATGAGGCCGATGCCGCAAAGGCACTGCTTGGCGTGCTGCATGAAACGGGGCACGCGCTTTATGAACGCGGCTTGCCGGCAGCCTATGCACGCCAGCCGGTTGGCGAAGCGGCGGGGATGGCCGCGCATGAAAGCCAATCGCTGATCGTGGAAATGCAGGCCTGCCGTTCGGATGCGTTCTTGCGTTTTCTGGCCAGCGAATTGCGCATGCGTTTCGGCTGCGATGCCGCGGCGGTGGCGCCCGAGAATTTGGCGCGGCTATGGCGGCGCGTGTCGCGCGGCTTCATTCGCGTGGATGCGGATGAAATCACCTATCCCGCCCATGTCATTCTGCGCTTTCGCTTGGAAAAGGCGATGATCGAAGGCGCACTTTCTGTGGCTGATCTACCTGGTGCCTGGAATGAGGGGTTGGAGAAACTTCTCGGCATTCGCCCGCCCAATGACGCCAAGGGATGCTTGCAGGATATCCATTGGCATGACGGCGCCTTTGGCTATTTCCCATCCTATACTTTGGGCGCCATGGCGGCGGCGCAATTGATGAAGGCAGCGCGCAAGGCAGAACCGGGCTTGGATGCTGCGCTGGCGGAAGGCGATATGGCGCCATTGCTTGGTTGGCTCCGCGCCCATGTGCATGGCAAGGGATCGCTGCTCGGCTTTCAGGATTTGTTGCGCGCGGCCACCGGAAAGCCGCTTGATCCGAGTGATTTCATGGATCATTTGCGGGCGCGGTATCTGGTTGCGTAAGCGGCGCTGGAGTTACGCAATTTCCCGCAGCATCTTGGCGCGCATGGCGCGGGCGAAATCGCGCCGCGTTTCAGCAACCATCACAAAGGCGCCAGGCCCACCCATGATGTTGCGTTCATAATGCACATGGAGCGGTTCATTGCCGCGCGTGACTGGCGCGATTTCAATGGCGAGCCCATTGATGGTGATGCCCTGCGCCACCGCCGCATCCCGCGCATCGGGGGCCGCGATGATGGAACGCATATCCGGCCCATCGCCGGCCACATCAATCACGCGTTCATTCGCGCGGTAGGGTGCTGCTGCGATTAACCCTGCCGCATGCGTGATGGCATCACCAATGGCGTTGTAGCTTTGCCGTGATCGTGGCGCGGCCAGCGCGGCATTGGCGAAAACCTGGGCGGAGGCCGCGTTAGTCACGCGATGCCAATCCACCACAAGCGCGGCACCGCCCGGGCTGCCCCATTCTGTCATGGCAATCGCAATGGCGCGGCGCGGGTTGGCGGCGATGGCATCAAGCACCGCAGGGTGAATGATGGATTCCGCAATGCCTTCGCGTTGCAGGCGAAACTCATCCGCATCAATGGACCCAGAGGCATCCATCGCCAGCACCAGCAGCAAATCCACTTCTGGGAAGGCCTGTGCCTGTGCTGCGGCACCAATCAGCGCTGGCGCGAAAAGAAGGCCGCGGCGGCGCATGGCGGGCTTACCGCGCGCGCGCGAGCAAACGCCGCGCGCGTTCCACAACGGGCAGATCAATCATCGCCCCTTCAAAGGCGACCGCGCCCTTGCCTTCCGCCAATGCCACATCAAAAGCCGCAATCAGCCGGCGCGCGCGTTCCACTTCCGCCGACGCTGGTCCGTATTCCTCATTCACCACGGCCACTTGCGCGGGGTGGATGCAGGCCGCGCAACCAAAGCCCAGTGCGCGTGACCGCCTGAGCGACGCGCGATAGGCATCAAGATCGGAAAAATCCGCGAAGACGCCAATGGACCCAAGCGGCAGGATGCGCGCCGCGCGTGCCGCCGCCACCGCCATCATGCCATAGACATAAAGCGAATCAGCGCCAGGCACGGCTTCCAATTCGGTCGAAAGATCTTCCGAACCAACACCAAGCGCTGCCATGCGCGGATCGGCCATCGCGATCGCGTGCAAGGCAGGCAGCGCATCCGGCGTTTCTACCACGCCGATGAAGCGCGTATGGCCAATGCGCATGCCAAGGGCCGCCTCCCGCGCCGCCACCACTTCCGACAGAAGCTTGATATGCTCCGGCCCCATCACCTTGGGCAGCATCAAGGCGGACACTTCCGGCATGATGGCCGCCGCAATATCCGGCACGGCCAATTCCAAAGGCCGATTGATGCGCACGCAAATCTCCTGCCCATGCGCGGCAATCGCCTTGGCCGCAGCGGGCAGCGCTGCGCGCGCGGCTTCTTTCTCGCTGGGCGGGATGGAATCTTCCAGATCAAGAATAATCACATCCGCGCCGCGCGTATGCGCCTTGGCGACAAAACGCTCGGCAACCGCAGGGATGAACAGCAAGGATCGCCAGCTATTCGGGTTGGATGCCGGCATCAGGCGAACTCCGCTTCCAGCTTGGCGCAAAGATAACCATCCTTATCCGCCGCCCAGCACTCCATCTTGCCATCCGCCTGCGCCGCGCCGCAAAGCGTGACGGTATCACCCACCCAAAGCGGGCGCGCGAGCCGCGCGGTGAAGCCCACCAACCTTCCCTTGGCGCGCTTCAGCGCCCCATCCAGAATAAGCTGCATGGTCAAGCCACCATTTTGGACTGCCGCGTCATAGCCCTCACCATCCCGCGCATAATCGGCATCGTAATGGATGCGATGCGCATTCCAGGTGACCGAGGAATAGCGAAACACCAAGGGCGAAGACAGCAGTACCTTATCGGACCAAGCCGCGTTTTCTGGCGCGCGCACCGGCGGTGTTGCGGTGGTTTTCTGGCCAGGCGGTGTGGCATCACGATACATCGCGTCAAATTCCTCAACGGCAATGACTTGCCCGCGGCTTTCGATGGTATGCCGCATGGTCAGCACCGCCATGCGCCCAGTGCGGCCATGCTTTGGCACAATCGCCGCGACCTCAGCCTTTTTGATCGCGGGTTCACCCACCACAAGCTGGCCGTTGATGGTCACGCGCCGGCCGGCGCCCATGCGACGCGGCAGCGGAATGGGCGGCAGAAACACGCCCTTATGCGGGTGGCCATCCGGGCCGATATCGGATTGTTTGGCGATATCGGGGAAGAACATGCTGAACCAATGCGGTGGCAGCGCCATGCCCTGGATGATGCTGGCGGGGTCCATGTCCAGCATACCGGCAATGCGGCGCGCGGATGAAAGCCCGATTTCATCTTCCACAATACGCGTCCGCCCCACCCAAGGGGAAAGCGCGGCAATCGCCGCATCAAATTCAGCATCGGTCATGGCATTGCATCCCAGCACATACGCGTAAGCCGCCCCGCGGTGGCGAAGGCAGCGGTATAGCCCGGCATGCCATCCGGCAAGCTCTCGGGCACCCGATCCGTGAAAACACTGATGATGAAGCGCGGCGTATTGCCCCGATACACCACGCCCGCATCCATGCGCCCGCGCGGCCCGCGCCCGGTTTTATGCACAACCTTGGTCTTGCCCGGCAGCATGGAGGGGATGAGGTTGCGGAGCCTCTGCCAGGACAGAATATCAAGCCCCAATTGGCAAAGCTCCCTGCTGGCGCCAAGCTCTGCCGCCGCGCCCGCATCCGCGGCGCCCTTCAGCATCTTGTCCAACAAAACGCCCTGATCACGCGCCGTGGTGCTGGCGACCGCTTCAATCGGATGATCCCACGCAAGGCCCGGCGGCGGGAAATTCACCCGATGCGTCGTGCCCTTCATGCCGATGCGGCGGCACCAGGCATTCAGCGCATCACGATCCAGCCTTTCCAGCACAAGCTGTGTGCAGACATTGTCGCTGGTGATGATCATGTTCACGAAAGCATCGCGCAGCGGAATGACGCAGCCTGGCGTCATGTGTTGATAGGTGCCGCTATCCACGCCTTCCTGCAGCCGCGCTTCAATGGTGCAGGGCTCATCAAGCTTCAGCACGCCTTCATGCACACGCGAAAGCGCGTGCATGAGGATCGAGGTTTTGCGCGTGCTGGCCGATGGCAGCACCATATCACCATCGCGATCCGCTTCCTGGCCGGTCACCAGATCCTTCACATACCAGCTTGTCGTGAAGGGCTGCGCATCGCAAACCGCGTTCATGCGCGCGATCAATTCCTGCATGGGCGTTCTCCTTTGCTGGGCAGGCTAACCCTGGCTGAGCAGCATGGCCAGGGCGCGGCTTTTCCGGTTAGGCTGGCGCCAATCAACGGAGGATCGAAGCATGAGGCAGGACATCAAGCATGTCGCGGTGATTGGCGCGGGCACCATTGGCGCTTCCTGGGCGGCCTATTTCCTGAGCCGAGGCTTGAGCGTGACCGCAAGCGACCCTTCCGCCGGCGCGCCGGACCTGATCCGCCGCATGGTGGAAAATGCCTGGCCTATCCTCATGCGCCTTGGCGGCAAGGCGGATGCCAACCCCAATGCCTGGCGCTTTGAAGCGGACCCGGTGGAAGCCGTGGCCGGGGCGGATTTCGTGCAGGAAAGCGCGCCGGAACGGTTGGATGTGAAGCAACCACTACTCGCGCGCATTGATGCCGCTTTGCCGGCGGCTGTGGTGATTGCGTCCTCAACTTCCGGCCTGCTGGCCAGCCGCTTGTCAGAACTTTGCGCGCATCCGGAACGCGTCGTGATCGGCCACCCCTTCAACCCGCCGCATCTGATCCCTTTGGTCGAGGTTGTGGGCGGCGCCAAGGGCAGCCCTGAGGCAGTGCAGGCGGCGATGGAATTCTATCGCGCGATTGGCAAATACCCGATCGAAATCAAGAAGGAAGTGCCCGGCCATTTGGCGAACCGCTTGCAGGCTGCGCTTTGGCGCGAAGCGGTGCATCTGGTGGCGGAAGGGGTTGCGAGTGTTGCCGATGTGGATGCCGCGATCAGCGAAGGCCCGGGGCTGCGCTGGGCATTGATGGGCCCGCATACCACCTTCCATCTGGCCGGCGGAGAAGGCGGCATGGCGCATTTTCTGCATCATTTGCTGCCGGCGGTGACAAGCTGGTGGGATGATCTGGGGCATCCCAATGTGGATGCGGATTTGCAGCGCGTGCTTGCGGAAGGTGTGGCGGAAGGCACCAAGGGTGCCTCCACGCGTGATCTTGCCGCGTGGCGCGATGCGGCGCTGGTGCGCTTGCTGGAAGCGCGGGGGAAATGAGTCTTGTCGCGCGCCGCCCGTCTGCTCGATCTTTTACAGCTCTTGCGGCAGCATCGGCGGCCGGTAAGTGGGGCGGCGTTGGCATCGGCACTCGGCATCAGCCTGCGCAGCCTCTATCGCGACATCGCCACCCTGCAGGGACAAGGCGCTGAAATAAGCGGCGAAGCCGGCATTGGCTATGTTTTGCGTCCGGGCTTTCTGCTGCCACCGCTGATGTTCCAGGAAGAAGAGATCGAAGCCCTGGCGCTTGGTCTGCGTTGGGTAGCGCAGCAGGGTGATCCGGTACTGGTCGAGGCTTCCCGCGTGGCGCTGGCGAAGCTCGCGGGGGTTTTGCCGGTCGGGGTACGAAGCGCGCTTGAGGAGTCGTCGCTTGTAGTGCCGCCGGCGGATCAGGCAGCGGATGATCTTTTGCCAACGCTGCGGCGCGCAATTCGTGCAGGCCGATGCCTGGTGCTGCGCTATCGCGACGAACAGGGCAGGGAAACGGAGCGGCGCGTTTGGCCCTTCGGGTTGGTTTACTTCGATCAAGTACGCTTGCTGGCGGCTTGGTGCGAATTACGCGGCGACTTCCGCCATTTTCGCGCCGACCGCATCGCTGCCCTGAATGAAACAGGGGAGCGCTATCCGCAGCGACGCCAAGCGCTGCTGAAAAAATGGCAAGAAATTGAGTGCAAAGGCCCATTCTGAAGACTGCTGACAGAATCTGTCAGCAGCAGCGATTAGGTTGGACCTCCATCACAGGAGGAACCCGATGGCTGAACCCAATTTCACCGTGCTGTATGTGACGGATGTTTCGGCAAGCACAAAATTCTACATAGAACTACTGGGCCGCCCGCCAGTCCGCGCATCGCTTGGTTTCGCTCTTTTCGCCTTGAAAACCGGGATGATGCTGGGTCTTTGGCGGCGTTCGGAGGTGCAGCCCCCAGCAACAGGCCCAGGCGGTAGCGAATTGTGTTTTCAGGTAGCGGATGCGGCGGCGGTTACCGCGTTGCATGCGGAATGGGTGGCGGGCGGCCTCAGCATCATTTTGGCACCAGCCAAGATGGATTTTGGCTTTACCTTTCTCGCATGCGACCCGGATGGGCATCGGCTGCGGGTCTTCGCCGAGCCATGAATGGCGGTTGGATCGCCGTGGCCTGCGCCGATCATGTCGCTTTGGGCGTGGCGGGCGGCTTCATGCAGGTCTGCCACGGCAAGGCAGCGCCGCTGCGCCGCATGCGTCCCGGGGATTATGTCGCCTATTATTCCCCCACCGAAGCATTCCGAGTTCGCCGATCACTACAAGCCTTCACCGCCATAGGCGTTATTCGGGATTTAGAACCCTATTGCTTCGATATGGGCGCCGGATTTCAGCCATGGCGACGGAATGTGGATTGGCTGGTCAGTCAACCAGCGGATATCCGCCCTCTATTGGGAAAGCTGGAATTCACAGCCAGTCGCGGTTCCGCCTGGGGCTTCCCGTTACGCTTTGGGGTCTTGGCGGTGAGCGATGCGGATATGAACGTGATTGGTGAGGCGATGAAAGCCTTACTGCAAGCTGCCAAAACAGACGCGCCGCAGGGGTAAGTTAAGCGCCGGTATCAGGCCCCCCGCCCCGCCCGCAACAACCGCCCCGGCAGCGCGCCGGTGGCAACCCCATCGCGATAGGTCACCTCACCATTCACAATAGTCGCGGCATAGCCATCGGCCTTTTGCAGCAAGCGCCGCCCGCCCGCAGGCAAATCGCGTACCATGCGCGGCGCTTGCAGTTTCAGCGCGGCGAAATCAATCACGTTCACATCCGCCTTCATGCCCGCGCGCAGAATGCCGCGATCATGCAAGCCAGCCGCGCGCGCGGTGTCAGATGTCAAACGGCGGATCATTTCCTCAACGGGGAACACCGCTTCCTTCGCATCCCGCGCCCAATAGGAAAGCAGGAAGGTCGGGAAGGACCCGTCAGAAATAAACCCCACATGCGCGCCACCATCGGAAAGCCCGGAAATGGCATTGGGATGGCGCAGACACTCCGCACTCGCGGAAAGCGTGTAATCGGCGAAATTCGTGAGCGGCGCGAAGATGAAGCCGCGCCCATCATCGGCGATCAGCAGATCGTAAGCGATTTCCTCGGCCTTCCGCCCTTCCCGCGCGGCCATGGCGGCGATGGAAGCCGAAGCGGGCGGTGCGTAATCCGGCGGGTCGCCGAAGGGGAACATGCGTTCAAAAGCGAGCCGCGAGATCAGCGGAAAATTGCTGCCCGTGATGCGGTCTTCGGAAAGAATACGCGCGCGCCGGCCTGGTTCCGCCATGGCAGCGGCACGCTCAGCCGCCGGCAGGTGTGCGATTTCCTTATAGCTCGGGCAGCCGGAAAACGGGTTCTGGCTGCCTTCCAAGCCGAGCAGAATGCCAATCGGGCGCGGCGGAAAAACAGGCCGGATCGGCAGCCCCGCCGCCGCTGCGCCATCGGAAAGGGCCAGCAATTCCTTCCAGGCTTCCGTGCGGTCATGCCGCGCCGTGAGCGAGAACACCACCGGCTGCCCAGTCGCTTCCACCACGCGGCGCACCATGGCGAATTCGGTGGCGGGGTCCGGCGTGTTCCAATCGGATACCAGTTCCAGCAAGCCACCACCGCCTTCGCGCAGGCCTTGCGCCAATCCGCGCAGCTCATCTTCCTGCGCGCGCAAAGTCGGGGTCGGGTCGCCCTTCAGCGTCTTGTGGCTGATGGTGCGGGATGTGGAAACACCGAAGGCACCAGCGCGCACCGCATCGGCGGTAATGGCGCGCATGGCGGCGATATCCGCCTGATTGGCGTTTTCCAGATTCAGCGCGCGTTCACCCATGACATGCACGCGCACCGCGCCATGCGGCAGCAGGGCGCAAATATCTATATCCCGCGGGCGCGCGGCCAAAGCATCCAGATATTCGGGGAAGCTTTCCCAGGCCCAATTCAAGCCTTCATGTAGGATGGGGCCGGGGATGTCTTCCACGCCTTCCATTAATTCAATCAGCTTGTCGCGATCCGCCGCACGGCAGGGCGCGAAGCCAACGCCGCAATTGCCCATCACCGCGGTGGTCACGCCATGCCAGGCGGAGGGCGCCAGATGCGAATCCCACACGGCCTGCCCATCATAATGCGTGTGGATGTCAACAAAGCCGGGTGTCACCAGCTTGCCGCGCGCATCAATTTCAGTGGCGCCGCGTTCCGGCACTTGGCCAATGGCGGTGATGCGCCCACCGGCCATGGCCACATCCACTTCGCGCGGTGCGGCCCCTGTGCCATCCACCACAACGCCGCCACGGATCACGATATCGGTCATGGACTTCATCCCTGCTTGCTTGGGGCGAAGGTTAGACCATCAGCCGGCTTGGTGGAAAGCGCGTATGCTGGCTATTCCGGCCATCAATTCACGGGGTCGAGAACTTCCTTGAAAGCGCCTCTCAAGCGCGCGACCTGGCCCTCAAGACGTGGCGGCACTGGCCCTAAGCTCAGTGCCAATCTTAGGTTGGCTTCCGCCTCTGCCGGCCGTCCGGACAAAAGAAACACTTCCGCCAGGCCCAAACGCGCATCCATGAATGTTGGGGCGCGCCGCGTTGCCTCTGTCAGCGCTTCCTGCGCGGCCCTGAAATTATATTGCGCAAGACTCAGCCGGCCGAGCAAAAAATGCGCTCCCGGGCTAAAGGCGTCATGGGCCAGCGCATCCTGCACAAGCTTCAAGGCTTCCTGGCTACGACCAAGCCGGAGCATGATTTCGCCCTTTTCGGTCAAGGCAGTAGGATCGTCGGGCCGCATGGTCAGGCCCTTGTCGATTTCTTCAAGGGCTTTCGCGAATTCACCCCGCGTGCGGATCACCTGAGCGATGCCGGTATGGACCCAGAAGGCAGCAGGGTCCAATTGCCGCACGCGCTCAAAATCCTCCATGGCGGCATCCAGCTGGCCCAGCAGGGTGTGCGCGCGGCCACGTCCATAAAGATAGGCGTCATCCTTCGGATGACTGGCGACCAGGGCATCAAAAATCGCATAGGCGTCTTGCCCCTGGCCGGAGCGGAGGAAGGAACGCCCGATCAGCGCCCGCACAGTGCGTTGCACATCCGGGTCCTTCGCATCCAGCAGCAGCATGCGTGAGAGCCTTTCGCGCACCTCGGTTTCCACCCCAAGGGTCTGCGCAACGTGCCAAGCGTAAAGCTTCGGGAAAATAATCCGCCAAACCTCTGGTGCGCCAGCAGCAAGCAGTGCATCCACCTGATTGATGCCAAAGCCGCCAATATCGGCAATCTGCCCATGCCCCGCGATACGCAGGCGCAGCCTGATGGTATCCTCTTCCTGAATGATTTCCCCGGAAACGCGGCGCGGCGGGATGCCTAAAAGGTTGCGCGTAATATCGGCCAGGGAGCGCAGCGAAATGCCGGCGATGGGAACAGTGAAATCAGGCTTCTGGCCAATAAGTTCCACATGCGGGCGCACCACCCTTTCGGATGTCACAACCCGTTCCGCCGCAGCAATCTGGTCTAGCAGGCGCAGCGCCACCACCTCGGCCGTCAGTCCGGTTGACGCAAGCCGACCAGGAACCTGGATGGGGGCCACTTCTATCGAATCCTGATTGACTTCACGAATGACCAGGCCAATCAGCACCACCCCGATAATCACCGGCATCACGGTGAAAAGGACCGCCTGAACCTTGGTCCAAAGCTTCACGAGCCTAGATATCAGACCCTTCTTGCCTGTGGCTTCTTCGGCGGGTGGGGTTTTCTGTTCTTCACTCATGACGCGCAATCTTCACGATGTTGTTGCTACCAAAGTCGAGGAACGCCCCAGGCCAGCCTAAGGGTTGTAGAGCATTTTGAAGCCGAGTGGAGTCATGAGGCGCGGACAGGCACTACAATAATTGCCCATCCGGTGGAACTGGGGGCGCGAGGGCTAACCGCGCGGGCTGGCGCTGGCAGCGCTTTCCAGGATTTCGCGGAAAAGCCGCGCTGGCAGCCCGCCGCCCGCGACATTATCCATCGGCACGCCATCATCATTGCCGAGCCAAACGCCCATCACCAGGCCGCCGCTGATGCCAATGAACCAGGCGTCGCGGTATTCCTGCGTGGTGCCGGTTTTGCCGATGACGGTCCGGCCCGGGGTGGCCGCGGCGCGCCCCGTGCCACGCGCCACCACCGCCGCCATCATGCTGCGCATGGCTTCCATATGCTCAGGGGCGAAGGCGCGTGCAGGGTCGGGGCGCGGCAAGGGCCAGGGGCGACCTTCGGCCTGCACTTGCGCCACACCGAAAGGCTCCACGCGAAAGCCGCCATTGGCAAAGGGGGCATAGGCGGCCACCAGATCAAGCAAAGTCACTTCCCCGGTACCAAGCGCAATCGTGCTATCGCGCGGAAAGGGGCCATGCAGCCCGGCGCGCCGCGCCACATCCGCCACTTTGCGATGCCCACCCGCGCGCTGCAGCAGCCGCACGGCGGAGGTATTCACACTCTGCGCCAGGGCCTCCTCCACGCTGATTTCGCCGCGCGCGCGCCATGGGCCATTGCTCGGTGACCAGCCGCCAAGATTAAGCGCCGTATCGGCGATCATGTCCTGCGGCCCCATGCCGGCTTCCAAAGCCGCCAGGAAAAGGAAGGGCTTGAAGGCGCTGCCAGGCTGGCGCCGCGCCTGCGTTGCGCGGTTGAAGGGGCTATTGCGGTAATCCTTGCCCCCCGCCATGGCGCGCACCGCGCCGGTTGCGGCATCCAGCGCCACCACGGCGCCCTGATGCACCCCGGCCCGCGCGCCCGGCCCGGCCAGGATTGCGTCAATCCGTGCCTCTGCCGCGGCTTGCAGAATGGGGTCGAGCGTGGTGCGAAATACCAGATCAGCGTTGCTGGGCGCGCGTCCTGCCATGCCATCCTGCACCCAATCGGCGAACCAGCCGGCATCGCGCGAAGGTGCCTGCGTGAAGCGAATACCCTCAACCGCCTGCAAAGCCTGGGTCGCTGTCAGCGCGCCGGTTTCCGTCATCGCGGCCAGCACTTCCAAGGCACGCGCCATCGCGGCAGCCTGATTGACGCGCGGATTGATGCGCGATGGCGCCTTGGGCAGCCCGCCCAGCACCGCCGCCTGCCCCGGTGTCAGCCGCCGGGCTGGGACACCAAAATAAAGCCGCGCCGCCGCATCCGCGCCGTAAGTGCCCGCACCCAGATAGACGCGGTTCAGATAAACCTCCAGCAATTCATCCTTGCTGAAGCGCTGTTCCAGCCAGAAGGCCAGCATGGCTTCCTGCGCCTTGCGCTTCAGGCTGCGTTCCGGTGTCAGGAACAGGTTTTTCGCCAATTGCTGCGTGAGGGTTGACCCCCCCTGCACCACACGGCCCGAAGTGAAATTGGCGTGCACCGCGCGCGCCAGCCCAACGGGGTCTATGCCCCAATGGTCGCGAAAGCGCCGATCCTCAATGGCGATGAAGGCGGCCGGCAGATGCGCCGGCATGTCGCGCAGCCTTAGCGTTTCCCCATACAAATCGCCATTGGTGGCAAGCAGCTTGCCATCGGAGGCAAGCAAGGTGGTGGAAGGCCGCCGCGTGGTGGCAAGCGCCGATTCGGGCCGCGGTAAATCCCAAGCCAGGATCAGCAAAACCACCGAAGCCGCGATCAGCCCCCAAACTGCCACGAGGAACCCAAAACGCAGCAGCCCCCAGCGCCGCCGCGGGCGCGCGGCAGGACGTGAGGGGGGGCCGGAAAGACGCGCACCCAGAGCCTCTCTGGCCTGGCTGCGGGGGGGCGTGCCGGGTCGTTCTGAGGATCTGGCCCGTGTTGAGGCCATAAACGACGCATAACATAGCGCGCGCCTCGGCGATACGGCGCATTGACGCGGCCAGCTAAGCCCCGGAACATCGGGCAAGTTTCAGGAGCGCCAGGCTTGGCAATTTCTCGTGGCATTTGGGTGATTGGCGCGGCGGTCTTCACCATTGGTTTTTCCACCACCCTCGCCATGCCCTTATTCACCACCTATGCGGCGCGGGATGGTCAGGGCGCGGGTGGGCTTTCCGCTGCCTTCATTGCCTATGCGGCGAGTGCGATCATCTCTGCCCCCCTACTGGGGGGCCTGTCAGACCGGATTGGCCGCAAGCCCTGCGTTCTGGCGGCCCTCGCGCTCACCATCTGCGGCACCATTGCGCTGATCACCGCGCCGGGGCTTGCAGCACTTGCCTTTGCGCGCGGCATGCAGGGGCTGGCGGTTGGCTTGCTGGCGGGCGGTGCCACCGCTTGGGCGGCGGAATTGGCCGCAGGGCCGGAAGCTGGGCGGCGCGCGGCGCAAGTCACCACACTTGCGAGTGCGAGCGGCTTTGCCGCCGGCGGCATCGCGACCATGGCAGCGATAGAAATCTTCGGGCCGGGTGAACCGCCGCTGACCTTCTGGCTGCATATGACGGCGCTCGCCACCATCTTCCTGCTGGTGTTCTTCCTGCCAGAAACCAAAACCCCGGCGCGTGTGGCGTGGCTGCGCATGCCAAGTTTTCCGCGCAGCACGCTACCGCTTTCGCTCAGCATGCTGGCGGCCTGGGCGGTGACAGGCACGGTGATCACCGCCGTGCCGACAGCACTGACCGAGGCAGGGTATCCACGCATGGGGCCGCTTGCGGTGTGCTTCATGATCCTGGTGGGCGCTTTGGTGCAGCAGCTGATGGCGCGGATTGCAGCGCGGCGCTTGGTGCTGATTGGCTTGCCGGTGCTGGTGCTGGGTGCCGGTTTGGTGATGTGGGGGACGCTGCATGCGGCGCTACCCGCGTTGCTGCTGGGCGGCGCCCTGGTGGGCAGCGCGGCTTATGGGTTTTTGTATATTGGCGGGCTGGCCGGCGTTTCTGAAAAAGCCGGTCTGGATCGTGCCCGCGCGGCGGCGGGCGTTTTTCTGGTGGCGCATATCGGCTTTTGCATCCCGCCGCTGATGGCGGGTTTCGCCATGGATGCCTTTGGCGCTGGCGCGACGCTGACGGTGTTTTGGTTATTGCTGGCGGGTTTCGCGGCGGCCCTTATGTGGGCGTTGCGCGAAACCCCCAGGAACCAATAACTAAACCAGCCCCTCCTCGCGCGCCTTGATCTGCATGGCGAGGTATTTCGAATACATCCGGCATTGCGCGAAAGAACCGCCGGTGAACCATAAGCCCTGCTGCGGCGTTTCCATCCACATATTGCGCAATTCCTGATCGGCTTCGTCAAAGCCCCAGACCTTGCCGACGCGCTCAGCTACCGCATCGCCAAAGAAGCCGCGCACGAGATGATCCTGGCCCTTATAGCCAGTCGCGAGCACCAAAAGTTCTGCCGGCAATTCGCGGCCATCCTTCATCTTCATGCCGGTCGCGTTGAACTCCGCGATATCATGATACTGGATCAGGCCCACTTCACGCCGCACCAGCAAATCCGAACAGCCAACATTGAAGTAATAGCCACCCCCACGAGAACGATATTTCAGCGGCCAACCCGTGCCATTATCGCCAAATTCCAGACGGAAGCCGATTTTCTCCAGCCCATCCAGCAAAGGCTTGTCCAATTCCCGCGTCTTGTCCGTTAGGATTTTGTGCGCCTGCTTCATCACCGAAAGCGGGAAGGACACATTGATCAGATCGCGGTCTTCCAGCGCCGGCCCCTTGCCGTAATAGACGCCATCATAAAGCTGCGCGCTAGGTTCCACATTCACGATCAGCGTCGGGCTGCGCTGCACCATCGTCACCTTGGCGCCATTGCCGTGCAAATCCTGCGTAATGTCATGCGCGCTGGTGCCGGTGCCGAAAACATAAACCGGCTTGTCCTTCCATTCCGCGCCATTCTTGAAGCCGGAGGAATGCACAACCTTGCCCTTGAAACGGTCAAGCGTCGGGATATCCGGCAGGCTCGGCGTGCCGCTCACGCTGGTTGCCATGATGATGTGGCGCGGGCGCATGATGCGTTCGCTGCCATCGGCAAGCCTCAGCCGCGCCACCCAGCACTTCGCCGCCGCGTCATATTCGGCGCCCTCAAAGCTCGTTTTGGTCCAGAAATTGATCTCCATGGTCTCGACATAGGATTCGAGCCAATTGGCGATCTTGTCCTTTGGGATATATTTCGGCCAGGTCTTCGGGAAGGACAGGAAAGGCAGATGGTTGCTATGCACCTGGTTGTGCAGCTTGAGGCCATGATAGCGCAGCCGCCAATTATCGCCGATCCGCGCCATGCGATCCACGATGAGCGTTTCAATATTCAGCGCACCAAGCCAGGCGGCGGCGGTGATGCCGGCATGCCCGCCACCAACAACCAGCACCGCCGGATCACGGTTTTCGAAACGCGCGGCTTCGCGGCGCTTATCGAGCCAATTTGGGCCGTTGAATTCGCGTTCAAAAGCGGGTTCCTCACGCGCTTCGCGCATGCTGTCCACATCAAAGCCGCGCAGGCTATCAAGTGCGGTGGTCAGCACCCAGGCCACTGGGGCATCGCCTGAGGCTTCCGCGCGCTTCAGGCGCAGCAGCGCGGCACCCGTGCCGATCTTGGTCTCAAACCGTAGTACGGCTTCGATGGTGTCTTCGCCCGCGCGCTCCACAAAGCGCGGCGCGGCGCGTTCTTCGTCAATCGCGAAATCTCGCGCGCCGGCTTCCTGCACCGCGGCCAACAGCGCTTCCACCAGCGTCCCCTGACCGCTCACGGTACGGATGCGCCGGCCAAGCGCCACGATATCGCGCCAATGGCTGTCACTACGGAATAACGCGCCCAGCGCTGATTTGTCGCCTGCTGCCACTGCCGCATTGAAGCGCTTGAGCCAGGCTTCGATGATATGGCCGATACCTTGTTCCGAAATAACCAGCATGTGCTTCCGCCTTCAATCCACCGCGCCCAACCGGGCGCTTTTTCTGGCGTGATCCTAAGCGCCGAAGCGCAACGCCGCAAATCCTGCCTGCGGGCGGATTTCATCCCAGGCCGAATGCGCCTATCCTGAAAGGCGAAAATGGAGAAACGCTCATGAATGCTTCGCTTGCGGGCAAGGTCGCGCTGGTCACGGGCGCGGGCAAAAATATCGGCCGCGCCATTGCGATGAGGCTCGCCGCCGATGGTGCCGCCATTGTGGTGAATGGCCGATCGGATGAGGGCGCGATCAAGGCCGTGGCCGATGAAATCATCGCCTTTGGCGGCCGCGCCATGGCCTATCGCGCCGATATCTCGAAGCCCGAGGAAGTGGCCGGCATGGCGGCTGCCGTTGCCGCGCAATTCGGGGGCGTGGATATTCTGGTGACCAATGCCGGGCTCCGGCGCCAGACCCGCTTTCTGGATATGTCCTTCGCCGAATGGCGGGAAATCCTCTCGGTAGCACTTGATGGCGCCTTTATCGTCACACAGGCTTTCGCGCCGCAGATGATCGCGCGCGGGGGTGGTTCAATCATTGGGCTATCAGGTATTTCAACCCATGTCGGCACACCCAATCGGGCGCATGTTTCGGCTTCCAAATCGGGGCTGGAAGGCTTGATGCGCGCCCTTGCGGTTGAATTGGCGCCCCAAGGCATTCGCGCGAATAGCGTCGCGCCTGGTGCGGTGGATACGGTGCGCGGTGCCTCGGCCGGGTCCATGCCGAGCACTTTGGCCGATGCGGGCATACCGCTGGGCCGGCGCGCGAGTGTTGCCGAAATTGCCGATGTGGTGCGCATGCTGGCCGGGCCAGAGGGTGGCTTCATCACCGGCCAGACCATTCACGTGAATGGCGGCGCCTTCCTGACCTGAAACGAGGCTGGGATGATCCGGTTGAACGGATCATCCCATCGGTGGATTGGGCGCTTTACCCCGGCGCATTGCCCCGTGCGTTCAGGCGCAGCGGCACAAAGCGTTGCCCGCCGGCATTTTCCACCGCGAAAAGCCCAACATTACGGTTCTGCCGGCGCAAACGCTCAATCTGTTCCTGCACTTCTGCCGGCGTTGCCACGCGCTGCTGCTGCACTTCCACAATCACATCACCGGGGCGAAGTTCCCGCTCGGCGGCCGGGGTGCCGGGGGTCACTTCCACAATCACCACGCCACGTTGTTCGGGCTTCAGGTTGAAGCGCTGGCGAAGCTCATCCGTAATGGCCGCAACCCGCAGCCCAAGCCCGGTGAGTTCCACCGGACCCGGACCGGGAGGCGCCGCCGCCGGTGCCCCTGCCTGGCGCTGTTCCGTCGGCAATTCGCCAAGCGTGACGGTTACGGTTTCTTCCTTGCCATCGCGCCAAATCACGACGGGCACTGAACCGCCCACAGTATTATCCGCGACAATCCTGGGCAGGGCGCGCATTTCGGGAACCGCCACACCATTGAAGCGAATGATCACATCGCCCGAGCGGATCCCCGCCTTGGCCGCCGGCCCATCGGCTTGCGCATTCGCGATCAGCGCACCGCGCGTGCCAGCGGGCAGGCGCAGTGCCTCGGCAATGTCATCCGTCACACTTTGGATATTCACGCCAATCCAGCCGCGCCGCACGCGCCCCGCATCACGGAGCTGCGCCACCACGCGGCTTGCCATATTGGACGGGATGGAAAAGCCAAGCCCGGCCGAAACCCCGCTGGGGGAGATGATGGCGGTATTGATGCCAATCACTTGGCCGCGCATGTTGAATAGCGGCCCGCCGGAATTTCCCTGATTGATGGAAGCATCCGTCTGGATGAAATCATCATAAAGGCCCTGGCCGATATCACGCCCGCGGGCCGACACAATCCCCGCCGTGACGGTGCCGCCAAAACCAAAGGGATTGCCGATGGCAATCACCCAATCGCCCACTTCCGATTGATCCGAATTGCCAAAAGCAACAGCGGCCAAGGGCTTGTCATGCTTGATACGCAGCACCGCGATATCCGTGCGCGGATCGGTACCCACCAATTCCGCGCGAATGCTGGTTTTGTCCTGCAGGATCACATTGATTTCATCAGCGCCATCAATCACGTGGTTATTCGTGACCACGATGCCTTCCTGCGCATCAATGATGAAGCCAGACCCAAGCGATTGCGCGCGGCGCTGGCGCTGCTGCGGTCCTTCACCCTGGCCCTGGCCAGGCGGGCGGTTGCGGTTGAAGAAATCGCGGAAGAATTCCTCAAAGGGGCTGCCCGGGGGCAGCTGCGGCATATCCGGCGCATTCGGGCGCCCAGCGCGCGGCGTGATATTCTTGGAGGTGGAGATATTGACCACCGCCGGCAGCAACTCCCGCGCGAGCGGCGCGAAGCTTTCCGGCGCGCGTTGCTGCGCCTGAGCCGGCGTGATCAGCGGCAGGGGGGCAAGCGGCGCCAGGGCCATGGCACCGGCAAGGGCAAGATGGGCAATACGCAAGGAAGCTCTCCTCGGGGAATACGTCGATCAGCCTAGCAGATTGGCGGTATTGACGCGAATTTAAGGCTTCTGACGGCAACGAAGTGCGACAAAAAGCGACAGCGTCACAAAAGCTTTAGCAGCCAGGCAAGGCCAATGCCGCCCACCGCAGCGACCAGCCCGCCAATTCTGAGCCGCGCCTCGGGCGTTTCAGCCAGGCTTGCCAACATCCGGCGCATGAAGCCGGGGGCAATGGCGTAGGCCAAGCCCTCCAGGGCCAGCACAACGGCTATGCCCTGGAGCAGCGCGGTAAAGCTCACCTTGGCGCAGGTGCCGGAAGGCTATTCGGGCTTTCGCGGAAGTAGCGGAAGAATTCCGAATCGGGCGTCAGCACCAGCCGCGTGTCGCCTTCGGCAAAGGCTTCACGATAGGCTTGCATGGTGCGCCAGAATTGAAAGAAGGCCGGGTCGCGCTGGAAGGCTTCCGCGAAGATGCGGATGGCTTCCTGTTCGCCCTGACCGCGCAGGATATCAGCCTGCGCCTGGGCTTCCGCGATCAACACGGTGCGTTCACGCTCAGCGCTTGCGCGCACGCGCTGCGCCACTTCCGCACCTTCAGCGCGGGCTTCGCGCGCCACGCGTTCACGTTCGGATTGCATGCGTGACAGGATGGCTTGCGTGTTTTCGCCCGGCAGATCAGCGCGGCGAATGCGCACATCTTCCACGGCAATACCGAATTGGCGCGCTTCTTCATTCACCTGACGGCGGATTTCACCCATGATCCGGGCGCGATCCGTGGACAGGACCGAAAGCAAAGGTTCATTGCCCAGCACGCGGCGGAGCGATGAGGTGACGATGGAATTAAGCCGGGCGCGAATGCCCGCTTCGGTCGCGCCCACCGTTTGGAAGAAGCGCAGCGGATCGGTGATGCGGTAGCGCGTGAAGCTATCCACAATCAGCCGGCGTTGATCACCCAGAATGACTTCTTCGCCCGGCGCGTCAAAATCAAGCAAGCGCCGATCAAAGGTGATGACATTTTGAATGAAGGGCAGCTTCCAATGCAGCCCGGGTTCCTGGATCACCTTGCGCGGTTCACCGAATTGCGTGATCAGCACCTGCTGCGTCTGATGCACCGTGAACAGCGTGGAAGCCGCGGTGAAGATTGCCGCGGCCAGAATGCCGAGCAGAATAATGGAGCGGTTCATCGCGGCACCCCCGGACGGTTTTGCATCATGGGCGCGGCGGCCGCTCCCGGTGGCAGCGGCGCGGGTCGCGCCTGAGGTACGGCGGCAGGTGGCTGTCGCGCGCTGCCGGTTTCGCCCAATTGTAGGAAGGGCACCACGCCCTGCAAGCGGTCATCCACAATGACCTTGGGGTTGCGGCGGAGAATTTCTTCCATCGTTTCCAGATACATCCGGCGCGTGGTCACATCGCGCGCCAATTCATAAGCGGAAAGCACGGACAGGAAGCGGGCGCTTTCACCGCCAGCACGCGCCACTTGGCTTTCACGGAAGCCCTGGGCTTCCTGGCTCATGCGCTCAGCCTCACCACGGGCGCGGGGGATGATGTCATTGCGGAAGCTTTCGGCTTCATTGCGCAAACGCTCGCGGTCCGCATTGGCGCGCTGCACATCGCGGAAGGCGTCAACCACCTGGGCTGGTGGGTCCACCTTCTGCAATTGCACCTGCGTCACTTCAATGCCGGCCTTGTATTGGTCCATGATCGCCTGGGCGCCGCGGCGCACTTCCTGTTCGATCTGGGCACGCGCTTCGGTCAGCGCAGGCTGGATAGGGGTGCGCCCGATCACTTCGCGCATCACGCTCTCAGCCGCGGTTTTCACCGTGCTTTCCGGGTTGCGCGTGTTGAACAGGAATTCGCCCGCATCGCGGATGCGCCAGAAGACGGCGACATCAATGTCAATAATATTCTCATCGCCCGTCAGCATCAGGCTTTCTTCGAGAACATCGCGCGCTGCCATCACGCGCCCACCCGTGATGCTGCCATCCTGCGCGCCGACAAAGCCAATATCCACGCGGTTGATGCGCGTCACGCGCGGCGTCGTGTGGCTTTCGATCGGCCAGGGCAGGCGATAATTCAAGCCGGGCTGGGTTGTATGGCTGAAGGCGCCAAAGCGCATGACCACGCCCTGTTCATCCGGCTGCACCCGATAAAACCCGGAAAGCCCCCAGCCGACGGCCAGCACTATGCCAATCAGGGCGAAAAGCTTGCCGCCGCCCGCACCACCGCTTGGCAGCACACGCCGAATCGCTTCCTGCGCCTGCCTGATCGCATCATCTATGTCCGGGCCGCGGCCACTCTGGCCGCCACCACCGCCGCCGCCGCCGCCGCTACCGCCACCCGAAGGCGGCTGGCCCCAAGGGCCCGATGGGCGCGGATTGCCCCAAGGGCTTTGACCGCCACTATTATTGTTATTCCAGGGCATGAAAGGCGTGGCCTCCAGCAAATGAACGTCAAAAACGAAAGGCCCAAAGCTGGGCGGGATGCTTCAAGCGGGAAGCCAACCCCCATATAGAGGCGAGCGACCTTCCCGGAAAGCAGCTAACAGCGCTGTAATGCCGGGTTGGGCGGATATTGACCATGGGTAGGGGCTTTTCAAGCGATGGCGGATGATTTGGCGGCAGCGGTGACAGAAGCGCTGGCAGCGGTGAAGGACCCGGCTTCGGGTCAGGATGTGGTGGCGGCAGGCATGGTGCAGGGCCTGGTGGTGCGGGATGGCATGGTGCATTTCGCCCTGCAGGTCGCGCGGGAAGCCGCCGCCAGCATGGAACCGGTGCGCGCCGCGGCCGAAGCCGCCGCCCGCGCCGTGCCGGGGGTGATTTCGGCCACCGCCGTGCTGACCGCGCATCGCGCCGAAGCCGCACCCGCCGCCCGCCCGGCCGCGCCGCGCGGCCCGGCTGGCCCCGGGCCTATGCTGCTTTCCGATGTCCGGGCGATCATCGCGGTCGCTTCCGGCAAGGGGGGGGTCGGCAAATCCACCACTGCGGTCAATCTGGCGGTCGCCCTGGCCGCTGATGGGCTCAAGGTTGGGCTTTTGGATGCGGATATCTACGGGCCGTCGCTGCCGCAAATGCTCGGCACACGGGAAAGACCACGGTCAGAGGGCCAGCGCATCATCCCGCTCAGCCGCTGGGGGCTGAAGGCCATGTCCATCGGCTTTTTGGTGGAAGAAGAAACGCCCATGATCTGGCGCGGGCCCATGGTGATGGGGGCGCTTGAGCAGATGATGGGGCAAGTGGCCTGGGGCCCCTTGGATGTGATGATTGTGGATATGCCGCCAGGGACGGGTGACGCGCAGCTAACCATGTCTCAGCGCGTGCCTTTGGCGGGGGCGGTGATTGTCTCCACGCCGCAGGATGTGGCGCTTTTGGATGCCAGGCGCGGCGTGCGCATGTTCGAGAAGGTCAATGTCCCGGTGCTGGGGTTGATCGAGAATATGTCCTTCTTCTGCTGCCCCAATTGCAACCATCGGTCCGATATTTTCAGCCATGGCGGGGCGCGGCGAGAAGCGGAGAGGCTGGGTGTGGAGTTTTTGGGTGAATTGCCGCTCAAGCTCGAAATCCGGGAATTAGCCGATGCCGGAACGCCGATTGTGATGGCGCGGCCTGATTCGGATGAGGCGCAAACCTATCGCCGTATCGCGCGCCGCGTTTGGGAAAAAGCGGCTGCGAAAGCGGATGCGGCGCCGAAGATTGTGATGGAATAGAGTTCGATTTCCCGCCTGTTTAATACCTGATCGGTCTTGCGCGGTCACGCTTGTCTCCCGCCACCTTCCGCGCCAGGGTGGCGGCATGATTCCAGATATCCCCGCGCCTGGTCAGGCCGCGATGCTTCGGCCCGGCTTGCGCTGGCTGCGCTTTCCCCTGCCCTTCCCGCCGAGCCATGTGAATGTCTGGCTGCTGGAAGATGGGCCGGGATGGCTCGCCATTGATTGTTCCATCGCGTCCGATCCAACGCGCGATTTGTGGCGCGAAGCCCTGGCGGGCGATGCTTTTGGCGGGCGGCCATTGCATCGGCTGCTAGTGACGCATTTCCACCCGGATCACGCGGGGCTGATGGGTTGGCTTGCCGAGAATCACGGGCTTGTCCCGATGATGACCAAGATCGAATGGCTGCAGGCCCGCGCGCTATTTTTCGATACGGGCGCGGACATGGTGGAACACCAAGCGCGCTTTGCCGAAGCCGCCGGCGCACCGGCTGAATTTGCGGATTTCCTCCGCGCACGCGGGCCGCTTTATGTGAAATCCGTCGCACCGCTGCCGCGTGTTTTTGAAGCTATCGCGGATGGGCAGATGCTAAGCATTGGCGGGCAGCCGTGGCGCGTGATGACCGGCCAGGGCCATGCGCCGGATATGGCTTGTCTATACAATGCGGAAGACCGCGTGCTGATTGCCGCTGATCAGATTCTGCCGCGCATTTCGCCCTATATCGGCTTGCATGCCGGTGAACCTGCCGCTGATCCGCTAGGCGCCTTTCTGACTTCCTTGCAGAAATTCCGCGCCCTGCCGGAAGATGCGCTGGTGCTGCCTTCGCATGGCGAACCGTTTTACGGCCTGCATGCGCGGCTCGATTGGCTGGCCGCGCATCACGCGGAACGGCTTTCGCTGCTGATGGATGCCATGGCCGATAGCAGCGCGCATGATCTGCTGCCGGTGCTGTTCCGCCGTCCGCTCGATTTACGTAATCTCGGCTTCGGGCTTGGCGAAACACTCGCCCATTTGCGGCGCTTGCAGGTGATGGGCGAAGCAGTGGCTGAGCCCGATACGGCCGGCGTCATGCGCTGGCGCCGCCTGTGAGGAGAAGATGATGACCCCAGAAGAAACCATCGCGGCCATTCGCGCCGATGCGCGCTTTGCCGCTGCTTCCGAAAAACTTGCCGCGGATCATGCGCGCATGGTGGAAGATTGCATCTCGCTTACGCAAATCCCAGCGCCTCCCTTCGCGGAAGAAGAACGCGCGGCCGCCTATCTTGCCATGCTGCGCGACCATGGGTTGGAAGAAGTGGAGCAGGATGAGATCGGCAATGTGATGGGGCTCCGCCGCGGCTTCGGCAATGGCGAGATTCTGGTGATTGCTGCGCATCTGGATACGGTGTTTCCCGCAGGGACGGATGTGCGCGTCAGGCGCGAAGGCACCAAGCTTTTCGCGCCGGGTGTGAGTGACGATACCTGGTCGCTTGCCGTCAATCTCGGCTATTTGCGCGCGCTGGATGCGGCGGGCATTCGCACGCGGCATGATTTGTTGTTTGTGGGCGATGTCGGTGAAGAAGGCCTCGGCGATTTGCGTGGCATTCGGCATCTTTTCACCAAGGGGCGGCATCGCGCGCGCATTCGTGGCTTCCTCACGGTGGATAGCCCGCAGGTGGAAGGCATTGTCAGCGGTGGGGTTGGGTCCAAGCGCTATCGCGTGACTTTCCAGGGGCCGGGTGGGCATTCCTATGCCGCTTTCGGGCTGGTCAATCCCATGTATGCCATGGCGGAATGCGCGCGAGGCTTGGCCGCGGTGAAGGTGCCGGATAGCCCGCCCACCACGCATTGCGTGAGTGTTGTCTCAGGCGGCACATCCATCAATGCCATTGCCAATCGCGTGGTGATCGAGGTTGATTTGCGTTCTGCCTCGGCGGCGGAACTTGCCAAGCTTGATCAGGCATTTCTTGAAATCGTTGATCTGGCGGTCGCGACGGAAAACGCCGCGCGTTCCACCGCCAATGGCCCGATCACGGCGGAGATCACACCGGTTGGTGATCGCCCGGCAGGGGAAACGCCGGCAGGCAATCCCATCC
>Ga0315899_10001956_pt1 | contig 23151 bp, 23 predicted proteins | sample LakEriMetagenome_2_FD_203518 | JGI IMG/M metagenome (GOLD analysis project Ga0315899, IMG submission 203518) | Freshwater fungal communities from buoy surface, Lake Erie, Ohio, United States - Buoy 4 MA112 | ecosystem: Environmental > Aquatic > Freshwater > Lake | place: USA: Lake Erie, Ohio... | reverse complement strand
CGGGATGGGCCGGTCACATAAGGTGCAGACCGCAATCTCTGCAAGCTTCAACGGCTGAGCGCGCGCTGCAGACTGCAAACGTTTAATACGACCTTGCGCCATTGTCTTTGTTTAGATATCTACATTAAGTAGGGTTTCAGGATATCTCAAGCCTTAAGAATGCAGATTAATAATATCGTAAAGGAGCGACGAATCCGCGCAAATACACGGTAGCAGGCAAAAAAAAGCCAAGCGGTAAAGCTTGGCTTTTTAGAGGGATGTGGTGGAGCTGGCGTCTATTGAAAGATACCTTGCAAAGCTTATAAATACTGAGCTTATAGTTTTTGAAATTTTATTTGCACCCCCATTTGTACCCCCGTTTTGACATGGATACCACTGAAATTGTCGTTTTTTTTAGGATCCAAGCTTTCATTGCTTTTGTGGGAAAAAGCAGCAAAAAAATATCTATAAGTTGAAGGTGCTCCTAAGTCAGTCAAAAGTGGCTAAATTTTCCTAACACGCGACGTTTAATTTACCCTATTGACCCAGTGACTCAAATGTCGTGTTAACGGCCGTTCGTTTCGCATTGGAAAAACAGGCTGATTGCTCCAAAGCGGTCGCTTTTATTTGTAAGCCGCATTTTTCGATTGGCCTACCTGTCACCAACAATAATTGAAGCCACCCTGGACGGAAAGTACACAGCGCAATTAACGATGAAAGATCTGATGAAGCCGTTCCCGGTGGGCTGGTCTTAACAGGAGAAGAAATTCTTGCACCCAAAGCAGAGGCGAAAACGGCCTTCATGTAAAACGTGCCAACGCAAATCCTCACCAAATGGATCTCTGGAAAGTTTTCAATATATTTTTCCTGTCCATTAAATACCGAAGTGTTTTTAGATTTATAATTTTTAAGTTGGTGCTCGCGCTGTGGTTCACATGGCGCAGTTCAACGGGAAGCAGGAGAGAAGACCACGCAAAGCCAACTTAACCTGCGCTGCCCCCGCAACGGTAAGTGGACGAATCCTCAAGGATTCTGCTTCCATCACAGCCACTGAGTGCCTTGAACAAGCGTTTGGGAAGGCGATGGAAGTCGCGCCACAAGCCCGGATACCGGCCAACAAAGTGGTGCGTTGCAAAACCCACCTTAACGTCCATGCACTGTCGGGGAAGACGGTGAGGATTTTGTTAATGGTCTTAATCTTTATGAAAAATGTTAACAATGCAGTGCGCTGGGCTGCGTGTTCGATCGCCCTGTTATCGGCTTCTTTCTGTGTGTTTTCACAAACCGAAAAACCAAACGCTAGCTTGCCCGATGTCATGGTTATTGCCACCCGCATTGCGCAACCTCTAGCGCAGGCGATTGCCGATGTCACGGTCATTGACCGCGCTGAGATCGATCGCAGCGGTGCAGCGGCTTTAGGCGATGTCTTGGCCCGTTTACCAGGTTTTGAAATTAGCCGCAATGGCGGCCCCGCCAGCACCACTAGTGTGTTTCTTCGCGGTGCGGAAACGCGCTTTACCGCCGTGTACATAGATGGCGTGCGAATCGATTCGCAATCGACAGGGGGTGCTACCTGGCAGGCTATACCTTTGTCGCAAATTGATCGTATTGAGGTGGTTCGCGGTGCGGTAGGCGCCGTATACGGGTCGGATGCCATTGCAGGCGCGATTCAAATTTTCACTCGCAAAGGCGAGGTCGGTGTGCACCCCTATGTCGGATTAGGGGTGGGTACCTATGCGACTTCCAAAACGGAAGCGGGCCTCAGTGGTGCGGATGCAAACTGGAACTATGCGTTCGGAATCGCCCGAAATAATAGCAAAGGTTTTAACGCTAGGACAACCACAACCGCTAACCCTGATAAAGACGGTTTTACCTCTGAGTCTGCCAGCGCACGCCTGGGTTTTAAAGTCAATGCAGAACATCGCTTGGATGCAAGTTTTATGAGCAATCAGCAACGTGGGCAATACGACTCCTCACCCGTTTTGGACGACCTGACTATTCAAAAACTACAGACTTCGTCGCTCCGTTGGCAAGCCCAATGGAGTCCGCAGTACCGTAGCACCATCAGCGTCGGAAAGTCTCAGGATCGCTATGAAACAACGCCTAGTTTGTACTTGACTGATACAAATCTAAACAGCTTCTACTGGCAAAACGAGTACCGCTTGGGAACATCGCTGTTCAGTGCGGCGCTAGAGCGTCGCGACGACAGTTTAAATAACGCCAGCACTACGCCGAAAGACACGAGCCATTTTCAAAATGCCTTAGCCCTTGGGTATAACTGGGAGGAGGGGGCGCAAAGTCTGCAACTAAATGTGCGCCACGACCAGGACAGTACCTTTGGGGGTCAAAATACCGGATCTTTTGGTTATGGCTATGCCGTATCACCCCAATGGCGGTTGACGGGTACCCTAGGCAACGCATTTCGAGCACCTACATTGTTTCAGCGCTTTAGCATCTACGGTTCTTCTAATTTGCAAGCCGAAACCAGTCAAAACGTGGAGGCTAGGCTGCGTTATTCAAATGACGAAGGCAATTGGGGCATAACCGCTTATAGCAACGAGGTTAGCAACCTCATCGTCTACGATAGCAGCGTTCCCGAGAATTCCTGTGCAGCAAGGAAAAAAAACGCCAAGGGCGTCTTAGATGGAGGATGCTATCGCAACATCTCAAAAGCTCGCTATGAGGGGGTAACGATCAGCGCTACACGTGAATTTGGCAGTGTCAGCTCCCGTGCTTCGCTGGATTTTCAAAATCCTCGGGATGTTTCAACTGGCAACCTATTGGCTCGTCGGGCTCGTCAGCACGCTGCGCTTGCCATCGAAGCGCCTTGGTTCGGATGGGTTTTTGGCTCAGAGCTTCTGGTGTCGTCTATGCGCTATGACAATTCAGCCAACACGACAAAACTGGCCGCCTATGGTCTCTTAAACCTTTATGCGCAAACCAAAATCGGTAAAGACCTGACCATGCTGCTGCGCCTGGACAATGCCAATGATGCCAAATACCAACTGGCCAACGGCTATGCGACTGCGGGCCGTAGTTTGTACGCGGGGCTAAAGTGGGCTCCGTAGCCCCATTCGGCGTGAAACCAAGTTGCTTGCCTGATACCCCATGAGCCCTCGATCCTGCCCCGCCATCCTTGTTGCGGCCCCAGCCTCCGGCCAGGGCAAGACGACGGTCGTGTCGGCCTTGGCGCGATTGCATGCGCGCCAGGGGCGCAAGGTGCGGGTGTTCAAGTGCGGGCCTGATTTTCTGGACCCTTACTGGCATGCGCTGGCCAGCGGCCAGCCGGTCTACCAACTCGATTTGTGGATGACCGGCGCCGAGGATTGCGGCGCGCGATTGGCGCAGGCGGCATCTGAGGCCGACCTGATCATCGTCGAAGGCGTCATGGGGCTATTTGACGGCGAACCCAGCGCCGCCGATTTGGCTGAAAGCTTTGGCCTGCATGTTCTGGCGGTCATTGATGCGGGCGCCATGGCCGGCACCTTTGGCGCGCTCGCATGGGGATTACAACACTATCGCCCAGCTATGCCCTGGTCCGGTGTGTTGGCTAACCGCGTGGCCAGCGAAGGCCATGCGGCGATGCTTAAAAACAGTGTGCGTGCACCGGCCGACTGGCTGGGTGCTTTGATGCGCGATGACGCGTTTACTTTGCCCGAGCGTCATCTGGGCTTGACGGTGCCCGGTGAAATAGGCGATGCCATGGCGCGCTTGGACGCCGCTGCTGACGCGCTGGCAGCAACGCCTTTGGGACGCATGTCGCCGCAAGACATGGCGCACTGGGCTTTGCGCTTGCCCGCCGGGCCGCAGCCCGCTGCAAGCCCGGGCAAACTTTTGCAAGGTCGCACCATTGCCGTGGCGCGCGACGCCGCGTTTTGTTTTATTTACCGGGCCAATCTAGATTGCTTGCGGGAGTTGGGCGCAGAACTGGTGTTCTTCTCGCCCTTGCAAAACAGCGCTTTGCCGGTCTGTGATGCTGTGTGGCTGCCCGGCGGTTACCCGGAGTTGCATGCGAACGTGCTGGGTGCCAACCATGCGCTGCGCGATAGCCTGGCGCAACATATTGCCCATAACAAACCGGTCTGGGCCGAATGTGGCGGCATGATGGTTTTATTTGAAACACTGATCGATGCCGATGGCCAAAGCCATGCGCAATGGGGATTGTTGCCAGGCACAGTGCGCATGCAAAAACGCCTGGCCGCCTTAGGCCCGCATCATTTGCTTACGCCCGCCGGACTTTTGCGCGGCCATACTTTTCATTACTCCACCTGCGACAGCACTGCGGCGGTGCGCCAGCGTACCGCACGTCCCGGTCATGAGCCTAAGCCCGACGCGGGCGAAGCTTTGTATTACCGTGGCTCGGTACAGGCCAGTTATTTCCATGCCTGGTTCCCCTCCAACCCGGTAGCTACCGCAGCGCTGTTTATTGACCAAGGAGCATAGAGCTATGACAACTGGCTTTTACTTTCCTACTGGTCCGCAACGCATTATTTGCATGACCGAAGAGACCACCGAGTGGTTGTACCTGCTCGGTCAGGAGCATCGCATTGTGGGCATTTCCGGCTACACCGTGCGACCCGCGCGTGCACGGCAAGATAAGCCGCGCATCAGCGCGTTTACCAGCGCCAAGATCGACAAAAAAAATACTGGCCTTGCAACCCGACTGCGTACTGGGTTTTTCGGACTTGCAGGCCGATATCGCATCGACCCTGATCCGCCAAGGAGTGCAAGTGACGATCTTTAACCAGCGCAGCGTCGCCGAGATTTTGTCCATGCTTTACCAGGTGGGTGCCATGGTCGGCCAAGCGCAGCAGGCCATGGAGCGCATCGCCGCCATGCAGGCGCAGATGCAGGCAGTGGCCCTTGCCGCTGCAGCCATGCCACGCAGACCGCGTGTGTATTTTGAAGAATGGGACGAGCCGCCTATCAGCGCCATCCGCTGGGTTTCCGAACTCATGGGGATTGCCGGTGGCGATGATTGCTTCCCGGAGTTGGCGCAGAAGTCTTTGGGTAAAAACCGCATCATTGCCGATAGCAGTGAGATCGTACGGCGCGACCCTGACATCATCATTGGCTCCTGGTGCGGGAAAAAATTCCGTCCCGAAAAAGTCACGGCGCGTGATGGTTGGCAAAACGTCAAAGCGGTAAAACACCAGCAGTTATTTGAAATCAAGTCGCCCGACATATTACAACCCGGCCCAGCATCGCTGACCGATGGTTTGGCGCATTTGCATCGCATCATCATGGACTGGGCGCGTGTATATGCCTGAAGTACTAACTATCGCGCGCAGCGAATTCATCCTCGGCGGGCAAAAGAGCGGTAAGTCGCGGCGCGCCGAATTACTCGCGCAGCAGTGGCTTGGCCTGTCAACAGACCACAGCGCCGTATTGATCGCTACCGCCCAGCCCTGGGACGAGGAAATGCGCGCGCGCATAGGCCGCCATCAGGCAGACCGAGCCCAGCGCGTGCCCGGCATGCAAACCGTTGAAGAGCCCCTGGCCTTGGCGCAGACCCTGGCCGTGCATAGTCGTCCCGATGTGCTGCTGGTAGTCGATTGCCTGACCTTGTGGCTGACCAACGGCATGATGCCCATGCACACGCAAGCAGGCGCGGAATTTGATGTCGAAAGCCAAGTGTCTGCCTTGACAGAGGCGATTGCCATAGCCACCGGTCCGGTGGTCTTGGTGGGCAATGAGATTGGAATGGGTGTGATTCCCATGGGCGCTGAAGTACGCACCTTTGTCGATGCACTGGGCCGGCTCAATCAGCGCGTTGCCCAGGCGTGCGCGCGTGTCACCTTGATGGCCGCTGGCTTGCCCCTGACTTTGAAAGCCATTCCATGAAACGCTATTACTTTTATTTGCTGCTCGCCCTGTTGCAATCGTTTGCAGCGCATGCTTTAGAAGTCGTGGACGACCGCGGTTTTCGCACCACTATGCCGCATGCGCCGCAGCGCATTATTAGTCTGTTACCGTCCTTAACCGAGACGATTTGCGAACTCGGCTTTTGCCAGCGCCTAGTAGGTGTGGACCGCTACTCCAACTTCCCCGCTAGCCTGCAAAGCCTGCCCCAACTCGGCGGCGGGCTGGACCCGAATATCGAAGCGATTGTGGCGCTCAAGCCCGATGTGGTGGTCATGGCGGCATCGTCTCGTGCGGGTGAGCGCTTGCGCGCGCTAGGTTTGAACGTGGTGGCGCTGGAGCCCAAAACCCATGCCGATGTGCAACGCGTCTTGCGCAAACTTGGCCAGTTGCTGGAAGCTCCCGATGTCGATAAAATCTGGCGCGCCATCGATGCCGGCGTATCAGCCGCCGCCCAATCGCTGCCGCCTTCGGCGCTCGGCACGCGGGTGTATTTCGAAGTCAACCCAGGCCCCTATGGCGCGGGTGAGAACTCTTTCATAGGCGAGACCCTGACCCGCCTGGGCGCCAAAAACATCATCCCCGCCAAGCTCGGCCCCTTTCCCAAGCTCAACCCTGAATTCATCGTGCGCGCCAACCCGGACCTCATCATGGTCGGTGACAGTAGCGCCGAGGCGATGCTGCAGCGCCCAGGCTGGCCGGCTATGCGCGCCGTACGTGAACAACGCGTGTGCGCATTCTCACCCGCGCAGTCCAATGTGCTAGTGCGCCCCGGCCCGCGCATGGCCGAGGCTGCGCGCTTGATGGCCGCGTGCCTCAGCGAAAAGTCGGCGGGCCCGCGCAAGGTGCAGCGATGAACGTAGCCGCGCTACGTCTGGCTGTGGTCTTGCTGCTGCTGAGCGCAGCGCTGATGCTGCTGGGCGTGTGCGTGGGCAGTGCCGGCTTTGAGGATTTGCTCCGGCCTTTGTTGCATCCGCAGATTGACCCGGATCAAAGCGCACTAGCCGCGCAAATCGTGTTAGACATCCGCTTGCCCCGTACCATAGGCGCATGGACTGCTGGGGCTTTGCTGGGCTTGGCCGGTGCGGTGGCGCAAGGCTTGTTTCGTAACCCGCTGGCTGACCCGTATTTGCTGGGCAGCGCCTCGGGCGCAGCGCTGGCCGTAGCGCTCGCACTGCTGGCCATGGGCGGCGCTTCGGGCATGTTGGGTGGCACCATGATGAGCGCCGGCGCCACTTTCAGCGTCTATTCTGGCAGCTTGCTGGTGCGCTTGGGTTTGACCGGCGCAGCATTTGTGGGCGCGGTGTTGGCGGTACTGCTCACGCTGATCTTGTCGCGTGGTGTGCAACACACTTTGCGCTTGTTGCTGGCTGGCGTGGTGGTAGGCGTGGTGCTGGGGGCGGCTACCCAGTTGGTCTTGTTGTTCTCGCCCGAATCCTTGCAGGCCATGCAATCGTTTATGTTGGGCTCCACCGCCTTTGCCGGTTGGGCCTCATGCGGCCTGATGGTTGGGGTCTGGTTGCTGGGCGTGGCCATTGCTTGGGCGCTGGGGCGGGTGCTGGATGGGCTCAGCCTGGGGGAGACGACTGCACGCAGTCTGGGCCTGCCGGTCGCCTCCATACGCATGGTGCTGATCGGCGTGCTGGCTATCGCCACCGGAACTGCGGTCGCGCAGACCGGCTTGATTGCCTTTGTTGGCCTGGCCGCACCGCATTTGGTGCGCTCGGTCTTGAGCACTGGTTACCGCTGGTTGATTGTGCTGGCAAGTTTGATGGGCGCGGTCTTACTCATGTCCGCCGACGTGCTGGCGCGCTGGCTGATTGCGCCCCAGGAGTTACCCGTGGGCGTGGTGACTGCGGTGCTTGGTGGTGCGTATTTGCTCTGGTTGATGCACCGCAATACGATGGCACAAGGGGCTGCTTGACATGTCTGCCTCAACTACTTTAAGCGCGCTGAAGGCGCAGCAATTACAGGTCAGCCTGATGGGCAGGCCGGTGCTGCATGGCCTGGACTTGGCTATTGCGGCTGGTCAGTGGACCAGCATCGTCGGCCCTAATGGCGCGGGCAAGTCCACCCTGCTCAAAGCACTGGCCGGCTTATTGCCCGCTGCTGGCCATGTTGAGTTGCTAGGCCAGCCATTGCACAGCCTGCCGGCACGCACCCGCGCATTGCAAATGGCCTGGTTGGGGCAAAACGAAAGTACCGGCGATGACCTCAAAGTTTGGGACGTCGCCATGCTGGGCCGCCTGCCGCACCAGTCTTGGTTGGGTGCCCCTAACCCGGTAGACCATGCGGCAGTCGAGCAGGCCTTGCGCGCCACCCATGCCTGGGATTGGCGCGAGCGTGCGTTGGGTCAGCTCTCGGCGGGTGAGCGCCAGCGTGTACTGTTGGCGCGGGCGCTGGCGGTGCAAGCGCAGGTATTGCTGATGGACGAACCACTGGCCAACCTGGACCCGCCGCACCAAGCCGATTGGTTGCAACTGGTGCGTGCCCTGGTCGCCCAGGGCTGCACGGTGGTGAGTGTGTTGCATGAAATTTCTATGGCCTTGCATGCCGATACCATGGTGGTCATGGCGCAAGGTTGTATCACTCACCACGGGCCTTGCGCTGATACGCAAACCCACCGCGCTGTGGAGCAGGTGTTTGACCATCGATTGGTCATCCATCCCTTGGTCGGCCAATGGGTGGCGATCCCGTCCAACAACTGATACTTATTTTTAAGAAGGTCTACGCCCATGCAAATAGAAACGCCCCCCACCGAAAAGCCTTATGAAAAATCCGAGGGTGAGCGGCGCGGACTCATCATCGTCAACACCGGCGACGGTAAAGGCAAAAGTACCTCGGCTTTCGGCCTGGCTTTGCGCGCCCACGGACGCGCCAAGAGGGTGAAGATTTTTCAGTTCATGAAAGTGCCTTCGGCGCGCTTTGGCGAACACCGCATGTTTGAACAACTGGGCATCCCTATCGAAGGCCTGGGCGACGGCTTTAGTTGGAAAAGCCAGGACCTGGAACACAGCGCGCAATTGGCGCGCGATGGCTGGCAAAAAGCCAAAGCGGCCATCCAAAGCGGTGAGTACTTCATGGTCACGCTGGACGAAATCACCTACCCGCTAATTTACGGCTGGATGCCCCTGGACGATGTGCTGGACACCTTGCGCAGCCGCCCCAGCCATGTGCATGTGGTGTTGACCGGACGCCGCTGCCCCCCGGAAATCATCGCCCTGGCAGACACCGTGACCGAGATGACCATGGTCAAGCACGCATTCCAAGCCGGTATTCCCGCGCAGCGTGGGATTGAGGACTGAGTGAGCCCAATTCACCTTGTAACTTTTTCATGCGATGGTGCTGTTCGGCGCATACACTTTTTCAGTAACAGAAAGCCAGCTTATGACGATTGACGCGCCCCTTAAACCCTCCATCTACCCCTACAAACACTATGTGCTCCTGTGTACCGGCCCGCGCTGCGGGGAAGAGGGGGCAGGGCAGGCGTTGTACGACAGCTTGTGGACCAAGCTCAAGGCTGCCGGCATCCACGAGGGGCCCGGGCGCACCAAGTTCAACAGCGTCAACTGCTTTGGGGCTTGTAAAGGGGGCCCGGTGATGTGTGTGCATCCCCAGGGCACCTGGTACTACAACGTGACACCGGCCAATTTGGATCGCATCATTACAGAGCATCTGGCGGGCGACCAAGCGGTGCAGGAGTTGGTTTTTCACCAAGGACAGCAGGCCGGTTGATTATCTTGTCAATTCAAATCTTACTGGCATTGCTGGTGGCTCTGGCGACAGACCATTTTCTGGGTGAGCCGCCGGTGCGATTTCACCCGGTGGTGTGGATGGGCAATTACCTCGCCTGGGCTGGCGAGCAGGTGCAATCCCTGAGCCGCCAGACACTGGCCGCTGGTGGTGGGGCTACCGGAAACGAACCGGCCGACTTACCCGCCTTCGCCCTTGGTGCGCTAGCCTGGCTATGGGGCATGTTGCTGGTGGGTGCGGCGGCGTGTGCCATCGAACAAAGCGTGTTGGCATGGCTAGAGCCGTTAAGCTGGGCGGGCCTGTTGCTGGCTGCACTGCTGCTGGGTCTGGTGCTCAAACCTGCCTTGGCTTGGGCTATGTTGCGTACCGAGGCGCAGGCGGTGGAGGAAGCCCTCAGCGGTTTGCCGGATGGCTCACTGGCGCGGGGTCGGGAGCGCTTGCGTTTTCTTGTCAGCCGGGATGTGACGAACTTGAGCGAGGTGCAGGTGCGTGAAAGCGTAATCGAGTCGCTGGCGGAAAACCTAAACGACTCGGTGGTCGCGCCGATATTTTGGTTCATGCTGCTGGGCCTGCCCGGCGCGCTGATGTACCGCTTTGCCAATACGGCCGATGCCATGTGGGGCTATCCTGGTATGTACCGTGGACGCAACTGGCAATGGGCCGGTAAGTGGGCGGCACGCGCCGACGATGTGCTCAGCTGGCTGCCAGCGCGCATCACTGCTTTGTTGCTGGCAATGGCTGCGGCAGGTGTGTCTTGGCGACAGTTGTACCGCGACGCGGGTAGTACCCCGTCACCCAACAGCGGCTGGCCCATGGCTGCGATGGCGTTGGCGCTGGGTTGCAGTCTGAGCAAGCCACAGGTCTATGTCCTGAATCCGCTGGGCCGCGAGCCCCAAGCGGCGGACACCGAGCGCGCCATCCGCCTGGCGGGCCGTGCGCTTTGTATTGGCGTGGCGGGCTTGGTAGTGTTTACCCTGGTAGGCATGCTGAAGGTGTCGCCATGACGTTGCAAGCTGATAAGCCCAGGCGCGTGCACGGTGGCGCCGATACCTTAGGTGTTGCACGCTTTGATTTCTCCACCAACAGCAACGCTTGCGGCCCCTGTCCGCAAAGTCTGCACGCTGTGCAACAGGCCGATGCATGGCATTACCCGGATCCGGATTACCGCGACTTGCGCCAGGCACTGGCAGACTTTCATGCGGTGGATATCAGGCGCATTGTGCTGGCGGCCAGTGCCAGCGAGTTCATCTTCCGTATCAGCGCGCTGGCGGCGCAAAGGGCAAGCTCACGAGGCGAAATTGCCCAGGTCTGGCTGCCTGCCTGCGCGTATGGCGACTATGCCTATGCCGCGCAGGCCTGGGGTTTAAAGCAGGTGCAGGATCCGCAGGCGGCGCAGCTGCTGTGGGCGTGTGAACCCTCGAGTCCGCTGGGTCAGTCGCATACTGACTGGCCAGCCTGGTTGCACCAGCCGCTCAGTACGCCGCAGCCGCCTGACGCGCAACTGGTACTCGATTGCGCGTATACGCCATTGCAACTACAAGGCCCGTCTTCCCTGACTGATGCGCAGCGTGACAGGGTCTGGTGTTTGTGGACCCCCAATAAGGCGCTGGGCCTGACAGGGGTGCGTGCTGCGTATGCTATTGCGCCGCTGCACGCAGACGCAGCGGTGCAGTCGCTGCGAGCGCTTGCAGCCTCTTGGCCGGTGGGCGCACACGGTGTGGCCATGTTGCAGAACTGGGTGCAAGCCGATACCCAGGCATGGCTGGCGCAAAGTCGCAGCCAGTTGCAAGTCTGGAAGCAACGCCAGTTGGCGACCTTAAAAGATTTAAGCTGGGACTGTTTGCCCAGTCTGGCCAATTTTTTCTGTGCCCGCGCGCCTATGGACATGGATCTGCTGGCGCTGCGCGCAGCAGGCATCAAATTACGCGACGCCGCCTCGCTGGGCTTGCCGGGCTTTTTCCGGCTTGCGGTGTTGCCGCCCGCAGCGCAGGATGCGTTGTTCGCGCAGTTGCAGCGTGACTTGCAAGTGGGCAAAGTGCTGCAAGAGGATGGGGTGTGAGCGCGCGTTGTGTCATGGTTCTGGGCACGACCAGCGGCGCAGGTAAAAGCTGGCTGACCACCGCCTTGTGCCGCTACTACGCACGCCAAGGGCTGAAGGTCGCACCCTTCAAAGCGCAGAACATGAGCAACAACGCGCGGGTGGTGGCTTCCAGTAACGGCCAGGGCGAGATTGGCAGCGCGCAATACTTTCAAGCATTGGCCGCGCGTGCTTTGCCCGATGTGCGCATGAACCCGCTACTCTTAAAGCCCGAACGCGATACGCACAGCCAGGTGGTCATGCTCGGCCATGTGGACGAGGTGTTGACGCGCATGCCCTGGCGCGAGCGCAGCCTGTATGTGTGGCCGCGCATCGCCGCCGCACTCGACGAATTGATTGCCGACCACGATGTGGTGGTCATCGAAGGCGCAGGCTCGCCTGCTGAAATCAATTTATCGAGCAGCGACATCGTCAATATGCGTGTCGCTTTGCATGCCAACGCAGCCTGTTTGCTGGTGACCGACATCGACAAAGGCGGTGCATTTGCGCACTTGTACGGCACCTGGGCTTTGTTGCCGCCGCATGAGCGCGCACTGCTGCGCGGCTTTGTATTAAATAAGTTTCGCGGTGATGCTTTATTGCTAGCGCCTGCACCGCAGATGTTGCAAGACTTGACTGGCGTGCCCACGGTGGCGACTTTGCCGATGTGGTGGCAGCACGGCTTGCCGGAAGAAGATGGTGTGTTTGACGAGCGCAGCATCGCCAGCGGCGCAGTGCAAACGACGATGGCTGTCATCGCGTATCCGCGTATCAGCAACCTGGACGAATTTCAGCCCTTAAAAAATATTCCGGGTTTGCGCCTGCAATGGGTACGCAGCCCGGCGGACCTGGTCGGTTTGAAGCCCAGTGATTGGATCATCCTGCCCGGCTCCAAACACACCAGCGGCGACTTGGCCTGGTTGCGTGTGCAAGGCCTGGATGCTGCGATTGCACTGCATGCACAACAGGGCGGAGCGGTGCTGGGTATTTGCGGCGGTCTGCAAATGCTGGGTGAAGCTTTGATCGACCCACACGGCATAGACGGCAATGCGCCCGGCCTGGGGCTGCTGCCGCTGGTCACGGTGTTTGAAACCGACAAAACTGTGCGTCATACGCAGGCCTGTTTTTCAGAGGCGCTGGAGGCTTGCACTGCATCCCCGTTCGCGCCGCTGGCCGGTGTCACGGTAGCGGGCTATGAAATCCACCACGGCCAGACGCAGCAGCACGCGGGCATGGTGCAGGTCGGTGCTGTCGCACATGTAGCCTTGCCAAATGGCCTAGGCTGGCACAACGCTCAGGGCAATATCTTGGGTGTGTATGTGCACGGTCTGTTTGAGGACGCCGCCGCCGTACAAGCCCTGTTTGGCGCGGGCCGCGTGCAACCGGTACCGACGCTGGACAGCGTGTTCGAGGGTCTGGCAGACTATGTACAAGCGCACTTTGAGCCTAGCGTGTTGGATGCCCTGATTAGTTGATCTCTCACTCTCTATTGGAAAACTACCAGACTATGTCTACAACCTTAACCACCCTCAGCAATTTGCATAACCCGGCACTGCACAGAAAATTGCAGGCAGCCATCGACAACAAAACCAAACCTCCAGGTTCACTGGGTCGGCTCGAAGCATTGGCGGTGCAGATAGGCGAAATTCTGGGCACAGATAAACCTGTGCTGGAATATCCGCAAATGGTGGTGTTTGCCGCCGACCACGGTCTGACAGCGCAAGGCATATCGGCCTTTCCTGCGGATGTGAGCTGGCAGATGGTTGAAAACTTTTTGGCCGGCGGCGCAGCGGTCAGCGTACTGGCGCGTCAACACGGCTTAGCTTTGACGGTGGTCGATTGCGGAGTCAACCGCGATTTTTTAGCGGGCCTGCCTGCGGGCACACCACGCCCGGGTTTGCTGGTGCGCAAAGTGGCCGGCGCAGAGCGCGGCACGGCTGATTCTTCGCAAGGCGTGGCGATGACGCCATCGCAATGCGAACAAGCCATGCGCAACGGCATGGAACTGGTGCGCGACTTACCTGGCAATGCATTGCTGCTGGGCGAAATGGGCATTGGTAACACCTCGGCCGCGTCTTTGTTGTTGGCGCGTTTGGCGGGGCTGGATATAGCACTTTGTACCGGCGCGGGCACTGGCTTGGATGCGGCGGCCGTGGCGCGCAAATGCGAGGTTTTACGTCAGGTGTTGGCGCTGCATGCGGATGCGACACAACCCTTGGACGCGCTGGCCGCGTTCGGCGGATTGGAGATAGCCACCATGACGGGCGCGGTGTTGCAAGCGGCAGAGCAGCGGCGAGTGATTGTGGTGGATGGGTTTATTGCCAGTGCTGCGGTGCTGGTGTCGCATGCGCTGCAGCCGCTGGTCTTGCAGCGCTGCGTATTTGCGCACCGCTCGGGTGAGCGCGGCCATGAGTTCATGTTGCAACACCTGGGCGTGCAAGCTTTGCTGGACCTGGGCTTGCGCTTGGGCGAAGGGTCGGGCGCAGCGCTGGCCTGGCCGCTGTTGCAGTCGGCCTGCGCGATTTTGCGCGAGATGGCTAGCTTCGCCTCTGCCGGTGTGTCTGAAAAATCTACCCCTTTGGTCGCATGACAGCGGTACGCCATTTTTTGCTGGCGCTGCAATTTTTCACCCGCATTCCGGTTACCGGACGGCTGGCTGATTGGGTGGGCTTTAGCCAGACCATGTTGCGCGCCAGTGCTGCGTATTTTCCGGCGGTCGGCGTGGTGATCGGCTGCTTAGTCGTGTTGTTGACGGTGGCGCTGATGCATTACTTGCCCGCTACTTATGCACCCTTGGTGGCGGCAGCACTGGGCACGACGTGGAGCGTGTGGCTGACCGGCGCTTTTCATGAGGACGGTCTGGCCGATGTGGCCGACGGCCTAGGCGGCAGCAATGACCGTGAGCGGGCACTCATTATTATGAAAGACTCACGCGTCGGTGCCTTCGGTGCGATTGCCGTGGTGCTGGCCTTACTTTGCAAAGTGGTGCTGCTGGCCTTGTTGGGTGCGGTCGGTACACCGTGGATGTGTTTTGCTTTGATGGCTGGCCATGTGGTTTCTCGCACCTGGCCCTTGCTCGTCATTCGATGGCTGCCGCATGTGGGCGACGATGCGGGTTCCAAGTCCAAACCTTTGGCCGATCAAATCAGCACAAGCAGTTTAGCCGTCGCTTTGTTCTGGTGTGCAGGTTCACTCGCCTTGAGTGCCTGCATCGCAGCGGCTGTGTTAACCGGATCCGATCCGCTAACGCTGGCAATTACGCAAGTGCTGCCCTTGCTGAAAGTCTTAGCCTGCGGTGGTCTGGCCAGCGCGTTGGCTTTTGTCTACTTGCTGCGCTTCTTTGCGCAGCGTTTGCAAGGCTTTACTGGAGACTGCCTGGGCACCACACAACAGGTGTGCGAAATTGCGTTTTACCTAGGCTTTGCGTTGGGCCTGGGCGGCAGACTCTGACTGACGATGGTTTCAGCAACATGAAACTTTGGATAGTCAGACACGCCAAGCCATTGATAGAAAGCGGCGTTTGCTACGGCGCGCTGGATGTGGCGGCAGACGCACAACACACATTGCAAGCCGCTCATGCACTGGCGCAAGCGCTGCCCGGGTATTGCAAAGTCTCGGTGTCGCCTTTGCTGCGTTGCATGCAGTTGGCCAATGCGCTGTCTAACCTAAGGCCGGATCTGAAACCGCAAACCGACACGCGCTTACGCGAAATGGACTTCGGCACATGGGAAGGCGTGGCCTGGGAAGCGATACCCGCGGCCGCCATACAAGACTGGACGGATGATTTCGGCGAACACCGCTTCGGTGGCGTGGAAAGCGCTAACCAGGTATTGGCCCGGGTTGCAGCACTTTGGGATAAAGCGCTGCAACATCCTGATGATCACCAGGTGTGGATTTCCCATGCCGGCGTGGCGCGCTCCGTACGATTGTTGTCACAAGGGTTTCGAAGCGTAAGCAGCGCCAGCCAATGGCCTAATGATGCGCCGAGCTATGGGGAGTGGTGGCGCATTGATTTTTGACCCAAATAAGTTGTATAGTTTGGCTAAAAAGTTTACCTCTTGAAACGCGCTTTGCGATGACCCTGCTTCCCGCAACTAATTGCCGAATGCATTGTTTTATTTTGATAATTTAAACGTTGTGAACAACCAAGTTTTATTCAACTTAGTTCAAAGCCTATTTTGCAGAAATCCGCAAACTCACCGCTCAGAACCAAGTCCTAAAAAATCATGAGGTTTTGAGACAAACGGGGTTTGAGACGACTTTTCCTAGCCGATAGCGCAGGCCGCAGTCAGTAGGCCAAAGCAAAAAGCACCGCGCGGTGCTGGGACTGAGGCTGCCTCAAGGCCTGCTGAGCAGGTTTGAGGTCGTTGTGCTGGCGGGAGTTAGGGTATTCGAAAGATCACAACAGATAACTCCCACCCAATACATACTAATTGGAGTCTGATGATTATTTTTCTGTTTCCATTGATTTCAAACGACTTCGCGCCAACTTCAGTTCCTCATTTATGGCGTGCTTGAACTCCTGCAACTTGACACGATGCCCACCCTTGAAGGCATTCTGCGAAACCTGCGCCTTACCGGCTGCGCTTTTTGGACCCGTGGATTGGCTCCAAGGCTTCCATACCTTGATAGCCTGACTTTGGCGTTGCCGCCTTTCCGGGGACCATCCCAATGCTGAATTTCCCATCGCCATCCTCCAATAGTTTGTTTTGCTCAGTTTTTTGGTTTTTCCCGCGCGAGGCGACTGCTTCTGATGGCATGACCCCGTTGTTGACCTGTTGGGGGCCATGTGCGATGTTGGCCTGTTTGACAAAAGTTGCTTGTCGGGGATTTTTCAATTCACCTAAAGCCGTGATAGTTGCCCGACTTTGAGCTTGGGCTTTCAAGGCAAGGCTTAGATAGGTCTCAAAGTGGTTCACGTAAGTTTGAGCTTGTGCCTTGCGTGCTAATTCAGCGAAAATCGATTGGAGCGATGTCGCTTGGCTAACCAGCATCGACTCAAGTCGATGAAGATCATCATCATTAACTTGAGTACAAGTTTCAATTATGCCCTTCACCAAGGCCTCTAGATCGACATCTCCGCCGATGACATTTTTCTGATAACTCTGTATCACAGCTGCAGCTAAAAGCTCGGATGAAAGTGCAAGTTGACCTCTTTGTGCTGGCGTATACAAGGTCGCAAGAGATTCTTTCTGAGTCGGAACTTTGGGCTTCTTTGCCCCCATTTTTTTTGATTCCTTATTTATGTCCATTTACTTCTCCAACTTCTAATTTAAATCCGGGACATCTTTGCAACTGATGTACAAAATCATTTGGTAACTTTGAGTTTGAGTGCTGAAGACAAACACCAGCGTTTTGCGAATTCATACAATGCCAACCAGTGCGTAAGAAGTGGCATTCAAAACAAACAATGCGATCATCCAAATCTCGGTCACGAATGACCAATCTATCAGCAAGTTTTTCAGCTGAATCGAGGTCAACGCCAAGAGACCTGAAGTGCTCAAGCCGAATCAAAAAGATGTCAATTTCCTGACCACTCATGGCTAAAGAGTGCGGCCAGCACCAGCGGTCGGAATCTTTCATCTGAGCAGAATTTAAATGAGCTCTTTCCACATTAGCGGGGACTGACACTGTCAAAACTGACGAAACTCTTTTTTCACTGAATGCAATGGATTCGTCAGTCACTGACGAAACTGCCAAAAGACTGGGTGCCAGGCTTTCGTCAGTTTTGCCAGTGCTACTGCTCTGATTAATTGCAGTTTTTGCACGCTCCGCCCATCTGGTCATTTCATCACCTTCTTAAGTTGAGGATTGACGTAATAACGCACCGTTGGTCGCCCTATGCTGATGATGCAATCTTGGCTCTGAACGTGACCGTTTTCCTCCAGAATTGAGAGAGTAGTTTCAGCCTGTATGGTGGTGGTAACACCAGACCATTGCTTGCGGACCAAGTCACGCACTGTGAACCCATCTATTAACTTACCCTCCGTAAGTCGACGGCTGACCATACGTGCTGTAGCGACTTTGGCGACCTCAATAAGCCCGTAGATGCGCCTAGCATGCCCTGCCAGGTACTCGCACCATGCAGCTGCACGGAGTGCGTTTGTGGCTGTTACTGGACCAATTGATCCTTCTGCCAAGTGCAATATCAAGGCTATTGAGCAAAACAGTTTTTCAAACTTGCCAAAGTGCTGCTGCATTAATGGGTTTTGTTCGTTGGCGATTTGTACCGTATGCAGTTCTGTACACCACTCGATAAAGATATCCTGCGCAGCATCCTCAAAGCAGAAATGGGGTAACTTCATAAAGTCATCACTTTGTGCGGCACCGTTTTGCACAGGGTCAAAGACCGACAATCTGTCAAACAACTCACGAACAGCCTCACGGGCACCTTTTACCGGGTAACGGTCACGCCACTCCCAAGGCACAGGGTTGGGGTACACCATCACCTGAAAACGTTGGATGCGGCCATCGTTGTCAAGTGAGGTGGTGATTCCGGCGAGATAGCGTTCGAGCAAATCTGGCTGGATACCGCCAAACACCGAGATGCACAGATTTTTAATGTGCAGACTGCCGCGACCGATTCGGTCAATGTTGAAGCTGGCGGTACCGTTCCAGCCTTCCAGATAGAAAGCCTTGTCACCTTCTTTGCCCTCCTTCTCCCAAGATGCCAGCAGGCCAATCAACTCGTCCCGGTAGACCAGCATTCCCTGTGGGTTTTGCACCAGCAGATCGCCCAGTTTTTCCACTGTGGAGTCGTTAGATTTGAACCGCCGTTGTTTAGGCTCTTCTGGGGCTTGCAGGTCTTGCAAGTCCGCAATGGCAGCATTCATTTTGAGGTGGTCGCCTTTACCGCTAGCGGCCTTTTTCATGCTGGCCTTGACAGCAGTTTGGTGAGCCTCGAAAGCTGCTTGTTCTGCTTCAAATATTTTCTTGGCATCTTCCAGCTTCTCGGCTTCTTTTGCTTCGAGTCGATCAAGGAACCGGGTAACAGTGCCCAAGGCAGGTGACTTCTTGGAAGAGGGATCTCCCACAATGCCACCAAAAAGGTTTGGGGTAACGATCCAATCGTCCCGTCGTTTGGGCTTGATGGAGCAACGCGCACCAATGACAGAACCGAGACAGACTATCAGCGCTGCAGCAATGTAGTCAGGCGAACAGGGCATGCGGTCGGCTTCGTCTAGTACAAAGTCCATAAGCGTTGCGGGAAGCAATGCCGTTGCGTCAAAGGCTGGCGCAAGTGGCAGATCAGATTTGATTTCCTTTGGCTTGGACCAATTCCTCAATTGGACAGAGCCTTCCACTTGAGTTGTCAAAGAGTTTGGTGAATCGAGTGCAAGATCAATACACTCTTTAACAGCCTCTGGCCCTGCCGTCTGGTGCAGGTCGTTGAAGTCGGTCATGCTGCCTCCCTAAACAACGGCACGGCTAATGAGGCGCAAGCTGCTTTTACTGCTGCAGTGGCCTTGGTTAAGCCGGGGTTACCAGGAGTCTGGTGGTCGTCATCTGCGGCGATGATAATTTTGAGGTCAGGGAATTTATTGCGTAATGCCACGGCAACCGCTTCGAGGTTACCCGCATTGAACGCAACCGCTACGGCATGGCCGGTGCATTCATGGATGCTTGCCCCTGTGGCAAATCCCTCACACACGATCAATGCGCCCTTGGGCTTTCCGATGCTAAAGTAGCAGCCTTTTATTCGACCCCCTGACATGAACATCTTGATACCGTCAGGGGCAATCGTTTGCAAGCTGTGCACCATGCCTGACGTATCACGCATAGCGATCAAGAGCTTGTCACCTTCAATCTTTGCGCCATGAGGCTTTATGCCCTTGCGGGTCAGGTAGTCGTGTTGGGTGCAAGGCGAAGCCGCCATCCATCGCTCGTGCGCTGAGGCAGCAGCCAATTTCTTGCGTGTGGCAATTTCGGCTTCACGCTGGCGCTGCATGGTTTTGATTCGCTCGCGGTGCTCAAGTCGTTCCATTTCTGTCATGGATTTGTCGGACTTGCCGCACCAGTTTTGCGTAAAGCCTTCGCGCCAGTCACCAAATGCTCCTGCAGCGATGCCGTTTGAATGAAGGATGTACCAACCGTTTTTGTTGGTTGGTTTACCGTTGGAGCTAAAGCGATGGATTGCGCCATCACTAATGATTTTTTCAGGCGGGGTTAATCCTGCATTCGAAATTGCATTCCGAAATTGATCAATGGGATCGTTCATTAGCTCACCCCCAATCGATGAGCAAAAACCTGCAAAGCTTCGAAATCTGGGGCATGTTGGAAATAGCCGTACTTACAGAACAAAAATCCCCCATCAGTCAATTCGAAGACTGAATGCCCCTGCAATGCAAGCTTGGCAATCTGCGTTGAAATTGCTTTACGGTGGGCCTGATGAATGGCAAAATTACTCTTGTAGAAGTTAGTTCCAAGCCCTTCGGTGTTGCAAGCGCCGGGGGCTTTTTCATTTTGGGAGTGGCTCATTTCAAATCCCTCGACACGTAAGCTGATGTCAGGATCGGAAGTTCATTGCGCTTGGTATGCAGCACTTTGACCAGTTCACGGATTTCTTCGTCAGACTTGCCTGCAACCCGCGCAGCGGCAATTGATTGCGCCTCATAGTCAGGCCAACCTCTGGCACGCTGACCAATTGCGACCCCATTTGTGAATAAACCAGCACGAATCGCGTTGTAGACGCTGGCATCCGCTCGGTGCCCCAAAACCCGTTTGACTTCGGGCAATCTCAATATCAACATTACTGTCCCCCTTTGTGTCTCGCTGGCGGTTGTCAGCGATTGGGCGGACTTTAGAAATTTAAAGAAATTAACTCAAAGAAACTCAATAAATTTTTGAGCATCGAGTTTTCCGCATTAATTATTTTGAACTAAATGGATACTCTAGGCCTCTTTCAAAGCTTTGTTGACATCATCTAAAGTGACTCCAATCTCTGGCGAGTCAAGGACCACATTTGCAACCAAGCAGATTGCCTTCCTAATTTGGAGAGTCAACAAGAATTTATGGCTATCTGAAAGCAAGAACCACAGAGCTCTTATGTATTCAGTCTTTTGACTGTGCTGCCTTGTTTGAACTGCAGCACCTATCATGTCTGATTCCTTAGGCTGAAAATTGAAAGCGGCTTTTGAAATAGTTTCAATTAAAGCCGAAACATCTGGAGCAGTTCCCCACGCATACCGCAGCATGTTTCTTTGCTCCTCTGCAGGGTCAATTTTTATGCTGCTTTCTATTGGAATAATCTGAATATTGACTGGTTGATTTGACACCTGTTCAGAATGATTAATTGAGCTATCTTCAAAACACATATGCAATTTATCACCAAGGATATGCATCCTCATGGAACGCCACATCTGAAAATTATGGTCATTTAAATTGTGGTTGTCTGTTTGCTTTAGTAACTCAGGGATCGAGAACAACTCACTGGGTCCCATTACACCTGTGTCAGACAGCTTATGAAGTAGCTTAGATAAATTATTTGAAACTTCCGCAATTTCTTGTTTAATTTTGATTGCTTTTTTTAAGCCTTCCCGATACTTTGCAAAATCTATTCTTGCTGCCCACGCGCAATAGATGAAATCTTCTACTTTCTCTCCATCAGGAAAATCATGCTGCAATAACTCAAATACTTGGGGCATATCCCTGTGATGTCCCAGTCTCTTTAAGCACGATAGCTCTTCAGCAAGCCACTCTCTGCGATTCATAACCTCTAATTTTTGTCTTCTCAGTTCATTTAAATCAGTTTGTAAAGGATTACGTAGAGCGTCATTTGTGGCTTCTTCTATCCTCATAAGCTCAGACTCAACTGCTTGCAACATTTCGAAATATCCCTTATGCCTATTAGGTACTCCTTCTATAAAGTTAGAAAGAAGTGATTGGACTTTAATGGGAACAGAATCTGGGAATTTCATGATTTTTTCAATGCAATCACGTCAGCGCCTCGTGCCAGCTTGTCCAAATAGTCAGCCCATTGCTGAATCTGTTCAAACCGTTGTTTCAGGTAATGCGTTCGGTTGTAGCTGCGCCCGTTGGAATCCTTCACTGCGTGTGCGAGGTTCGCTTCGATGGCCAAGTGGTCAAGGTTCAATTCGTCAACAAGCATCGTGCGTGCGCTGGCGCGGAAACCATGCCACGATTGTTCTTTGCCGAAACCCAGCGCATACAAAGCACTGCGCACACTGTTATCCGATATTGGCCTGTCGTGACTGCGTTCACCGTGGAAAACATAAACGCCGTGCCCGGTAAGAGGCTGGATATTGCGCAGCAAGGTAATGGCCTGGACGGGTAACGGGACGATGTGAGCTTCGCCGTTTTCCTTTTCCTCTTTGGTACGCTTCATTTTCATGCTGGGTATAGTCCACAGCGCAGCGTTTAAATCAAGTTCAGCCCATTCCATCATTCGCAAATTGCCCGGCCTTTGATAAAGCAAGGGTGCCAACTGCAACGCCGTGCGCACGATTGGCCCCCCTTTGTATGCCTGAATTGCCCGCATCAAGTCTCCGAACCGTTTTGGCTCCACGATGGCTGCAAAGCTTTTACTGCGGTACGGGGTTAGTCGCGCTTTCAAGCCTTCTGTAATGTTGCGTTGCTCCACGCCCGCAGTGGGTAGCCAGTAGTCCCAAACCTGCCGCGCCAGCATTAACGCCCTGTCTGCCGTTTCCAGTGCGCCGCGTTCCTCTACCTTGTGCAGTGCCGCTAACAGCTCCATTGCGTGAATCTGCGCAATAGGTCGCTCCCCGATCCACGGGAATAAATCGCGCTCCAACTGCCGCAGCATCCGTAAGGCATGGCTGGCGCTCCATTGGGGGGCTTGCTTGCCGTACCACTCTAACGCGATTGCCTTGAAGGTATCCCCAGTGTTGCGAGTTGTTTTTAGCTTATCAAGCTTGCGGGCTTGCACTGGGTCGGTGCCTTTGGACTTCTGCAGCTTTGCCGCGTCACGGGCTAGGCGTGCCGATTTAAGGGAAACGTCTGGATAGCCGCCCAATGCCAATTGCTTTTCTTTACCGTCCACACGGTATTTCAAAAACCAGCGTTTTGATCCCCCCGGACTTACTTGCAGGTACATACCGCCTGAATCAGTAAACCGAGCTTGTTTCTTGTCCGGTGGGCATATCGCGTTTTTGCATTCGGCTTCAGTCAGCATTGGGTGCAGCTCCTAGTGGGGGTATAGCTTTTGGGGGTACAGCATCAAAAATTACCCCTTTTCGCCAGTTCTCCCCCCGTTTGTACCCCCGTTAAGGTTTAGCTGTCAATGGCCCTCGTTAGCCCTTGCTGTTGCTTAAGTCTTTGATATACAAAATAAAAAGCCGCCAAGAAATCAATCTTAGCGGCTTTAAATTTGCATCTGGTGGAGCTGGCGGGAATTGAACCCGCGTCCACAAGCCATTTTCGTACAGTTCTACATGTGTAGTCGTCTGATTTAAGTCTCATCAAATTCATCGCGCAGCGACACGCTATGAACCCAACCAGCA
>Ga0315899_10001954_pt1 | contig 23153 bp, 20 predicted proteins | sample LakEriMetagenome_2_FD_203518 | JGI IMG/M metagenome (GOLD analysis project Ga0315899, IMG submission 203518) | Freshwater fungal communities from buoy surface, Lake Erie, Ohio, United States - Buoy 4 MA112 | ecosystem: Environmental > Aquatic > Freshwater > Lake | place: USA: Lake Erie, Ohio... | reverse complement strand
AAATGATCTATAACGCTAGAGGTGATTTTGATCCAGACATGGCTAGATCAGCGGAACTACTTAGAAATCAAGTAGACCGGTTCGATTTACTGCTGAGCGATCTGCTTGAAATGAGCAAGATTGACGCTGGAGCGTCGCCGCTAGAAAGTGCGCCTGTTGATTTGGCCACAGTTACTGAAACAATCTTGCGAGACAACGAAGAGATTGCCGCCGAACACTCAACTCAGTTCAAGTTTGCAAGTAGTGGCGATACAACTGTGACAGCAGACAAACGAAGAGTCTCTCGAATCATTAGAAATCTAGTTGTGAATGCAATTGAGCATTGTGACGGCACCAATGTCGAAGTTGAAATTTTGGGTAATGAGTCATGTGTTTCCATTTCCGTTCGAGACCACGGGCAAGGAATCGCAGTGGAAGATCTTTCAAGAGTTTTTGGTCGCTTTTGGCGGGCTGATCCAGCTCGGCAACGTACGCTCGGCGGCACTGGTTTAGGACTGTCAATTTCTGCTGAGGATGCAGCGCTGCATGGGGGAATCATCGACGTATGGGGTGCACCAAATGAGGGTGCTCAGTTTGTTTTGACCCTTCCCCGAATTGAGTTAGGTGCAATTTCCGAGGTAGCAATTTCAGCTGGTGCACCATGAAACTAAAAGTTACGGGTGGATTGCTAGCGCTAGCCCTCATGCTTTCAGGCTGTGCGGGCATTCCAAAGTCAAGCGAGGTGTACTTCGGTGAAGAAATCTCGGAGGATACTTCTGCGCAGTTCGTAAGAGTTATTGCTCGACCCCCAAGTGCTGGAATGACTCCAGAAGAAATTGTGCGCGGCTTCCTAGATGCATGCGCAGACCCATCTGAAAACTACGGAATCGCTCGTCAGTACCTGGAAGTTGCATCCGCTGGTAACTGGAATCCACTAACCGGTATTGAGATTTATGAAGCTACAACAATTGAAGTTGCTGGAGACCCACCTGCACTAACTGTCAGTGCTGGAAAGCTTGGAACGATCTCAGATTTGGGAAGATATCAAAGCGGTGACCCTGGCGCCCAAGTTTCTAGAACGTTTGAGTTAGCGCAAGATGCCAGTGGGCAATGGCGGATTGCTAACTTAAGTGATGGAATTTTGCTATCAAGTGGCGATGTTGATCGTTCTTTCCGAAGTTTCCCAATCTACTTTTTCAATACGGAGTTAACTTCATTAGTAACTGACAATGTGTTGGTTCCGGTAAGTAACTCAGGAGCAGCAACCTCTTTGGTTAGATCACTTCTGGACGGTCCGTCACCGTATTTATCACCGGTTGCAACAAGTGCTTTTCCAGTGGGCACAACTTTGACCTATGGCTCAGTTCCGATTACTAACGGAATTGCCCAAGTAGACCTATCGAATGAGATTTTGGGAGCCGACGAAGTTACCAGGCGCGCCTTATCGGCTCAGCTAGTTTGGACTTTAAATGTGCTACCAAATGTTTCAGCAGTGCAGATATCAGTTTCGGGACAGCCATTAGCACTTTCAAACATTGGTGCACTGCAAACTATTCAGGATTGGCAAGACCTTTCGGCGCTACCTAATTCCCAGTTGCAGACTTTGAATGTGATCCGAAACGAAGAGATTTACTCCGTTGCAACTGATGTGGAAAATTTGAAGTACATTGCTCCAGCATCGTTAGTTTTCGCAACGCCAAACTTGGCAGGCTCTCAAATTGCAACTGTCACAGCCGATCGTAAATCCCTACAAGTTACTAACTCTTCCGAATCTAAATTTGAGATTGTTGCCCAAGGAAATCAAATTTCCAAGCCGACTTGGGATAGCGAAGGAAATATCTATTTCTCAGACTTTGGTCAAGGAGTGCGGGAAGTTACCCGCGACGGCAGTTTGCGTCCGGTCTCGGTAGATGCGTCAACTCTGGGTACAAATGATCAAGTCAAGCAAGTTTTGGTTTCAAGTGATGGCGTTCGGGTAGCCGTTGTGTTATCAAATGGCATCCAAGATGTAGTTGCTGTTGGCGCAATTTTTAAGACTGACTCAGAAACTCGAATAATCGGTTTACATAGAATTGAGCGATCTATTACATCAGTTCGTGACATCGTATGGAGTTCACCAACTTCTATTGCAGTCATTGGTTCAGATGAAACAAAAAGCGAACTAGTTTTTGATGTATCGCTGCTTGATGGGAAAACAAAGTTGTACAGCACTCCGGTTGGAGCCCAACAGATTTCGGTTGATGGAACTGGGAAGCTTTACATTTCTGCCGTTGATGGCACAAACCAATTGGTGTTCCAGCAGAGCTTTGGAAGTTGGGTACAAGTCGCCTCTGGAATTGGTGGATTTTTCTCCGACTAATTCAACAACCAGGATTTATCTACACTCGCAAAATTACTGGGTTATTTCGTAGGTTCATATTTCAGACTGACTTATGTCAATTTTGAAGCAATTGGTTTTTACACCCAGATGTTTGATCTGCTCACGACTTGGTGTTGAGTTTTGCCCAACCTGCATCAAAGGAGTAGCACCTTTTAGAGCCAAAGACTTAAGTGAAATCACGTCATGCTTCTGTGCTGGTGAGTATGCGGGTTGGCTTCGAGATGCCTTGATCTGCTACAAGAATGGTGACGTCAGGTATGTCGAATTGCTATCACAAGTTTTGTGCAACACGTTAGATAAGTTCCTAGGATTCAAAAATCTAAATTTGATTCCAATCCCTAGTTCCCATCAAAAGATTAAGGAACGCGGATTTGATTCAGTTACCAACCTGTGCAGCAATATGATTCAGCGCAATAAATCGATAGCTATGGACGAAACAAATCTGTTTCTCCGTCGGATCGTTTTGGATCAAGTGGGATTGACTGCTGCTCAACGCCATTCGAACTTGGAAGGGGCATTCGGTATTCGCAGAACAGTTAATGGCACAGTCGTTCTTGTTGACGATGTAGTCACTACGGGTGCCACGCTGAATAGTGCGGCAAGGACTTTGAAATTCGCTGGTGCCCAACGGGTATTTGCCTTGACTTTGTGTGGTTCTCCGAAAACCAGATAACCTAAAAGCTGGCACCCACCCGGGTCCGTGATTGCGTTGCAAACCAGTTCTTCGAAGTTGGTTTGCAACAAGCCGATGCCAGCCGCAGGCAAAGCGGTCCACGTAAGACGACTTTTGGTCGTTGAGCACGGTGCGGTTTAGAAGTAAGTCCTGCCTGTTCTTTGATCCAGATGGTCAAAATCAACAGCGAGGGTTAGTAGTGGCGATTGACGCTGCGAAAGTTCCAGCAGGCGAATGTGGGGTCGAAAATCAGGTCGGACGGGTGGGTGTCTCTTTTTTGCCAGGCATCATTGTCTGGCACCCTCGTTACTAACCATATGTGTGACCACTAGGTTTGTAAGTGTTGGGAGCTCTTAATGGCACAGGTTAATGACCTAGAAAAGCAAGATTTCATAATTAAGGCACTGCCACTTTTCTTCGTTGCAATGACGCTTCGGCCATTAACAACTTCGGTCGGTCCGGTACTTCCTGAGATCCGGGAGGATTTTGGCTTATCTGCCACCGCTGGCTCGTTATTGAGCACATTGCCAATTTTGATGTTTGGTCTGGGCGCTTTGCTGGTGCCTCGATTACTGCATCGAATTAGCCCAAACAAGGCGATCTCGCTTAGTTTGCTAGCTCTTGCAATTGGTGGCCACCTTCGGTTACTCCCATTTGTTGTAGTTCTTTACTTGGGAACCATCATTATTGGACTTGGCGTGGCTGTGGGCAACGTAGTTCCTTCGCTGATTACCCGGAGAGATTTCCCAACTCGGATCGGTGGCGTAATGGGAATGATTGCTGGTGCGATTTCATTCTCTGCCGCAGTGGCAGCGCTCATTACATATCCAATTGCTAATCGATTAGGTTCATGGCGTGAAGCACTTGAGGTGTGGGCGATACTTCCACTTATTGTTTTCATAATTTGGCACTTCTACAAACATCCACACACTAAAGATGTACGTCTTGATACCCCGCACAACATGAAGGCTTTACTTCGCAACCCATTAGCGTGGAGTTTGACTTTGTACTTCGGCTTTCAATCCATAAATTTTCATTCAATGAATACGTGGTTGCCAACAATTTTGCGCGAAGCAGGAACTGATCCAGTTACCGCTGGAAAGCAACTAGCTCTTCTGGTGCTCATAGGACTTCCAACAGGTCTATTCGTGCCACCGCTAGCGGCTAAATTCACTTCCCAAGTTGGATTGTGCGTAGGTTTTGTTGCGGTCTTTGCCGTTGGATTGATTGGAATCTACAGCTTTGCAATTCATGGCTTGTGGCCAGCAGCAACTTGGCTTTGGGTTTTCTTACTTGGAGTTGGGCTCGGTTCCTCATTTCCCCTTGCCTTAACTTTAGTTTTGCTGCGTTCTGGCTCGCCAGAAACTGCGCGAGACCTGGGCTCTTTCATGCAAGGTGGTGGATACGTGATTTCAGCATTGGGTCCTCTAACTCTTGGATTCTTGCGAGATGTTACAAATTCGTGGTCAGCGGCATTTTTTGCACTAGGAGTCGCATTATTGGTGCAACTTATCTCAGGGGTAATTATCTCGAGGCCAGTTTTAATCACGGAGTAGTAATGAAACAATGAGTTGTGCCAAATCGCCTAGCAGACTCCACTTCGCCATATTTATTGCAGCATGCTGATAATCCGGTTGATTGGTATCCCTGGTCAGAAGAAGCATTTGAACTTGCCCGCACTCGCAATGTCCCAATCTTTTTAAGTGTTGGATATAGCGCCTGCCACTGGTGTCACGTTATGGCACATGAAAGTTTTGAGAATCCGTCCGTTGCAGCATTAATGAATGAGTACTTCGTAAACATAAAAGTTGATCGCGAAGAGTTGCCGGCAGTTGATTCGCTTTACATGGAAGCCACACAAGCTATGACTGGTCAGGGTGGTTGGCCAAATTCCGTTTGGCTAGATCATGATCGACGACCTTGGTATGCCGGAACATATTTTCCACCGCGTCCGTCACACGGTATGCCATCGTTCACGCAGGTCCTACTTGCTCTTAATGACACCTGGACAAGTGAGCGGGAACGAGTAAATGAATCTTCAGCCAGAATTATGGAACACATTGGATCTCGAAACGAACTTATTGTTAAATCCAAATCTGATTTCACTAAAGATGAAATCAAATTTGCAGTGACTTCAGGTCTGGAATCACTTTCCGCTTCATATGATCCAATCAATGGAGGCTTTGGTGATGCACCGAAATTCCCACCATCACTAACGCTGGAATTCTTACTTCGAAATGAAGCTCTTCAAAAACTAGCTGGCAGTGAGCCAGATTTCCGCGGAATGCAAATGATCGAACACACTTGCAATTCCATGGCACGAGGTGGCATGTATGACCAAATCGGTGGTGGATTTGCGCGCTATAGCGTGGATTCAACTTGGACTGTTCCACACTTTGAAAAAATGCTTTATGACAATGCCCAGCTTCTTTCCATCTATGCGCATTTGTATCGCCTGACAGGTGACAAGCAAGCATTACGAATTACAACCGAGACAGCCGAATTCTTGATTCGCGAAATGCTGACTTCAGAAGGTGGCTTTGCTGCAGCACTTGATGCCGACAGCATCGACATGGAAACTGGACATTCCGAAGAAGGTGCGTTCTACGCTTGGACACCTCAACAAATTAGAGACGCATTAGTTAGAGGCTCAGATGATTCAACAGATGCGGACTGGGTTATCCAACTTTGTAATGTCACAGAAGTTGGAACTTTTGAACACGGCAAATCAGTTCTCACACTTCATCAAGATCCAGATGATTGGGATCGATGGCATCGCTTGCGTGCAAAGCTAATTACAGCGAGAGCGGTCAGACCTCGGCCAGGTCGAGACGACAAGATTGTGGCAAGTTGGAATGGCTTAGCTATTCGAGCCTTGGTAGATGCCGGCAGTGTTTGCAACCGACCAGACTGGATAGAAAGTGCCACGCGCGCTGCTGATTTATTGGTCAGTACTCACCTAGGAGCGGATCCAACTCACCCAAGCAGGCTGGTGCGAGTTTCGCGCGATGGTAAAGCCGGGCTTCATGCACTTGGTGTCCTGGAAGATCAAGCTTTGGTGGCAAGTGCATTTTTAGCATTAGCGCAGGTAAACGGTGACGATTCATGGCGCAAGTTAGCTGGGACGCTGCTCAATGACATCCAAGAACATTTTCAGCAAGACTCTGGTTTAACGGATACCGCAAATGATGTTGAACCAGTTGCTAAAGATGTTGCAACTCGGCAAGTTGATCCGACTGACAATGTGACGCCATCAGGTTGGGCCGCAACGATCGATGCAGCCTTAACTTACGCGGCGTTATCTGGGGATGTTGAGATGCGCACTTGGGCGGAGAAATTCATTCCCGCTCTAGTTCCATTGGTTGCATCTCATACTCGGTTTGCAGGGTGGGGAAGTGCCATGTTTGTAACTTGGTTAGATGGACCACGCGAGGTCGCACTCGTTGGCTCGAGTGATTCGAAATTCCGAGAAGCATTAGTAAATGGAACAGCTCCTGGCATGGTTTATTCGTGGGGAAGTGATCAGCCATTACTCAAGGATCGAAAAGCACTTGAGGGAAAATCAACTGCCTATGTGTGCCGTAGTTTCGTTTGTGATGCACCAACTACAGATTTACAAATTCTGAAAAACTCAATAGGAGTTTTTAACTAAATACCAAATCGTCGATTTCGCGCTGCATAGGAACGTACAGCACGCAAAAAATCGATTTTGCGAAAGTTAGGCCAGTAAGCCTCGCAAAAGTAGAACTCAGAGTGAGCGCTTTGCCATAACAAGAAGCCACTCAATCTTTGTTCGCCAGAAGTTCTAATCACTAGATCTGGATCCGGCTGACCCTTGGTGTAAAGGTGCGCAGCGATGTGCTCAATGTCGATTTTTGATGCAACTTCATCAAGAGATTGGCCGGCTTTGGACTCTTCTATCAATAACGACCGAACTGCATCGACTACTTCTTGCCGGCCACCGTATCCAATGGCGACATTAACGAGAAGCCCCGGTACGTTTTCGGTGGCAAGTTTTGTTCTATTGAGTAAATCCGTAGTTCTTTCTGGCAATAGGTCTAGTGCACCTACTGGGTGAATTTGCCACCTACCCGTATCACCCAAGGCGGTCACGGTATCTACGATGATTTCTAATAGGGCATCTAACTCAGTTGGCTCGCGAAGTAAGTTGTCGGTCGAAAGCAGCCAAAGTGTTACTACCTCGACACCAAGTTCTTCGCACCATCCGAGAAACTCAGTTATCTTCTCGCCACCCGCGCGATGCCCGTGAGCACTTGGTGAACCCATTTCAGCTGCCCAGCGTCGGTTGCCGTCCAAAATGACGCCAACGTGAGCGGGAAGTTGATCATGCGGAAGCGAGGAAGTCAGTCGATGACCGTACAAGTCATATGCAATGTCGCCGACTAGAGTGCGAATTCTTCCCATGCGCCCAAGATTAGTAGATTGCTAAAGTTACCCATACATCCCCGTAATTCTTAAGAAATTAACCCATTAGCAACTCTTCGATACGGCGTGTCTGACCAAGCAATATCAACTGCAGGAATACGGTCATTCATATCGGGCAATTCCGAGCCTTCCCAAGGATAAATCTGAAAATCTGGGGTGAGCTCGTGACCGAATCGAACACTCAAAAGCGCACGTATGTTTTGGATACCAGCGTCTTGCTTTCTGACCCGAGTGCCCTGTTTCGATTTGATGAACACGAAGTTGTCATTCCAGTTGTCGTAATAACGGAACTGGAATCTAAGCGCACCCATCCCGAACTGGGATACTTTGCCCGTTCGGCACTGCGAAGTCTCGATGACTTGCGAATCAAATATGGACGCCTAGATGCTCCGCTGCCACTTGGAGATAAAGGTGGCGTACTTAGGGTTGAACTGAATCACACCAACTCAGAAATCTTGCCAGCCGGTTTTCGGTTAGGGGATAACGACACCCGAATCCTTTCGGTTGCTAAGAATCTTTCAAGTGAAGGCTGCGACGTAGTTTTGGTAAGCAAAGACTTGCCACTTCGCGTTAAAGCATCGGCCGTTGGATTAGAAGCCCAGGAGTATCGCGCCGAGATCGTGCCTTCAAGTGGCTGGACTGGTATGGCTGAGGCAACAGTTAGTGCCGCAGAAATTGATGAGCTTTACAGTGGCGAAATTATCGATCACGAAAGTGCGCGAGAGCATCCATGTCACACCGGAATTGTTCTTTCCAGTGACCGGGGTAGCGCATTAGCTCGAGTGACACCAGATAAGAGATTGCAATTAATCCGCGGAGATCGTGAAGCTTTTGGTTTACATGGGCGAAGTGCTGAGCAACGAATCGCATTGGACTTGTTACTCGATCCAGATATTGGAATCGTTTCTCTCGGTGGCAGAGCTGGAACTGGCAAGAGTGCTTTGGCACTTTGCGCTGGCTTAGAAGCTGTCATGGAGCGCCAACAACATCGCAAAGTTGTGATATTCCGTCCGTTGTATGCCGTTGGTGGTCAAGAACTTGGATACTTGCCAGGTAGTGAAAATGAAAAAATGTCTCCATGGGCACAAGCTGTCTTTGACACTTTGTCCGCAGTGACTTCTGGCGATGTAATCGATGAGATTCTAGAACGTGGGATGTTAGAAGTCCTGCCACTCACTCACATCCGAGGTCGTTCACTACACGACACGTTTGTGATCGTTGATGAAGCACAGTCCCTTGAACGAAATGTGTTGCTGACGGTTTTGTCGCGCATTGGAAAAGACAGTCGAGTTGTGTTAACTCATGATGTTGCGCAGCGAGATAACTTACGAGTTGGTAGACACGATGGTGTAGTAGCAGTTGTGGAAAAACTAAAGGGCCACCCATTGTTTGCGCACGTAACACTGAATAGATCAGAGCGCTCACCAATCGCAGCGCTCGTTACAGAAATGCTTGAAGACCTGCCTGCCTAATTCTAAATATCGTTTGTTAACCTAAATAGTGTTATGAAAAAACGAATTTGGCTTTCTGCTGCGCTTACGCTGAGCGTTCTCCTGCCGACACCAGCTGTAGCTGGACCGGTTAACTCAGCAATAGTTAAAAGTGCTGAAGATCCAACTCGCAATCTCTCCAAAGAAGAGCGCAAGAAGATTTCATTTGAAGTGTGGGTTGATTCACCGACTGCCAAATACTTGAAAAAAGTTGAATCTAATAACAACTGCAAATCAACAGGCGGAAATGGAAAGTATCAAGGAACTTGGCAAATGAATGCTGGGTTCTGGAAAACCTATGGCGGTAAGAAGTACGCCTCAAAAGCAAGTAAAGCAACCTGCATGGAGCAAGATTTGGTCGCCTACAAAGGTTGGCTAGCTCGCGGCTGGAGTCCTTGGCCACCAGCTAAAAACTTCAAACCCTAAAACCTACTTAGGTGGACCGATTGGAATGTTCAAAGCGATCGGGCGCAAGGTTTCAGCAAAGAAGTCATTTCCTTTATCGTCAACAACGACGAAGGCAGGGAAGTTCTCAACTTCAATTTTCCAAACTGCTTCCATTCCCATTTCGGGGAAATCTAAAACTTCAACTTTCTTGATGTTGTCTTTTGCGAGTCGAGCAGCTGGTCCACCAATTGATCCAAGGTAGAACCCACCATTTGCCTGACAGGCTTTAGTAACAGCATCGCTTCGATTTCCTTTTGCCAGCATGACAAATGAGCCACCAGCTTTTTGGAAGCGATCAACATAAGCATCCATGCGACCTGCTGTAGTTGGTCCAAATGAACCAGATGCATAACCTTTTGGCGTCTTGGCAGGACCGGCATAGTAAACCGCGTGATCTTTAAAGTACTGCGGCATATCTTCGCCGCGATCAAGCATTTCGAGAATCTTGGCGTGAGCTAAATCGCGAGCGACGATGAGCGGACCGGTAAGTGAAACTCTAGTTTTCACTGAAAGCTTGGAAAGCGTTTCTCGAATTTCCGACATTGGTCGAGTTAAGTCAATGTTGATGACATCGTCGTCTAAATGCTCATCTGTAATCTCAGGTAGAAAACGTGCTGGATCAGTTTCTAGCTTTTCTATGTAAGCGCCTGTGGCATCAATCTTCACAAGAGCCTGTCGATCTGCTGAACAAGAAACTGCGATAGCGATCGGACAGGATGCACCATGTCGAGGCAAGCGAATTACCCGAACGTCATGACAGAAGTATTTACCGCCGAATTGCGCACCGATTCCAAAGTTTTGGGTGAGCTTGAGAATCTCGGCTTCCATCTCAAGATCGCGATAGCCATTTCCGTCTGGGCCACCCTCAGTTGGTAGTGAGTCCAAATACTTAGTGCTGGCTAACTTAGAAACTTTCAAAGCGTATTCAGCGCTGGTGCCACCAACAACAATTGCCAAGTGATATGGCGGGCAGGCTGAAGTTCCAATAAGTCGTAACTTCTCATCCATAAACCGCAAGAAACTTTCTTGATTCAAAACTGCTTTAGTTTCTTGGTACAAGTAACTCTTGTTTGCGCTACCGCCGCCTTTGGCAATGAATAACATTTCATATGCGTTTTCGTGCCCAGGCTTAGTGTCGGAATAGATTTCAATTTGAGCTGGCAAGTTATCACCAGTGTTTTTCTCATCCCACATATTCATAGGTGAGAGCTGGGAGTAGCGAAGGTTTAGTTTTTGGTAGGCATCGTAAATACCACGACTAATTGCAACTTCATCTGGACCATGCGTCAGAATTTGCGATCCTCGCTTGGCAGAAACAATTGCGGTGCCAGTGTCTTGGCACATTGGCAAGATGCCACCAGCTGCAATGTTGGCGTTCTTCATTAAGTCGATTGCGACAAATCTGTCGTTGGGTGAAGCAGTTGGATCGTCAATGATTTTCTTGAGCTGTTCCAAATGGCTAGTTCGCAAGTAGTGCGAAATGTCATGAATTGCTTCGTATGCAACCTTTTCCAAAACACTGTCATCAATGTTGAGAAATGTCCGCTCACCAACTGTCGTAGTGGTAATTCCTTCAGTGGTAACTAGGCGATATTCGGGTTCATTGTGCGCAAGTGGCAGGATTTCGGTGTAGTTAAACGAACTCATATGGTTAGCCTAATCCGTTTTGCGAAGTCGGACCGAAGGGACCGCGCGAGAGCGAACTTTAGCTAAAGCAGGCAAAATAGAGGAATGGCTTACAAAAAACCTCGAGGGCGGGAAACTGCCTGGGACATGGTGCTATCAATGGGCGCAGTAATTGCAACCGTTGGCGTGATCATGTTGATTGCTTGGCGGCCACAGGAAGAAGTTAAGCAGCAGGTGGATTACGAAACTGCGGTTGCCAGCGCAGTCATCGCCCAAACTTGGCCAATTTCAATTCCCAAAACTTTGCCGGCTGGATATCAAGCCACCAGCGCTCGACTCGAGCCTGAGTCCTATGGTGAAGTTGGTGACATCCGTTGGATTTTGGGATTCCAAACCTCGGCTGGCGAATATGTCTCACTGTGGCAAAGTGATGGCCCAAAGGGAAAAGTAGTTGCGCCGGCAACTAACAGTGCTATCTGTGAATCAACGGCAACCATAAATGGTGAAACCTGGCAGAAGTGTGAAATCGATAAACCCCTTACTCGAGCCTTTGTAAAAACTGAAGGCGATCTGACATCCATAGTTTCGGGTACTGCGCAGTGGGATGAGCTTTTGCGATTCGCCGAATCTTTAGTGCCAGCGAAACCATAGAATCTTCCTATGGCAAAGGATCAATCTGCAGAACTGTCTTATGAGGCAGCAAAATCACAGTTAGACGAAATTGTCACACGTCTTGAAGACAAAGATCTCCCACTTGATGACATGGTCAATTTGTGGGAACAAGGCGAAAAACTTGCAGCAATTTGTGAAGAACGACTTGCGGGGGCTAAAGCCAGACTGGAAGCTTTGCGCCCAAGTAAATCTGACGAGGATTAAACTTCTTCAACTCGCGTGACAATGTCACCATTTGCAAACTTAATTCGAAGTTCGTCGCCAGCGACAACCGCTTCAGCGCTTTTTACAATCACATTTTGGGAATCTCTGACAATTGAAAACCCACGCTCTAATGTCCCTTGTGGTGACAGTGCGCGCAGAGTGCCTTGAGCCCCAGTTAAGTATGCACTTTCAAGTGCAATAAAGCTTTTCACTTTCACATGCATTGCGGTGCGCAAAACATTGTTGTCGCTCAGGCGCTGAGTTATCAAAGTGGCTGGCGAAGCCAGAGCGGGACGACTTCTAGTTAGTGCTAGTTGTTGCTCAAGCCGTGTTATGCCAGTTGAAACTAAAGCTTGAAGTCTGGCTCTAGCGTTTCTTAGGTCAGAGATTTCTTGGAGAACATCAGGAACTATTTTGCGCGCAGCATCCGTTGGAGTTGAAGCGCGAAAGTCCGCAACGTAGTCAATCAGCGGCCTGTCTTCTTCGTGACCAATCGCAGCTACTACTGGAGTGTCTATTCCTGCAACCACCCGAATCAATGACTCATCGCTAAATGGCAATAAATCTTCAAAAGCACCACCACCACGAGCAATCACAATTACATCAATGTCAGAGATTGCATCAAGTTCGGTAAGTGCTGCGCTTACTTGCTTAACGCAATTAACGCCCTGGACTGCAACTTCACGTACTTCAAACTGAACATCAGGCCAACGACGTTTTGCATTCTCAATCACATCGTGCATGGCATCGCTGGCTTGTCCACAAATTAAACCAATTCGTCGTGGTAAAAATGGCAATGGCTTTTTGCGATCCTCGTTGAATAGTCCTTCAGCCGCTAAGAGATTTCGTAAAGCCTCAAGCCGAGCCATAAGTTCGCCGATACCCACGGCACGCATTTGCAAAACTTTGAATTGCAAAGAGCCACGTTTAGCCCACCAGTCGGCTTTTACTTGAACTAGGACTCGACTTCCTTGTTCGACTGTGGTGGCAAGTGAATCCATTACGCCAGAGGCTACGTAAAGTGACAATGAAACATCGCGATCAGTATCGCGAAGTGATAGATAAGTTAGGCCTTTTCGTGGGTTAACTTCGGCTAGCTGGCCTTCAATCCAAATAGTTCCAAGTCGACCAATATATTCACCAATCATGGTGCTAACTGAATGGACAGCCAGCGGAGTCTCTGGATCCAGTCCGGGCTTTGCTGGTTCTGTCTGGTCCATGGATCTATTGTGCCTAATGCCAGAAAGCGAGAGGGGAGGCGCGGGCTTACGATAGGAGAGTGAGTGAAACTAAGAAAAAGGTCCTGCTGGCAAAGCCTCGTGGATATTGTGCTGGTGTTGATCGAGCTGTAGTCACGGTTGAAAAAGCCTTGACAGTCCACGGCGCACCAATCTATGTCCGCAAGGAAATTGTTCATAACAAGTATGTAGTTACCGAACTTGAAGCCAAGGGTGCCATTTTCGTAAATGAAACTGACGAAGTTCCTGAAGGCGCCACAGTCGTCTTTAGCGCTCACGGAGTTTCGCCGGCGGTGCACGACGAAGCTGCCCAGCGAAATTTAAAGACTATCGATGCAACTTGCCCATTGGTTACAAAAGTTCACTCTGAGGCACGACGCTTTGCTGCCGATGATTACCAAATTCTTTTCATTGGTCACGAAGGTCACGAAGAAGTCGAAGGCACAATGGGCGAGGCTCCAGAGAATATGACTTTGGTTGATGGCCCAGCACATGTGCAGGAAATCGAGATTGATCCAAGTCGACCAGTAGCTTGGCTTTCCCAAACCACACTTTCAGTTGATGAAACTTTAGAGACCGTTGATTTATTGCGGGCAAAGTTTCCGAACTTACTTGATCCACCAAGTGATGACATTTGTTACGCCACCCAAAATCGCCAAAAGGCCGTTAAGGAAATTTCTTTAGCTTGCGATGTCATGCTTGTGGTCGGATCGGCAAACTCTTCAAACACTGTGCGACTAGTTGACGTGGCATTAGAGGCTGGCGCGCGCGCTGCATACCGCGTTGATTTCGCTGGTGAGATCGATGAAGCTTGGATGGAAGGTGTTACTACGGTCGGGCTGACCAGTGGTGCATCAGTTCCTGAAATTTTGGTGAACAGCGTTCTTGCTTGGCTAGCTGAACGTGGTTATACCGATGTGGAAGAAGTTGAAACTATCGAAGAGCACTTAATCTTTGCGCTGCCGCCTGAGCTGCGCCGAGATATCAAGGCTGCCGGCCGCGCCTAAAGATTGCAACACCGGCACTCAGCGCAGTTGCGCCGAGAATCCACCAAGCGTGCATGGCAAGTCCATAAGCAAGATGCAAAAGTTGTTCGCGCAGAAATGAACCTCCGCGCATCGGTGCAAGTTGTCCAGTCGTAAGTAAGGCAATCACCCAAGCAATCGGTGCCACCCAAATTGCGGCTTGGTAATCTGCAGTTCGCACATTTATAGCGCCTACTAGGCCAACTATTACTAGACCGATATTCGAAACAATTCCAATGTCGCCCGTAAAGATAATGTCTAACGCCATTACAACCATCATGGCCGCGCTCGCCAAAATAATGACGCCTGGATAGGTCCAACCAATTTGGGCTGGGGCGCTATCTAGTGGCTCGATTGTTGTGTTTGCCATGGAATAAACGTATCGGGTGAAGGGCGAGTCCGGGGGAAGGTTGAAATACGGCTAAGGTTATGTGCCGTGGCCCTAACTATCGGAATCGTCGGATTACCCAATGTCGGAAAATCGACACTTTTTAATGCATTAACGAAGAATAATGTGCTGGCAGCTAATTATCCGTTTGCCACGATTGAACCAAACACAGGTGTAGTTGAAGTTCCAGATGCTCGCCTGCCAATTTTGGCAAAGATCTTCGGCTCAGAACGCATCCTGCCAGCCACAGTAACTTTCGTAGATATTGCTGGAATTGTTCGCGGCGCAAGTGAAGGCGAAGGACTAGGAAATAAGTTCTTGGCAAACATCCGCGAATCTGAAGCCATTTGCCAAGTGATTCGAGCCTTCAAAGACCCAGATGTAGTTCACGTTGATGGCGCGATCTCACCAAAAGATGACATTGAAACAATTAACACCGAACTAATTCTGGCGGATATGCAGACGCTGGAAAAAGCTATGCCACGCCTTTTGAAAGAGTCTCGTTTAGATAAGTCAAAAGCAGAGTCACTTGCTACTGCAGAAAAGGCAGTAGAAATTCTTAATTCAGGAAAGACCATTTTTGAATCTGGTCTTGATTACGAACCAATCCGCGAATTGTTTCTGCTAACTGCAAAGCCATTTCTATACGTGTTCAATCTCGATGAAGAAGAATTAACAGACGATGCATTAAAGCAAGAGCTAAGTGCTCTAGTTGCTCCGGTAGAAGCAGTCTTTATGAATGCAAAACTTGAGGCAGAACTTGGTGAGCTTCCTGAAGACGAAGCGTTGGAACTTTTGCAATCCGTCGGTCAAGAGGAAAGTGGTATTGCAATCCTTTCTCGAGTGGGATTCAAGACACTAGGGCTACAGACTTATTTAACGGCTGGGCCAAAAGAATCTCGCGCCTGGACTATCTCAGTTGGGGCAACTGCGCCAGAAGCTGCGGGAGTAATTCACACTGATTTCCAAAAGGGATTTATTAAAGCCGAAATTGTGGCTTTTGAAGATCTAGTTTCTGCGGGTTCGGTGGCAGAAGCTAAGTCCAAAGGCAAAGTCCGCATGGAAGGCAAAGAGTATGTTATGTCTGATGGGGATGTTGTTGAATTTAGATTCAACGTTTAGTTGAATCTAAATTCAACAGTAAACAACGCTGAATTTCAGAGACAGTAAAGTGTAGTTATAGGAATTAAAAATGTCTGAATTTCTTTATGCAGTCCAGCGCGAGTATCCAGTTTCAATCGAAACGCTTTGGGATGCTTGGACAAATGCAGAGTCACTCCAGGATTGGTATCACCCAGTTGACTTGTTGTGCCTGCCAGACAGCATAGAAAATCACTCAGAAGTTGGCGGCATTTGGTCGGTTTCCGTTGATGTTCCCGAGCACGGTTTCGTCGCTTATTTTTATGGCGTTTACAACGAAGTAAAGAAGTATGAATTGATGACTCACACTATGAGTTACACCCAGTCCCGTTCGGAATGGGAGGCGCGTGATATGTCGGCACCACACCATGATGTTGTCTTAAATTTTGAAGATCGAGGTAAAAGCTCTTGGGTGAAATTCAGTCAGTTTGGAGAAATGCCCGCTGAGCAAATTGAACTTACTAAAGCTGGAATGGAAAGCTACTTCGATTCGCTAGCAATTTTCTTAGAAAGTAACTCTTCCACTATCTAGTTGCCGCCCAAGTTTCTTACCGTTGGCATTTCGGTAAGACCAGGAGTAGCCGTTAGCTTCGAGTTTTAGCTGCAGGACTCCGTAGTTATTCTTCTTTCCGCAGATTAGTTCACCCGAAATATTTGGAGTGATGCACTTTCGTAAGTCTGCACCACCAGTGCCAACCACGATTGTGTTTACTTTATGTTCGGTTGTGGTCCCGGCTTGCACCGTGCGCTCAACTTGTTCGTAGTTATGGTCGTGACCCCACAGAACTAATTTCACATCTTTGTCAGCACTAACTAAATTCCAAAGTGATGATGTGTCGGTTTGATCTCCGTGATATCCGCGGGAAAAAGTAGGTCGATGCCAGGTAACTATTGTTGGACGGCCATCGTTATCGCGCAGAGTCTGCTTAAGAAATTCAATTTGCTTATCGCCAGTTGCACCCGTCAGCACTTCACTATCTAATCCGATTACAGACCAGGCACCCGTTTGCTTAACCCACCAGAGATTTTCGCCTGTTGCTGGCATTGAATTCTGAGCTATCAAATTTCGGTAGCCTGCCGCATTAGCAGTTCGATATTCGTGATTGCCAGGAACTGCCCAAGTCTTTGGCAACAAACTTTTCCACTTAGGCAAAAAGTATTTGTTGAATTCTTGGTCAGTCCCACTCTTGTAGACCAAGTCACCCAGAAGTAGTACTTGTTGCGGTTTCAAATTCTTAGTCAATGCGGCTGTTTTTGCCTGTCCGCCTTTAGCCATAGCAACATCGCCAACGGCAACAATTGTGACAGTGGTGTTTGCCCGTGCTGGCTGAAATGAAGATGCAATCAGCATTAATGCCAGACCTGCAACCATTGGGACTAAAGGGCGGGAACGCATAGTTTCATGTTAATTGGAACATAGTTAAGAACTTGCCAAGAGATAAGTGGGATTGGTCCTAATTTCGGTAACGGTCAAGGAGGGCTATTTCAACTAACACTTCGGCTGTTCTGCGGGCATCATTACCTTGTCGCTCAGGATCAACATAATGTGCAATGAATTCCTTTACGCCCGGCCCGCGAAGATCACTTGCATCCTTACGGTTCGTTTTGATTCGAATGACGCGTTTCAATAGTCGGGTTAATCGGTTACCAATCAACACGTTCTGAATGTGATCCAACATATCTTGCATCTCTTCTAAAGATTCAGGATGCAATCCAATTCGATTGCGATAAATGTAAGACTCTGCACTCAGGGGATTTCGATTGATTAAAGTTTCAACGTCCATTGCCCAACGCGGGAAGATTACAGGCTTGCCAAGTGCCCAAGCTTCGTAAACCATAGTGCCAAAATCGCTGATGACAACATCCGACCAAACCAATTGGCTTCCTGTTGGTTTTCGATCCGAACGATTCCGCGGATGCAGGGAAACTCGGAAAATGTATCTCGCTGCCATTTGCTTAACATGAGGTTTGAATCCAGGCAGGCTTGATGGTGCAAGCGCGTCAACGGTTTGCTCGTTTGTCCGGGGGATTACGTTGTGAGTTGGTGCCCAAAGCAATCGCAGACGATGGTGTGGTTCTTGATCTCGAGTCTTAGCTTCGGCAACTAAAGGATCTAATCGCAACCAGCCAACCTTTTTGATCTGGGATTCCAAAACCTTGATTTGGTAATGCGGATTCTTGCGATAGGTGCCTTCGATTAATCGATTTACGTGCCAGGCGCCCGGCACCAACAGGAAGTCATATTCATTTGCCAGCGGAAGAGATGTTGTTGAATCTTGGGAAAAGAAATATCGCTTGTCTGCAATGCCGTGAGCCAGAATTACATCAGCCGGCACTCGATGGGCATCTTCGAGTTCACGCCCTTGCCTAATAAAAAGCGACAAGTTAACGGCACCAGCAACAGCATCTTCGATGGAGTGGCTAACTGTGCCAGGAGGCAATTCGGCTTCAATCAAATCAAAAATCTGTTCTTGAACATTTGCATAAGTCTTGCTGTAACTCCAGCAGAAGTTGATAGCACCTGGCCTAAGCCCTGGCAGATTTGATTGCGTCATGAAACTTCACTCAAAATAGAAATCAATTCTCGCGCAGTACGGTTGGCGTCAAAGCCACGTTCTGCAGGATCAATGTAGTGATCGATGAACTCAGCAACGCCAGGTCCACGCGAATCAAAGTTTGAATCTTCAATTCGCATGCGATCTATTTCGCGCAACATCCGATGCATTTCTTTAGGTGTTTCCGGATGCAGGCCAATTCGATTCCGATAGATATATGCCTCAGCACTAAGTGGATTTCGTTCCATCAAAGTTTTCACATCAATGCACCAGCGTGGAAAGATTACTGGCTTTCCAAGCGCCCAGCTTTCAAACACCATCGTGCCAAAGTCAGAAATTACTACATCGCAAGCAATTAGCTTTTCGGTAGTTGGAGTTTTAGTTCCGCGATTTCTCGGATGGAGTGATACCTCACTTTGGTATTTCAAATAAATCCAAGGCAGATGTTTCTTAAACGCAGGAAAGCTTGAAGGTGATAATTCCGAGTCCGATTTAGTACTTGAAATTGTGTTGTGAGTTGGCGCCCATAAAACTTTAAGTTTGCGATGAGAATTAGGAGGATTAGTTTTTGACTTTGCAATCATTGGATCAAGTCGGAGCCAACCTACTTTTCGAATCTGACTATCTTGCAGAGTTAGTTGATATTTAGGATTACGCCTAAACCGACCCTCAACCAATCGGTTCACATGCCAATCGCCTGGAACAAACACGTATTTGCAGCTGTTAACTAAAGGTAAGCCGTCGCTTCCAACGATGAAGAAGTATCGCTTATCCGCAATCCCGTGAGCCATAACAATGTCTGCCGGTGTTGCCGCAATTTCTTCCCGACTTTGCCTAATAAACAGCGAAAGACTTAAGGCACCTTCAACTGCGTCTCCAACAGTGTGAACAACTGTGCCACTTGGTAGACAATCCTCAATCAGGCCAAAAATTTGCTCCTGAATGTAGGCGTAATTGCGATGTGGCTGCCAAACGAAATTTATGGATGCAGGTGGTGGATTTGGATGTGATGTCATGATTTGGCCTCATGACCACTTTAGAGCCGTTGCGCTTAAAGGCTGGGCTTGCGTGGTTCTTTACCCCGATATTTCTCAACTAGAATAAGGACAGTGACCCAATCTGCTGTCCGCAACGACCTTCGAAATGTTGCAATCATCGCCCACGTTGACCATGGAAAAACCACACTTGTAGATGCCATGCTTTGGCAATCTGGTGCCTTCCGCGCAAACCAAGACGTAAATGACCGCGTCATGGATTCCATGGACCTAGAACGTGAAAAGGGAATTACCATCCTGGCAAAGAATACTGCCGTGCGATATGTAGGACCAGCTGCCCAAGAGGGTGGCGTCACGCTAAACATTATTGATACCCCTGGTCACGCTGACTTTGGTGGCGAAGTTGAGCGCGGCCTAGAAATGGTTGATGGCGTTGTACTGCTGGTAGATGCAAGTGAAGGCCCGCTGCCACAGACTCGGTTCGTACTTCGTAAGGCGTTACAAAAACGTCTTCCGGTAATTCTTCTAATCAACAAAGTTGACCGACCAGATGCTCGCATCGCCGAAGTTGTCGACGAGACATATGAATTGTTCTTTGATCTTGATGCTGATGAAGAGCAAATTCAGTTCCCAATTGTTTATGCCTCAGCTAAAGCTGGACGCGCCTCACTGACTCGTCCCGTCGATGGCGGAATGCCAGATGAAGAAAATCTTGAGCCGCTTTTTGCGACATTGATTAGCAGTATCCCTGCCCCAACTTACGATCCAGAAGCTCCGCTTCAGGCGCACGTAACCAACCTTGACTCATCGCCTTACTTAGGTCGCTTGGCTCTGTGTCGCGTGATCAACGGAAACATCAACAAGGGACAGCAAGTTGCTTGGATGAAATCCGATGGCACAACTGAGCGCGGAAAAATTGTCGAACTATTGATGACCGAAGCCCTAGACCGGGTACCGGTTGATTCTGCTGGACCTGGAGACATCATTGCGGTTTCTGGTTTTGAAACCATCACAATTGGTGAAACCTTGGCTGACCCAGAAAACCCAATTGCGTTGCCACTATTTGTAATTGATGAACCATCAATTTCTATGACAATCGGTATCAACAGCTCACCACTTGCTGGCGAGACTGGAAGCAAGGTAACTGCTCGATTACTAAAGACTCGGCTGGAAGCTGAGTTGGTTGGTAATGTTTCGATTCGTGTACTTGAGACAGAGCGACCTGATACCTGGGAAGTCCAAGGTCGAGGTGAACTGCAACTAGCTGTTCTAGTTGAACTAATGCGACGTGAAAAGTTTGAAATGACTGTTGGTAAGCCACAGGTTGTAACCAAGGAAATTGGTGGCAAAATCCACGAACCAATGGAGCGCCTGACAATCGACGTCCCAGAAGATTACGTTGGCGTTGTTACTCAGCTCTTAGGTCTACGCAAAGGCCGCCTAGAACAGATGGTTAATCATGGAACCGGTTGGGTTCGCATGGAATACATCGTTCCAGCTCGCGGTCTAATTGGTTTCCGTACTGAGTTCTTAACTGAAACTCGTGGTACCGGCCTGATGCACCACATCTTTGAAAAGTACGAGCCATGGTTTGGTGAATTACGCACTCGTCCATCTGGTTCGCTAGTTTCCGATCGACGTGGCGCCGTAACTTCTTATGCTTGCTTTGGTCTACAAGAGCGTGGAACTTTGTTCGTTTCACCAACCACTGAAGTTTATGAAGGCATGATCATCGGCGAAAACGCTCGCGCTGAAGATATGGACGTAAACGTAGTTCGCGAAAAGAAGCTAACAAACGTTCGTTCCGCAACAGGTGATGAACTTGAGCGCTTAATCCCAGCAAAGCAACTAAGTCTTGAGCAAGCACTTGAGTTCTGTCGCGAAGATGAGTGCGTAGAGGTCACCCCGACCGCAGTTCGTATCCGTAAAGTTTTCTTGGCAAAAGTTGATCGCGATCGCAATCGAACGAAAGCTCGCAATAACTAGGTTGGCAAGATGACGTCGAACCCCTGGAAAAAAGTCGGGACCTTTGCAGTTGTAGCGATTGCAAGCGTCGCCCTATTGGGCGGGTCAATGATCGTGGTCAATTCACCAGGCGGGTTTAACGCTGGCTTAACACGAACGGTTGGAAGTGGCGATTCACCAGGGGGATTGCTGCGACTTGGATCGTCAGCACCGTGCGACTCACTTGATCCAGCCCAAACTTTTGATCCCTGGTGCGCAGTAGTTCACCGAACTTTTTCAAGAAACCTAATGTCGTTTTCTGGGAAACCTGGTGAGCAAGGATTGGTTGTTGTTCCTGACTTGGCAGCTGATTCGCCAGTTGTAAATGAGGACAAAACTTCCTGGACTTTTAAGCTAAGACCCGATGTGTTTTGGAGCGATGGTGCGCCCGTCACTTCAACTGATGTTAAGTACTCCATCCAGCGTCTGTTTGATGACTCATTACAAAGTCCCATAGCACTGGACACTTTATGTCTTCTGAGTACCTGCAGCGCTGGTAAGCCTGACTATAAAGGCCCTTACGAATCACCAACTGAAGATTTACCGTCAATCGTTACCCCAGATGAATCGACTGTCGTTTTTAACTTAAATCGATCGTTTTATGAATTCTCGCGACTTCTGGCTACTCCACAATTTGCACCAATTCAGTTAACACGAGACATAACACTGCGTGCATCTGGAGCCAATTATGCAAGTAGCCCATCTTCTAATGGTCCATTTGTACTAACAATCGATCAAGCTGACTTGCAGTATTCATTCACTAAAAACCAACTCTGGTCGCAAGCATCTGATGGCATAAGAATTCCAAAAGTTGATGCCATGTCCTGGAAGATATTCCCTGATGCCGACAGTACAGATCAAGCGTTATTAAATGGTGAGATCGATGTGAAGTTGAATTATGGGCTCGCTCCGATCGCGCGAGATGCAACATTGGCGCAAGAATCGCAAAGATCACTTATTGATAATCCAGAAATGAGTTTCGTTAACTTCCTAGTAGTTAACCCGAATATCCCACCATTAGATCGAGTCCCTTGTAGAGACGCAATTTTTTATGCCTTAGACAAAGTTGATTTACAAAATGTTCGTGGCGGAAGTGCAACAGCAGCGATTGCGCACTCGCTGAGTCCGCCAACGATTCTGGGGTACGACAGTTCTTACAATCCTTATCCAAGTGGTAGCGACGAAACTGGAAACATTCGAAAAGCCAGAGAGAGTTTGGCACAATGTGGCTACCCAGATGGTTTCCAAGTAAAGATGGCGTATGTCGCGATTGGAATTGGAAAAGACATTTTTCTTTCAGTTCAAAAAAGTTTGGCTCGAGTTGGCATAGTTGTTGATCCAGTTGAGTTTGCAAACTTTGCCCAATATTTCACCACTGGACTCGGCTCTCCAGAAACTATGAGTACACAAGGTATTGGACTTGCTTCGACCGGTTGGGGTCCAGATTATTCATCCGCACTTTCATTTTGGGCGCCACTGATTGACGGTAGAAAAATCAAACCTTCTTCCAATCAAAACTTTGCAGAACTTGATTTAGATGAAATCAATGCTTTGCTGGATTCACTCGAAGCTGCCCAGACACCAGCCGAAGCGGCGGGGTTGAATCGAAAGATTGAAGAACTGGTAATGCAGGAAGCCGTATATCTGCCGTATGCAGTGGATCGGATGGTTTTGTACCGACCGAAGGCGCTAACCGACATATATGTACAAATCGCTCTTGGTAACCAATATGACCTGGTTAACATCGGCAAGCAGGATATTCCTCAGTAAAACAAGGGGTTTTCCCGCGTAAGTATTGTCACAATCTGCCAAATTCGGTATCGGCGAAGGTATCAACCCAAATAGACTTCGAAGGTTAATAATGCCTGAATCACGGGAAGGCAATGCTGAA
>Ga0315899_10001953_pt1 | contig 23176 bp, 17 predicted proteins | sample LakEriMetagenome_2_FD_203518 | JGI IMG/M metagenome (GOLD analysis project Ga0315899, IMG submission 203518) | Freshwater fungal communities from buoy surface, Lake Erie, Ohio, United States - Buoy 4 MA112 | ecosystem: Environmental > Aquatic > Freshwater > Lake | place: USA: Lake Erie, Ohio... | reverse complement strand
GCCAAGTCGCTGACTTCTGGGTCGAAGCCAATCGATCTCAAAAGGAACCGCAGGTCACGAAATCCGGAAGCGTCACGACCAGTCTCTATGCGGCGACAGACTCAGGCGCGGTGACCGAAGTGGTCGTCGACTCCGAGGGAGCACATGGTTGGCCCGGGTCTCGGAATCGCCGTGAGCGGAACGCTCCAATCGCGTCGTTCTCAGGTTCAAAACGGGTTTGGGAGTTCTTTCGAGACAAGCAACGGGAGAATTCCAAGTAGCTCGGTCGTTGCCTTGCGCGATCGATACCTGGTCTGCGCTCGACTTGGGATCAAAGAACATCACAGCAATCCCATGGCCGCCGGGGCTACACCGTGCTGGAGGTGCCTGCGATTCGCGATCGATTCGCCCATCCCTCTGCTGGCCTTGAAGCAGACCTCGGGAATGGGCTGGGAAGGCGTGTGACGAGGGTGATCATGCCAGGTCTTCCGCCGGAATGCAGTTCCCTGCGCGGGTCAGGATTGGACGCGCGCCTCGTGGAAGAGTTTCCGCGCGAGGCTCGTCACATCCGCCAGGAAATGGCCAAGCTGCGTGCCGAGAGCCGCGAACGAAGCCTGCAGTTTGACGATTGGAACGAAACCCGTCGCTGGGCGATGGATCGGCACGGGAAGCGGGAAATCGAAGTCGACCGACTCCAGGCGACAAATCGCCTGCTGCAGGCAAGGCTGTTCGGTCGCCAGAATGCGCAGACTGGCACCGGCCGCCGGTTGCAGTTGATGGAAGGGACGACCATCAACCCGCGCCGCCCGTTCGCCCGCGCGGTCAGCCCCGGCAGCGTTTGGGATCGGGGCGGCGGGATCATGGCCACCTGCCCATCGTCGAGGAGCGACGGACGTTGTCTGCCGAGCACCTGCACTGTCCGCGGCGCGGAGTGGCGGTCAATCCCCATGACGCGGCGGACTCCAGGCAGTTGGAGATTGAAGTCGGGCACAGTCGAGCTCAGACTTTGCGAAACGTATTCCACACTTGCGATGTAAGTCGTTTCTGGAATTGGCCTTTGTGTCACACATTGACGACTTCGCGACCGGGTGGCCCCCTGCCTGTTTTTGACAATGGATTGTCCCGTGCGGACGGCTTCGCGGAACGTGTTTTCGGTGTCGACTTGCCGCTCGAAACGCGGGCCAACCACCCAGCCCATTCATAGGGAATTGTTGGTGGATTGGACGGGATGAGCGAGACGATCAATCACCACCGCTGAAGAGAGGGGGAATCGCGGTAGGAGGTCCGACGGGCGGGGGAAAACCGTTCATCCGGACGACGAAAGAAACCCGGGCGGGCTGGCGTCGTGGACATGACATCAAACAAACAGGCCAGTCCGAAGACTGGCCTGAGGGATGACCTGCGGAGCAGACTGCCGAAAGGTGGTTCGCTTATCGCCCCTTGCGGAGCAGCGCGAGACGCTTGCGGGCCTTGGCGAGGTCGGCCGCCTTGGCGGCGAATTCATCGTCGGTCTTGGCGACCCGCTTCTTGACCGCCTGCACTTCTTCTTCCACCACCCGCGGGTCGAGTTGCTCCACGGGGGTGGCACGGTTGGTCAGAACCGAAACCACCGGCCCCTTCACCTGCACAAACCCGCCATCGATGTAGTAGCTGCGGGTGCTGCCGCCTTGCACCAACCGCAACTCACCCGCCCCGAGGCGACCGACAGCCGGGGCCCGGGAGGGATAGATTCCCAACTGGCCGTCGAACATGGGCAGTCGAATCGATTCGACCGGCTCATTCAGCAGCGTGGTCTCGGGGGTGACCAGCACAATCTGCAGGTTCTTGCCAAGGGCCATGGAACGGGTCGTCGGGCAGGTGGAAAAACAGGGTCAAAAGAAAAACGTCAAGCCGCCGCAGGAGCGGATCCGGATCAGCCCGCAGCCATCGCCTTGGCCTGCTCGGCCGCTTCCTGCACACCACCGACGTACATGAAGGCCGACTCGGGCAGGTGGTCCCACTTGCCGTCGCAGATCTCTTCGAAGCTCTGGATCGTCTCGGCCAGCGGGGTGATCTTGCCCGCCTTGCCGGTGAACACCTCGGCCACGAGGAAGGGCTGCGACAGGAACCGCTCGATGCGGCGGGCCCGGTTCACCACCTGCTTGTCTTCTTCGCTCAACTCATCGACACCCAGAATGGCGATGATGTCCTGCAATTCGCGGTACCGCTGCAGAATCTGCTGCACGCGGCGGGCCACCTTGTAGTGCCGTTCGCCCACGTACTGCGGATCCAGAATCCGGCTCGACGAGGCGAGCGGATCGATGGCGGGGTAAATGCCCTTTTCCGAGATCCGGCGTTCCAGGTAGATGAACGCATCCAGGTGGGCGAACGCCGTGGCGGGGGCGGGGTCGGTCGGGTCGTCGGCCGGCACGTACACCGCCTGCACCGAGGTGATGGCCCCGCTCGTCGTCGACGTGATCCGTTCCTGCAGTTCACCCAACTCGGTTCCCAGGGTGGGCTGGTAACCCACGGCACTGGGCATACGCCCCAACAAAGCCGACACTTCCGAACCGGCCTGCGAGAAGCGGAAGATGTTGTCGACGAACAGCAGCGTGTCCGAGCCGGTCGCGTCACGGAACCACTCGGCCATGGTCAACGCAGTCAACGCGACCCGCAGACGGGCTCCAGGGGGTTCGTTCATCTGGCCGAACACCATGGTGGTCTGCTCGATGACGCTGCGACCGGTCTGACCGATCTTGGTGTGCTGCATTTCCAGCCAGAGATCGTTCCCTTCGCGGGTCCGTTCTCCCACCCCGGCGAACACCGAGAAACCGCCGTGGGCACTGGCGATCCGGGCGATGAGTTCGGTCAGGATTACGGTCTTGCCCAGACCGGCACCGCCGAACAAGCCCGCCTTGCCACCGCGGACGAAGGGGGTCAGCAGGTCGATCACCTTGATCCCGGTCTCGAAGACCTCGGTCTTGGCGCTCAACTTGCCGAGCTCGGGAGCATGCCGGTGGATGGGCCACCGCTCCTCCGCCTTGACCTCGCCCCGGCCGTCGATCGGGTCGCCGGTCACGTTGAACACGCGGCCCAGAGTTCCCTTGCCAACGGGAACCGACACGGGGGCGCCGGTATCAACCACGTCCATCCCGCGGATCAAACCGTCGGTCGAGCCGAGGGCCACACAGCGGACCCGGCCCCCACCCAAGTGCTGCTGCACCTCGCCGGTCAGGTGAATCTCGACCCCCTTCTGGTTCGAGTCGATCTTCACCGCGTTGTAGATTTCGGGAAGTTTGTTATCGGGGAACTCGCAGTCGAAGGTCGACCCGATGACCTGGGTGATCTTGCCGATGTTCTTGGAGCCGGTAGCCGTGACCATGTGTCTGTTCCGGATGCTCGGGAGACCCGTGGGGGTCGTGAAAGTCTGCGTGATGGGCGAAGGAAAAGCGGAATGACAGGAGAGCGGGGCGACCGGGTTACTTGATCGCCTCGGCCCCACCGATGATTTCGCTCAGCTCGCTGGTGATTTGGGCCTGACGGGCCCGGTTGTACTGCCGGCTGAGCGAACTGATCATTTCGCCAGCGTTTTCGGTGGCCCCCTTCATGGCGACCATCCGGAAGATCTGTTCCGACACGGCCGCATCAAGGAAGCACTTGAAGAGCCGCGCCTTGAAAGCCGCCGGCAGGATCTCTTCCAGAATCTCCCGGGGATTCGGGAGAAACTCGTAATCGACGGCCGCTTCCGTTGCCCCTTCCTTGACCTGCGGCTTGGCCAGGGGCAGCAGCGAGTCGAGGGTCGCGATCTGCCTCGACGCCGACACGAACCGCACATAGGCCACATCGACGAAATCAATCGACCGCGACGTGTACTGGGCGATATAGCGGGAGGCGATCTGGTCGACCTCGTCAAACCGGGGCTTGTCCTCAAACCCGGTGAATGACTGGCCGTAGTCGATCTTCTGGAACTTGAGGATGTTGATCCCGCGTTTCCCCGAGACCTCGATCCGCAGGTTCTGACCGGCCGCCTTGGCGTCCCGGATGCGCTGCAGGGCGATCTTCATCACCCCGGCATTGAACCCGCCGCAGAGGCCACGGTTCGAAGTCAGGATCAGGAGGATCCCGTTTTTCTGCTCAGTCCGCCCCTCCAACAGGGGATGCACGAAGTCGGTGGCCGAAGAAGCCAGGTCCGACGCCAGTTCGGCAATCTTGTTGGTGTACGCCGACGCCTGGGTGGCGCGGTCCATCGCCTTCTTGAACCGCGCGGTGGCGATCAATTCCATCGTCCGCGTGATCTTGCGGATGTTCTTGACCGCCTTCAGGCGTTTCAGTACGGCACGTGCTTTGGCCATGACTTTGCCGGCAGGGCTGCGAGGGGAATGGAAGCAGGAAACTCAGTCGGACAACTACTTCGAACTCTCGGCGAACCGCTTGCGGAATTCGTCCAGAGCCGCCCGCAGGGCTTTCTCGGTGTCGTCGGTAATGTTCTTCGACTCGATGATGGCGTTGCGGACTTCCGACTTCTCTTCCCGCATGAACCGCAGCAGTTCCTTCTCGGCCTCGGCCACCCGGTTGACGGGGACAGCGTCGAAGTAACCCTGCGTACCAGCGAAGATGCTGGTCACCTGGTCGGCGAAGTGCAGCGGCTGGAACTGAGGCTGCTTGAGCAGTTCGACCATGCGGTAACCCCGGTCGAGACGACCCTGGGTTTCCTTGTCGAGTTCGGTCCCCAGCTGGGCGAACGCCTCGAGTTCACGGAAGGCGGCGAGGTCCAGACGCAGACCGCCGGCGACCTTCTTGTTCTTCATGGCCTTCGTCTGGGCGTTGCCACCCACGCGGGAGACCGAAATACCGACGTTGACGGCGGGCCGCACACCGGCGAAGAACAGGTCGGGTTCGAGGTAGATCTGCCCATCGGTGATCGAGATCACGTTGGTCGGAATGTAGGCCGACACGTCTCCCTGCAGCGTTTCGATGACCGGCAGAGCGGTCATCGAGCCACCACCGAGTTCGTCGCTCAGCTTGACCGAGCGTTCGAGCAACCGGCTGTGGCAGTAGAACACGTCGCCGGGATACGCCTCACGTCCGGGAGGACGCCGCATCAGCAGCGACAACTGCCGGTAGGCGGTCGCCTGCTTCGAAAGATCGTCGTACACCACCAGGGTGTGCTTCCCCTGATACATGAAGTGTTCGCAGATCGCGGCGCCGGCGTAGGGGGCGATGTACTGCAGCGGAGCGGGAGCACTGGAGGGGGCGCTGACCACCACCGTGTAGTCCATCGCGCCGTTGGCCCGCAGCGCCTCGACCACGCTGGCGACCGAGGTCGCCCGCTGACCGCACGCCACGTAGACGCAGATGACGTCCTGCCCCTTCTGGTTGATGATCGTGTCGAGGCAAATGGCGGTCTTGCCGGTCTTGCGGTCGCCGATGATCAGCTCGCGCTGACCGCGACCGATCGGGGTCATCGAGTCGATGGCCTTGATCCCGGTTTGCAGCGGCTCGGTCACTGGCTGGCGGCCGGCGATACCCGGAGCGATGGTTTCCAGCGGCCGGCTCTGGGCGGTGACGATCGGCCCCTTGCCGTCGAGCGGATTCCCCAGCGGATCAATGACCCGGCCGACGAGTGCTTCGCCGACGGGAACCGACAGCAGGGCTCCGGTGGTACGGACCTCATCTCCCTCGGCGATCTTGAGGTAATCCCCCAGAATGATCACACCGACCGAGTTTTCCTCGAGGTTGAAGACCTGACCGCGGGTCCCGTTGGGGAACTCGACCATTTCGCCCGACATGGCGCCGGCCAGACCGTAGACCCGTGCGATGCCGTCGCCAACTTCGAGGACGCGGCCGACTTCGCTGGTCTGGATCTGTCCGCGAAAGTCCTCAATCTCCTTCTGGATGACTGAAGCGATCTCGTCCGCTTTGAATTTCATTTGTGCTCCTCTGCTCCACGCGCTGCTGCAACTGCCGCAATCGCGAACGCAATGAACCGTCGTAGACCGTGTCCCCCACCCGGATCCGCAGACCGCCGACGAGTGATTCGTCGACCGTCCACTCCACAATGGGGGTGAAATCGAGGGATTTCGAAAGACTCTCTTCCACCAACCGATGCATCTGCGGGGTCGCCGGGATCGCCGACGTCACCTGCACCCGCCGCCGCCCCGACCGCAACTCCGCCTGCAATCCCACCTGGCGACAAATGGGCTGCAGCAAATCCAATCTCGAATGCCGGGCCAGGACCTTCAGGAAGTTCACGAACAGCGGCGATCCGCGGCCATCCAGAATCTTCCCCAGCAATGCCTCCTTGTCGTCCTTCCCCAGCGCGGCTGATGACAACAGGCGGCGCAGATCCGCCTGCCGGGGCAGAACCTCCTCCACAAACTCCCGCAGTTCCGCCACCACGTCCGCCTGCTCAGCCGCCGGAATCGCATCCAGCAGTGCGTCGGCATAGACCCGCGCGATCGAATCCACCGAAGGATCTTCGAGCACGCTGGGGATTCGCGTCTGAGGCTGCTGGGTGTCAGTCATGATCCGTTTCAAACAGGCAAGATCAATCCGGCTGGAGCGATGCGTGGGACCGTCCAACCACTCTCTCAACAAACTCCGGGGGGCCACCCTCCGGGTCAATTCCACCCGCTCAAACAGCGGGCGCCGACTGCGGGCTGGGAACAATCCTGAACTCGGTGTCCGGACCCTGCGGAGAGACCACCGGGCCTGAGAACACCATCACAAGAATCTCCCAGAGCCCCCTTCCGGGAGCTGGACATCCCCACCGCGGAGGGCTACGCCTTCCGCGATGAAAACTCCTGCAGAGCCTCACGAATCAGCCGCTCATGGTCGGCTCCCGTCAGGGAACGTCCCACAACCTGCTGCGTTGCTTTGGCCACCGTGCCCGACATCTGGTCGAACAACTCGTCGAGGGCCGCGTCCTTGGCCCGCTGAATCTCCACCAAGGCCCGGTTCTTGCTCGACTCGGCCTCGCGCTGCGCTGTCGCGATGATGTCATTTTTGGTGACTTCGGCATCACGCCGCGCCTCGGCCAGAATCTCACGCACCTGGTCCTGCACCCGGTCCAGCTTGTGCTGGTGGTCATCGAGCAGTTTCTGGGCCTTGATCCGGGCATGCTCGGCATCCGCGAGTGCCGCCTGGATCTTTCCTTCCCGCTTGTCCAATCCCTCAATCATCGGCTTCCAGGCGAGCTTCTTCAGCACGAACAGGAAGACCCCGAAGGTAATGAGGGTGAAGATCGCGAGATCGACATCCGCCTTGTGGGCCGTCATCGGGCCCTCCACCGGATGTTCGTGTGCCGCGTCGTCGAGGGGTGCTTCCGCAGCGGCCGCCGGGGCGTCCTCCGCGGAGACTGGATTGACCACCGCGAAAATCAGCGACACACAGGTCAAAGTCAAAATCCCGGTGCCCGCAAGAGACCGGCAAAACATCCTGAAATGACTCATGGAGGCAAACATCCGCGCGTGAGACAACGAGACCAAACGGACTGGAAAGACCCCGATCCAGGGCGTTCGCCGAAACGAACGCCCCCGGAATCAGCCCTTCACAATCAACACGATCAGGGCGAAGAACGTCGCACCTTCCAACAGCGCGGCAGCGAAGATCATCGCACCACGGATGTCGTTGGCAGCCTCGGGCTGGCGGGCGATGCTCTCCAGAGCAGCCGAACCAATCTTGGCGAAGCCGTAGGCGGCTCCCACGATGGTCAGAGCCGCACCAAAGGCCGCAGTGCCGGGGAACACTCCCCAACCAGCAGCGTCTCCCTCAGCCGCGAACACAGGAGTCGCCACAAACACCAAGCTGAGCACCAGAGCCAGCATGCGAAGCGTACGATTCACGGAACTCTCCTCTCTCTTTTTCTCGACAGTGACGGAACAGACAGATCAGCTTCGCGCGGAATGCGCGGATCACTCTCAGCAACACCGGCGGGCCATCGGCAGGCCCCGGAAGGGCCCTGGCAATGACCAAGCCGCCACTCTAGTGCGGATGCTTGGCAGCCGCAATGAACAAAGTCGACAGGTACGCGAACACGTATGACTGCAGGAACGCCACGAACAATTCGAGCAGCCCAATGCCCACCTGCCCCAGAATGCTCGCCGGGGCCACCAGATACACCAACTGGCTCGCCCCCGCTTGGGCAATGAATCCGAGAATCACGGCAATCACTGTGTGACCCGCCATGATGTTGGCGAACAACCGCACCGCCAGCACGCCATGCTTGATGATCAGCCCGATGAACTCAATCACCCACATCAGCGGCTTGAGCAGAATCGCCAGTGCCGGGGGCAGGTCCATCGTCGGAATCAATGACAGCCAGAAACCCACGAACCCACTGGTCTCGGTCCCGGCGCGAATCACCATGCAGAGGGTAAATACGGCCAACACGCCGGTCACCCAAATGTTTCCCGTGGGAGATCCCAGCCAGGGAACCGCCCCCAGCAGGTTGCAGAACAGCACGAAGAAGAAGACCGACCAGATGTACGGGAGATACTTGTCGGCCGGGTGCCCCACGGCAGCGGACGCAGCGGTTGCCGGGACTGCATGCCCATGTCCGGCGTGACTGTGCCCTGCATCACCGTGATCAGCGGCAGCATGACCATGGTCGCCGTGTCCCTGAGCCCCATGGTCGTCATGTCCATGTCCGTGGTGATCATCACCAATCGTCGGACGGACCACTTCATCGCGCAGAAACACCAGAATCGCTTCGAAGAAATTCCAGAACCGGCCCCGCAAAGGCTCACCCGAGGCGACGCGCCGGGCCAACCCCTGGAAAACCAGCACCGCCAGCACCAACACCAGCACCTCGATCACCATGAACTTGGTGATCGTGAACAGCTTGCCGAAAGGCTGGGGAATGTGCAGGTGCCCGCTCCCATCGGGAGTCAGGAACCGGGGGACCTCAAAAAACGTGAAATCCCTGACGTGATGAAAGACGTCATCGTGTCCGGATGCCATGGAGGTACGTCTTCTCTCTGCAGGACCTTGTCATCCACCGGCCGGGAAGGCAACCGCCCCACCCGCACCACGTGGCTCAGCTCAAACCACTTCCAACCACGAACTCAAAATCACGGGCAGTCGGGCAGCAACTGGGAGCCCAGCCGAGCCGGAGCTCTTGATCAACCCGGCCCCCCCTCGTCGCCCACAGAGCCTTCGCCCCGAGCAGACACAGGCCGCCTTCGCTCCACCACCGGAGGCATCAACAACCACGTCTCACAAGCCAGACCGGCCAGATAAAACACAGTCGTGACCAGCAAGACAGGTTCCCAGGGAGCCTGCCAGACAAATCTCATCCACAGCAGCCCCAGCAGGCACATGCCTGCCCGGGCCAGCATCCCGACCAACAGCAGGGGCAACACCCAAGGCGTGTCCCGGCCGAAATGTTGCAAGACGAATAACAGACTGCCCGGCAAGAGGCAACAAACCAGACCCGCGCCGGAAATCCGTATCCCCCAACTCTCCCACCGCAGCGATGTCAGTGGTGCCATCACCACAAACAGAACCACGCACAGCCCCGCCAGCCACCCAATCTGCCACAGTGGTGTGGAGGGCCTGTTCACAATGTCACACTCTCACCTCAGACAACCGCGGGCCATTCCGTCAATCCCTCACACTTCCCGCACACACACCACCGCACGCATCACTGCGAAACCCGGGACCGCAAATCAACAGTCGTCAGACATCCGATCCCCTGCCGCCGGGAGACGGACTTCCAGTTGCCGGTTCGACCGCCCGCACACCCCCCGCCGGCACTCCGGGCCTCGCAAGTCGATCCTGGCAACCTGTCTCGCCGAACATCGAGGTGCCGGATTGTTTCCGCACACGTCCTGCTGCGGACCCCGGCCGTTTCGTCAGCCGCAGCAGTCCCAAGAACAATCCCACCACCGCCCCGGCGACGAGACACCAAGGGGTAGTGCCGAGCCACGCATCGCACGCGATGCCGAGCACGGCCGGCAACACCATCAGCAGTGCACTCGACACGACCTCGGAGTACCCGAGCATCCAGTTGGCCAAACGACGGTTTTGATCGCCGCCGGACTGCCGCATGTCGACCTCCCGGATTGGGCTGGAATCCGCAGGCTTCTCCGCAGAAGAGCCACACCCTACACCCTCGTTCCCTCTGGTGTCAAAACCCGACCCTTTGAAACACGGAAATTCCCAAAGCTGGTGCCATCGCGACAGCCAAAGGACAGACCCTGGATTCTGTGCACCCCAAGATACCCCCGGATGCCCCCCCTCCACCGAGAGAGCCGCCGAACCGCTCCATACCCGTGTGCCGCCCCTGGGCCACTGTTTTTTTCTCTGAAACCGCCGCAATTTTCTTGGGTTTCGGCCCCATACCTCACTGGCACAGATTTGCACCTCGTGGTCGGATTTGGTATCACCAATCTTGGCGTAATGAGCGTCGCAACCCATTGCGAAGCAAGTTCTTAAAAACGGGAACCACTTCCCCGCCAGCGAGCAGTCCCCCAGTGTCCACCTGTATGGGTTACAGAATACCAGCAACCCAACGCTGGTGGTGATCCCGAATGCCGAGCCTTTGAATGCCGACCCCACCGCTGACAGCTCTCTCCCGAGAGGCTCTCGAAAAGCTGGCCAAACGGAGGGGTCTCTCCAAAGTGTCGGGGCTCACCAAGGCGCAGCTGATTGAAGCACTGCAGCCGACCCCCAATCGACAGGGGCCACCCAAAACGCCCGCGTCCCGCAAGGGGACGACGGCGAGCCCGGCGAAGAAACCGAACGCGGCCCGACAGTCCGCCTCCAGTACCACGGTCAAACCAGCCAAATCGGCGGTGGTGCCACCCGCCGGGGGTGCGAAAGCGCCCCGCAAGGCGAAGGCGATTGTCCCGGCTACCGGTCCCGCCTCCCCTGTCGCGAAGGCTCCCCTCGAGCCCCACCGCCGCGAGATTGCCCTCGGCAATCCGCGCACGACGAAGGGTCAGAACTCCCTGGTGGCGACCGCCTGCGACGCCCATTGGATTCGGGTGACCTGGCACCTGTCACGCGACAGTGTCGACCGGGCCCAGTCACGGCTGGGGACCGAGTGGCACCGCGCGGTCCCCATCCTGCGGATTTCCCGGGTCACCACCAGTGATCAGGCGGCCGGTAGTGAGGCGTTCGCCAAAGATGTGATCATCGACACTCCGTGCAACACCCACTATCTGGCTGTGCCCCAACCAGGACGGGCCTTTCGGGTGCAGATTGGTTACCTCGGAAAGCAGGGAACATTCTTCTCGATGGCGAAGTCGAATGTCTGTCACCTGCCCAAGCCCGGCCCCGCGCAGTTGCCGCGTGAACCGCTCCCCACATCCGCTGCGGAGGGAGGGGAACTGCTGACCGACCCCGCCGGAGGTGATGACGACAGCCCGGTTCGTCCCCTGGGATTCTCGGCCCTGTCACATTTTGGCCCCAGTGCCTCACAGAAACGGCTGACGGGGGAATTCGAGTTCAAACTGGCCACCGAGCTGGTGGTCTATGGCAGCACCCGTCCCGGCTCGCAGGTCACCGTGCATGGGGACCAGGTTCAGTTGCGGGACGATGGCTCGTTCACCTTCCGCATTCCGCAGCCCGAAGGCCGGCAGGTGCTGGCGTTCACCGCAATGGATCCGCGGGGGAACGAACGCCGGATGATCGTGGTGGCGATGGAACGCAACACCAAGGAACTCGAACGCCAGTACTTCGACGGCGGTCACGTCGATGGGGCGGAGGACTGAGGGACCGCCCCAGACGCCCGGGGCCGGAACCGGTGCGAACACTGGTTCGAGTCTCCTCGCCGGGGGGTCCGCAGATCTGTCTGCAGCGCGCACACATGCCCCCGCAGGCCACAAATCGGCCTGCGGGGGCATGTTCTTGCTGGCGCCAGCGGATGATCCTCGGGGCTCCTGAGCCTCTAGCTCTTCAACAGATCGGCAATCGCCGTCCGCTCTTCCCGCAGCTCATTGACCGTGGCCGTGATTTTCTCGCGGGCGAAATCGTTGTGCTGGATCCCCTGCACGATCTTCCAGGTCTTGCCATCGGTCGTCAGCGGGAAACTGCTGATCAGGCCGGGCTCCACCCCATAGCTGCCATCACTGCAGACCGCCGCGCTGAACCACTTGTTGGCCGACGTGGGGAAATGAATGCTCTTGAGGTTGTCGATCACCGCATTGGCAGCCGACGCCGCGCTGGACGCCCCCCGGGCCTTGATGACCGCCGCCCCGCGCTGCTGCACCGTGGCGATGAAGTCGTTCTTCAGCCAGTTCTCGTCGCGGATCACCTGGGTGACCGGCTGGCCATCGATCTTCGCCTGATAGAAGTCGGGATACTGGGTGGCGCTATGGTTGCCCCAGATCGCCAGGTGCGAGACCGACGAAACGGGACGTCCCGCCTTCTGGGCCAGTTGGGAAACGGCGCGATTCTCATCGAGACGGGTCATCGCGTAGAACCGGTTCGACGGAACTCCCGGGGCGTTGTTCATGGCGATCAGGGCATTGGTATTGCACGGATTGCCCACCACCAGAACCTTGACATCGCTGGCGGCGGCCGCCGCGATGGCCCGCCCCGTGCTGGTGAAAATCGGCCCATTGACGCGAATCAGGTCGGCCCGCTCCATTCCGGCCTTGCGGGGCACACTCCCCACGCAGACGACGTAGTTGCAGTCTTTGAACCCCTGCTCGAGGTTGTCGCTGGACGCTTTCACCACTCCCGCCAGGGTGGGGAAGGCACAGTCATCGAGCTCCATGTGCACCCCGTCGAGGGCTCCCATGGCGGGGGGCACTTCAACCAGATGCAGTACGACCGGTTGGTTCGGGCCGAACACCTCGCCCGAAGCAATGCGGAAAATCAAGCTGTAGCCAATCTGACCGGCGGCACCGGTGACTGCCACGTGAAGGGGGGTAGCCATTGTGAAACGTCCTGGAATGAGGGAAAGACTCTCTTCCTGATGTAACGAACAGCGCCCGACCCCGCAACCTTGCCCCCCACAGAGACACCTGTTCCCACTGGGCAATGTCGTTTTCCACTCCCCTCCGGCGACTTGAGAAAGAACTGACAAGGAATTTCGAAATCGACGGAAAACCGCGCAAACACGCAAAATACGGAAAACAGGAGGGTTACAAAGAAAAAATCGCCCCTCCATTCGCTACAGGTTGTCGAACTCCCCAGGGACCGTCCCCCTCCCCGCGATGGAAAAGTGGGAAGAAATGACCTGTATCGCCCCCCCTTGCCAGTGCTCAAGAGGGCGACGTTGACACGTTTTTCCTGCAGAATTACAACTCGTGACCGTCCGCTGGCGGAACCGCATCTTGCGTTTCTAAGTGGAATTCTGTGCTCAACTTGCGGATTGTTCCTGTTTGGTCGAGACGAGGTCCGGTGCGGACTTTTTCCCTGTCTGTCCTCTGGGTGTTGCTGGCTTCCGCTTGCGGATGCCAAGGCTGCTCCACAACCCCTGGGAGACCCCCCACCGCCTCGATTCCCGCCCCCTACGTTCCCTCGGCTCCTCTGCCCCCACTCACACCGCCGGTTGCTCCGGTGGTTGCTGTCCGTTCGAATCCCTGGAAGCCCGACGTGGCGGCACGTCCGTGGAAGTACATCGTGTTGCACCACACCGCGACCGCCACGGGCAATGTCGACAGCATTCACGCTGAACACCAGAAGAAAAAGGACAAAAGTGGCAATCCCTGGCTGGGAATTGGCTACCACTTCGTGATCGGGAATGGGAACGGGATGGCGGACGGAGCGATCGAACCGACGTTCCGTTGGCGCACCCAGATTCAAGGGGCTCACGCCGGCAGCGCCGAGCCCGATTACAACCAACTGGGAATTGGCATCTGCCTCGTGGGAAACTTTGAGGATGCCCCTCCTACCGTGGCCCAGCAGAAGAGTGCTCAACTGCTGGTGCAAACCCTGCGTCAGGAATACTTCATTCCGATCGACCAGGTCGTTCCTCATAAGGAAATCCGGGCGTCAGCCACCGCCTGCCCCGGAAAATTGTTCCCCCTGCGGGAGATTGCCCAAGAATACCCGGGCGTCTTGTTGGGAGTGGATCCCGACGGAGTACCGGTGGAATCCTTGGCGGGTTCTCTGGAGAGGACTTTGAGATGACATCACGCTGGTCCCTGGAATTGGCCATCGACCCCGGTCGGTCGCAGGTCACCCATGACGCCCACACCGCCATGGACCCCGCGGTCTGGGAGGCGGGTGTGCCGTTGGCCCTGCTGGCCCCACCAGCCCGGTCAGGGGCCGAAATCGACGGCCTGTTCCTGCCCGAAGGGTACGAACCGACCTACGCCTATCCTCTGCTGGTCTGGCTCTCGACAGTTCCGGTCTCGCCCTGCGAATTCGAGCGGCGGATGCGGGCGATCAGCGAGCGGAACTATCTGGGAGTGTGCATCCCGGTCTCGCCTCAGGCCGAGGTGGCCGATGTGGCCCTGCAGGTCCAGAACGTCGTCTGTGCCGTGCGTCGTGACTACCACGTCCACAGCGAGCGCATCGTTCTGGTGGCCACGGCCGACGCGGCGGCTGTGTCGCTGGAAGTGGCCCTGCGGCATCCAGCCTGGTTCGGCGGTGTGGTTTCTCTGGGCCCCCCCCCCACAGCCCGCTGCCTGCTGGCCGAAGCGGGCCAGTTGCGGGGCTTCCGGGCGTTCCTGGGGGGAACTTCGGGGAGTGATTGGCCCGCCCTCAAGCAGACCGAACGGCTGCTTTGGACCGCCGGTTTGAATGTCCGGCTCTGGCAATGGACCGAAGGCAACCGGATCCCCGCGAATGTCTGGCGCGAGCTCAATCACTGGCTGATGGCCGGCATCGAGGCCGAAGCCACAGTCTGGGCCTGAGCCCACACAATCCCGCACGCCGGTGGAGTGTCACGTCACTCCACCGGCGTGTTTTTTTTTGCAGGGCCGGTCAGACGCCAGCTTCTCTTCCACCCTCCCCCGGGCCGAGCGCAACCTTATCCCGAGCTCGCGAAGACCGCTTGGTCTCCACAGGAACCCGGCGACGACTGAGCCAGAAGTTTGGCCCCGCCTCCCCAACGACGTGGCCAGAGGCTCGCCACCGGGGTGGCCCAATCGTTCCGCTGGTTGCTGCCCGAGGTGGCTGGGCATTCGGAGCAGCCACCGGGTTGTCATCCGGGTGCCTTGGCTCACGCGACCTTTGTTTCGCCGCGGTGATGTCCATATTGGCCTCCGACCACCCGGCTCACCACACTCATTCCCGCCCGTCACGACCGTCTCGTGATGACAAGCCCGACTCGAGAATTTGAGAAATCGGGCGGGGGCAGCCGATTGTCGCGGGTCAGAGAGGCCACCCCGGGCCTCCTCCCTGGCCGACCCATGTGACCAATCGGGTGACTAGCCCCCCAAAAAAACAGCCCGCGGTCGGCACAGGACCGACCACGGGCTGGGATGAACAAAAGCCGGTCAGCGACTCACAGGCATCTGCTGCCCACCCGATTGTGGATGGGCAGGAATGAGACCGCGGGGGCCAACCAGGTGCGTTGCGAGCTCCTACTGGCTGTTGCGACCGCCACGGCCACCGGGCCGACTGCCGCCGCCGGGACCACTGCTGGGGAACCCGCCGCCGCCGGGACCACTCGACGGAAATCCTCCCGCACCGCCCCCCATGCCTCCCATCGGACCACCCATGCCCCCCATGCCGCTGCCGGGGAAGCCTCCCCCCCCGGAACCACCCGACTTCAGAGAGTTGCGGCCCTTCTTTTTCTTCTTGCCATCTTTCTCATCCTCTCCACTCCCGCCGAAGAGGTTGAACGGATCGCCCGACCCGGACGCGGGGGACTTTTCTTTCAGGTCGGCGTATTTGTCATTCTGCTCCTTCATCTTCTTCCGGAGATCGCTGATTTCCTCAGTGGACCCGCCATCGATCGGCTGCAACTTCCCCAACCGGTTGACGGTGACCGCCTGATCGAGCTGAGACTGCAGCGACATGACCAGCTTCTGGTCTCCCTCGAGCCCCAGGTCGGCCAACACACCGGGTTCCAGCTTGGGGCTGGGTACGGCGTCGAGGAACAGATCGCGGCTCGCAAAATTCACCTTCCCCTTGGCGAACGTCTGGGCCCCAATGTTGGGGAATTCCAGCTCTTTATCCCCCCCCACATATTGGCCAAACTTGAGGGGAAGCGACGCTTCCACAATCGAGCCAAAATCGGTGTTGAACTGGAGCACATCCAGTTCCGCAGCCCGCTGCGGTGTGGGGGGTTTCGACACCCGGTGAACCATGTACTGCACTTCCGGCGGTGCGATCGCGGGAATCGACGGCTGACTCCAGTCGGACTCGCGGGTTTCCCCTTCCGCCACCGAAGACTGCCGCACGAAATCGGAATTGTAACTCGGATTTTCGATGATCATCTGCACGCGGTAGATGTAGCACTCGTTCGGCTCCACATCGAAGTCGAAGAAGCGGAACATCACCAGGTCGGCTCCCGAGGAGGAGATCTGTCCGACCACGGGCATGCCCGCTCCCCCCATGCCGGAACCCATGCCAGGCATCGACATCCCGGCACCACCAGGCATCGACATACCCGCGCCACCCCCTGGCATCGACATGCCAGCCCCACCGCCGGGCATCATCCCGCCGGCACCGCCGCGGCCCATCGCCCCCGACATCAACTTGCCCATATCGGGACGGGGAGCCACACCCGAGCCACCGCCGCCAGGAATACCCCCCGGAGGCATGGAACCCATGCCCCCCATTCCACCCGGCATCGAGCCCATGCCGCCACCGGGCATCCGGCCTCCCCCCTTGCCCCCCGGAGCGCTGCCCGGCATACCGGCCCCCATGCCAGCTCCCATGCCGCCGCCCCCCATGTAATCGGCCACCGAGCCAGAGAAGCCTTCATCACCCAGCCGATTCGCCGCATCCCGGCGCATCCGCTTGGCATCGCGTTGCCCTCGCAGCAGCCCCCGACGATTGCGGCCCCCCTCTTCGTCAGCGCCTTCGAGCGCCTCAGCTGCGGCGGCGTTTTTCGCCTCTTCTTCTTCCCGCTGCTGCTTGTCGAGCGTGGGAATGCGGGGGTGCACCACGTACCGCGGATCCCAATCCCCATCGGCCCGCCGGGGCAACGACATGGTGAAGACCCCTTCGATGAACTCCGCCGCCACCAGGTCGGCTTCTTCCAACACCACCTTGTTGAGGGTGTCGAGCGCCGAATCGATCTTCACATCTTCCCACTGTCCCGACCACGGATCCTTCGCCGGGATTGCCCGCTTCCGCTGCAGCTTGAAGTCCGCGTAGTTCAGCAACGACTCGGCCTGGGACAACGTCTCGAGATGGTGCGCTTTCCGCAACCGGTCCAACTGGGCCCGGCGTTCGACCACAGCGGTCACCACAATCGCCCGCTTGCCCCGCGACTTGACCGCGGCCCCGGACGATGCGGCCGCCATTCCCGACTTGCCGCCATCGCTCGACGACTCCTCCAACTGTGCGCCCAGATCCAGCGTCCCCCCAGCCGCCCCGGCCAGACCCCCACCCCGCTTGCGATCCTTGGGCTTTTCGGGCTTGGGCTTGGTCTCGGCCACAGGCTCTTCCTCGGCCGCCTCGGGCTCCTGCTCTTCCAGAACCGGAAACTCAATCGCGCGGGCGATCAGATCGACCGGCGGCAGCACTTCGACTTCATCAGCCGGCAGTTGGTAGGTCTTGACCTTCGGCGACAACGGGATCTGGTACTCGAACTGAGCCAGATCGATGGGGGTCAGCGACCCCTGGATGGCGCTGTCGGCCGAGGCAATCAGGAACTTTTCCTTCTCATCCGCCGGCCAGCGATTGGCCGCCAACTGGTCTTGAACTTTGCGGGCCTCCGTCTCCATTTCGAGCGGATTGCGGCCGTACCCTCCCCAACTGGTCATGGCGAGACACAACAGTGTCACCAATCCCGCAACCCCCATCCCCACCTTTTCGCCGTGGTTCAGGAAGAACTGCTTGTAGTTGTACGTCTTGATCTTCTCAACCAGGTTTTTCATGGCAATTCCCCCGTCTTGGGGACTGGGAACAACGATCAGACAAAAGTCGGGAAAGTTACGGAGGGAAGACCAGGCTGGTCCTCCGGGAAATCACTGCGGAGCGGTCCCCGCCGGCGGAGCGTCCGCAGGGGGATTTTCAGCCGGTGGGGTGGCCGGTTCGGGAGCCCCTTCCGCCGCAGGAGCGTCCGTCGTCGGTGCCTGCGGGTTGGTGTTCGTCGCCGCCGGAGATTCCGCGGGGGAACCAGCAGCGGCATCCGTCGCCGGCGGATCTGTCGCCGCGGCCCCGGCTGTGGGTTCGGGGGAACCAGCCACTGAGCCATCAGCATTGTCCGTGCCGGAAATTGTCGCCGCATTCGCCGGAACTCCACCCGCTCCAGGACCAGCCGCCGGGTCAGCTCCCGCTGCCCCCGCCGCAGCCCCTGCGGGAACGGTGGTTCCGTCGGCCGGAACAGCCGCTCCGGGACTCGTCGCCGGATCGGTTTTCGCCGGCGGATAGACCTTGGCCAGAACTTCGGGCTTGGGCTTCTTGTACAGCGTGAACCAGCCATCCAGGGCGACGTTCACCAGGTTCGGATTCGCCAACGGATCGACCTTGGGAGTTGCGGCTGCCTCAGCTCCCGCTCCGCCAGTCAGTCCCCCCAGGCCTCCGCCGGTCAAGCCAGCCGTTGCCCCACCCCCGGAAGCGGGAGCACCCGGCACCCGGCCTCCCAGCAGCGCACCCGCTGCCTGGCCCGAGACACCGCCACCGCCGCCGCCGCCGCCCATCTTCGCCATCGCCCCACTCATCGCCTTCATGGCGTCGATGCCACCTCCACCAGACATCATGCCCATGCCGCCACCCATCGCTCCTCCCCCAGCGGCCAGACTGCCAGCAGCCCCTCCGGAAGAGCCCAGAGGCAACAAATCCTCCTCGCGGACATCGGCCACATGCACCCGCGTCACGCGGGCGGGCCAACTGAGATTCGACAGCAGCACCAACAGCTCCGGTACGCGTGTCTGATCGATCTTCAATTCGAGGTAGAAGCCACGAGTCCGGAACTCATCGCGATCCTCGACGTATCGGCGAGCAGGATTCTCCCCTGGCTCTCCCAGTTCTTCGATGGGATCAAACGTGACCGCAGGCACTGTCCCGACGGTGCTGGCATCGCCGGAGGCTCCTCCTCCCCCCATGCCGCCCCCACCCATGCCTCCGCCAAATCCAGACGCCTTGAGGCCTTCCTTGGCCATCTTCGCCATTTGCTCACCCATCGCCGCCGCCCCACCCCCACCCGCACTGGCCGATGTGGAAGACGCCGAACTGCCTCCCGACTTCTTGGTCAGAGTGATGGTGCTGCCCGAGCGATTCCCCCCCCGCAGGTTGAACACGGTGATCTCGGGGATCACGGCATCCACCTGACTGCTGGAACTCTGATTCAGGCTGCGGACCACCTGGATGATCGCATTCGCCAGCCAGAGATCCTCCTGGGCTTCCTCAATTTCCTGCGACGAGGGATTGTCGGTCCGGACACCCCCCACCGCCTCGGAGATGGGGAAACTGTCGAGAGCGATCGCCACCTTGCCCCTTCGCCGACCCTCCTCTTCGTCCTCCACCACCGGCTCGAGTTGGTCGTAGACCTCTTTGCGGAAGCTGAGGTAGTTTTTCCGGTAATAACCCCGGTCCGCCGAGGTGAACTGCTCGGGATCGGTCGTGGACATTTTGGGAGGCCAGACCTTGAGCGGCTGCTGCATCTCCCAGAGCTGCACCTGAGCCTTCAACGACTCGAGTTCCTGGACTTCATTGATCTTCTTGAGCTGGCTCTCCCAATCACTATTCGGGTCGGCAGCCGAGGCCTTGAGCTGGCTGAACTGCCCATCCAGCTTCTTTTGCCGCTCGTCGAAATTCTTGGCCATCCCCGAGCTGGCCAGAAACCAGCCGATCAGCGGAAACAGAACCGCCAACCCCAGGAGGATCCAGAATTGGTACTTGAGAACCTGCTTCAACTTGTCCATGGCTCACATCCGCAGTTGGAGAGTCTCGTGGTCTCGGTCGAATCCCAATCCCCCGACGGCACCGGGGGAGCATTCATCAGGGTTGGGCGGGAATCAAAAAAACCCACCGGTGTTCAGGGAGTGTCAGGTCGGGCTGTTGGCGGCGTGCTGGCTGATCACTGATCATTTTGTCGCGGCCGGAGTGGTCGTCGCCGTACCGGCGGCAGGTGCTGCCCCTGCCGCCGCGTCACCCGTCGTTGCCCCCCCGGCAGCCGCCCCGGCCGCGTTGGGGTCAACCTTGGGAGCATCGGGATCGACGGGCACCCGCTTGTCGGGAGGGGTTTCCACCCAGACAAACTGAGCCGTGAATGCGGTCCGTTCCACCTTGATGCCAGTGGACTCGTCCCCCTCATCCTTCCGCTTGCCAGTGGCCGCGGCTTTCTTTTTCTTTTCCTTGGCCTCGGCCCGGGCCGCCTCTTCGCGGGCCGCCAGGGTCCCTTCCGGGATGTAGGCGAACGACGCGCGGGGGAGCGAGGCCGAGATGGTGGGCCACTTGATTCCCAACTGCCGCACCGGAACCAGGCCCATCGGCTGTCCGGTCGTCAGGTCGCGGACCTCCACCTGCCAGCTCTGCAGATTCTTGATCAGCGTCTGCTGCACATATTCGGCGTCCGACATGCCGGTGTCGTCTTCGTTGTGGAAGTGGACCCCCTGCAACGTGAAGACATACCCCGCCCCCGTGGGACCATTCTTCGAATCGGGCTCCCGCATCCGCTTCTTCGCGTCGTCGCTGAGCCCCTTGTACCAGTCACCCAGGTTGTCCATTTTCTGGGTCGTCACACCCAGCAGACGGATGCGATTGCGTTTTGCCGGTTCGACCTCCTGGGCGTCCCCGTAATCGCGGGGGAGTGCTGCCTCGATCGCTTTATAAACCTCCAGCCAGGCGGTTCGCCCGGTGGTCGATGAGAGGAGCGTCTCAAGGTCTTTCTTCAGCTTGCTGTTTTGTCCCACAGCCGAGTCGTAGGACGATTTAAAACCGTTTTTCTGACCGATGGCCTGATCGGCTTTCTTTTCGGCTTCCCCGAAGTATTCGGGGCTGACCGTGCCGGCCCGGAGCCCGGAGCCCAGCAGAGAGAGCGACAGCCCTCCCAAAACCAGCGCTGCCGCCGCGACTGCCCACGGCTTTTTCTTTCGCACCAGCCGTTGCGAGGTGATTTCGGGGGGCAGGAGTGAGGTGCGCACCCGGGTCAGATTCAAACCCTGCAGAGCCAACCCGTACGGAACGGCAAACGACAGAATGTTCTCCTGGAACAGCGGGGCGTTCAGCACGCTGTCTCCCGCCAGCCCGGGATAATGCTCGACCCGCTCGACATCCATCTGCAGGTTTTGCTGCAGGAATTTCTGCAGACCCGCCAGCTTGAACCCGTTCCCCACCCCCAGGATTTTCTCGATCTTGGCCTCGCGGTTCACGCTCGAGAAATAGCCGATGGAACGCTGGATCTCCGAGACGAAATCGTTGAACACCGGCCGCAAGGCCTGGAATACCGCCTTGGGATCGGGGGCCTTGGTCGCATTGCACTTGAGATGCTCAGCCTTGGCGAAGGTGAGCTTCATTTCCTTGGTGAGGGCTCGAGTGAAGTGGTTGCCCCCCACGTTCACATTGCGGATCCAGATCTTCTTGCCATTCGAGACGACCAACGTCGTGGCGTCCGACCCCATATCGAGCACCAGGTGATACGGGCCCGTCTCAACCTCTTCCCCGCCCCCCTGCATCCCCAACTGGTCATGGCAGAGATAGTTGTAAAGGGCCAGCGGCGCGATCTGCACCAGGTCGACTTCAATCTTCCGCTGGATGAATGGGTTCAGTTGCTGCATGACCTGTTCGCGCTTCATCGCAAACAGGCCCACCTCGGCATCCAGCAAAAAGCCCCCCTCGGCTCCCGAGCCTCCCAGAGGCTGGTAATCCCAGATCACCTCTTCCAGTGCGAAGGGAATCTGCTGCCGGGCCTCGTATTTGACAATTTCGACCACCTTGCTCGGCTCGACCGGTGGCAACTGGATGAACCGCGCCAGGGCCGACTGCCCCGGGACGGCAATCGCAATCCGGTCCCCCTGCACCCGATTGCGTCCCAGAAAGGTATCGAGCGCCTGGCCCACCAATTCTTCCGGATTGGCGTCGGGCTGACTGAGGATTTTCGGATGTGGGATGTAATCGAAATGGGTGGCCAGCACCTGTTTGGCCGCCTCGGCGAACACCAGGCGAATCGCCTTGAGCCCCGCGAGGCCAATTTCAATGCCCCAAACGCCTTGTACATCGGCCATCGTCGCCACTCCAACCCCGACCACCCGGGATGTCTGCAGGGAATCGCCCAGAATCTTCAAACTAACACAGCTTTTCCAGTAGCGTCAACCAGAAAAGCCCCAGAGAAACAAGGGTTTCCCGCAGTGTCCGAGTGTTGGACGTCGCAATCGCTGCGAAAGTTTCCGGAAATCGTGATTTTCCAGGAACCGTCCCGAAGCGCAAGTTTCACCAAAGCATGCCGGCATCAGGACCGGCAGACAGCGCGCCTGCCCGGACCGCGGGACTGCCCCCCACACAGACCTGGGAGAGTTGTCGGATCACCGGCAACGACCCCGCCAGTCGCTTCCCGCCTGCCGCTTGCCCTCGACCCGGAACGGTCGTGCCCCGGGAAGGAACAGGAGAGAAGGGGCCGTTTGTTTGACGTCCCGCTACGGCTTGTCGGAAAACGGGTCCCAACCCGGAGTGCCTCCGGTTGGTGCCGATGTCGGGGCGTCCCCCGACGTTGAATTTCGAACAGGCCGGAGCGCGAACCGATCCGACCAATCGAAACCGGCAACCTGGTAGACCTGCCGTCGCGGCGGGCGGTTGCAGTCGTTCAGCGTGGAGTCGCGATCGAGTCTCCCCGGATGGGTATCGTTGGGGAGACGCCGCTCCTCATCGATCCCGGCCAACGGACCGGAATATCCAACCGGCGATTGATCTCTTCCGGAAGGGACCGCAGCTGAGGTCGGGTCTTGGATACCAACTCGGCCCCGCCGGTCATTGCCAACCGGATCCCTGGCTGGCAATGCGAAACGGGGGGATGCCCGGAGGGACCTGTGTTTTGCAAGAGCGCAAAAAAAACCCCGTCAGGGGATACCTGACGGAGTGTTGAGAATGAACCCGGCGATGACCTACTTTCGCACTGGTGGGCACTATCATCGGCCCCAGAAGCTTAACTGTCGTGTTCGGAATGGGAACGAGTGTTTCCTTCAGGGTATGTTCACCGGGAAGA
>Ga0315899_10001952_pt1 | contig 23179 bp, 22 predicted proteins | sample LakEriMetagenome_2_FD_203518 | JGI IMG/M metagenome (GOLD analysis project Ga0315899, IMG submission 203518) | Freshwater fungal communities from buoy surface, Lake Erie, Ohio, United States - Buoy 4 MA112 | ecosystem: Environmental > Aquatic > Freshwater > Lake | place: USA: Lake Erie, Ohio... | reverse complement strand
GTTTTGATTTTCCGCCCTTTTTCGCGGCAATCGCTACGGCGAAGCGACCCCCACGCGCCGCCCACGCGCCCGCAAGGTCACGCCCGCGCGCCGCCAACGTCACGGCGGCGCGACAGCTTCGCGATGGGGTGCGAGAGGGGGCGGAGGCGTGGGGGACAGGGTACGCATCCGGTCATTGGATCAGGGATGGGCGGTGTAGGACAGGGGGATCACCGATATAAGATAGCTTGGGCAGCGGATATCCGATTTGCTAAGCATGGGCACTTCCAACCCTCAAATGTACATACGAAAACCTGTTTACCCTTTGCTTACGCCAGATCAGTCATAACCCCTCCGCGTTCGATGGAGGCATTGTGATCCAAGATAGTGACATCGATTCAGCGGTATCGAAAGGCCTGCTGAGCCGCGACGCCGCTCGTAAACTTCGTAATCACGCTGCTGAAAGCAGAGGAGCCTCAGCCGCCGACGAAGAAAGGTTCAGCGTCACGAGCAGTCTGGCTGACATCATGACATGTGTCGGATTACTACTCATATTTCTCGTAGCATTCCAAATGCTCTTTTCAATATCTCCTCCCGCCACATTAACGTTGGCTCCAATACTTTGGGTCTTGGCGGAATATTTCACCCGGAGGCGGAAGCAATTCTTCGCCAGCCTTTTGCTGTTTGCGATCTTTGTGCTGTCAATTGGCATGGCCATGGTAACGTTGGGATTGGAAGTCGCGGGCCCGGATCAAGCGGCACCAACCACCACGCCCAATCCTACCGGCCTGCCGCCTTTAGTCTCTATTTTCATCGCCGCCGGAATAGTCATGGCCTGTGCAGGCTGGTGGTGGCGATTTAAACTGCCCATCGCATACGCGGCAGGCGTGGTCGCGCTCATCAATCTTATGATCCATGTCGCCCGAATTGCCGCGCCGGATATTCCAACCGGTGCAGTTAGCATTTTGCTGTTACTGATAGGCCTAGCGATTTTCGCTCTCGCGATGTGGTGGGATATAAGTGACATCCGCCGGGAAACGAGTCGAAGCGACGTCGCCTTTTGGCTCCATGTCGCTGCTGGCTACCAGATCGCGGCGTCCGCGTATCGCCTGTTGTTCGGCGTGGTTGGCCCTGCATCGGGCTGGGAGCGGCTTTACCGGTTCACCGTTCAGTCCCCAACGGGAAATGAGATGATCGTGGCTGCCCTGATCTTCATTATTTTCTGCTGGATTGCTGTCATCATCGACAGACGGTCGTTGCTGATGTCGAGTATCGCGTTCTTGGTACAAGCCATCGCTGCTCCACCTTACGGGAAGGCGCTAACGACAAATCCACTCGCAATAATATTTCTTGGCAGCCTTGTCGTGCTACTGTCAGTCTTGTGGCAAAAAGTCCGAGCTTTGGCGCTCGCGCCCTTGCCTTCGGTGGTTCAGGCCCAGCTACCGCGCCAAGAGGTTAGTTTTCGAGATGACCGTCCAGTTTATTGATCGCCATTTGGCAACATCTCCCACTCGCGGGAGATGTCGAGGATGGGCGCATTTCTGGTCGCTGGGATGACGGGATATGGGCGACGGGGAAATAGGATGGTGGGGAATGGGTGCTGGGGTGTCGATGGTTTCCAGCCCGCCCTCCCTCAACCCCGCACCACTCCCGCATCCCCCTCACCCGTGAAAAACCGCTCTATCACCTCGCGCGCCAGTCTTGCGGGGCGGAGGGTGTCGGCGTCGATGCAGCACCAGCTGGACTTGACTTCGGCCAGCACTTCCTCGCCGCGGCGGATGACGGTTTCGTAGAAGGCGCGGGCGCCCTGCACTTTTTCTAGGAGGACGGTGGCGATCACTTCGTCGTCGAGGAAGGTGGGCTTGCGGTAGGTGATCTCATGCTTGAGCGCGACCCAGAGATGCTGGGCCACTGCTTCGGCCGGGGCCAGCGCGCGCCAGTGATCGAGCACGGCGTTCTGCACCCATTTCAAATAACTGGCATTGTTGACATGGCCCATGAAGTCGATGTCTTCGGGATCGATGCCAACGGGGTACAGGTGGGGAATCGCGCTACTCACATCATTGTAAATAGCATTGCCGCAAGCGCTCCGAAAGGGCGCACATGGAAAAAGGGGCCGGATTTCTCCAACCCCTTCCCCGCTGCCTAGCGCATTTTCGCGATGAGCGAAGACGCTCTAGATTGTTAATGCCGCATTTTCCGAGCCGTCGACCGTAAACGGTCAACCTGAAAATGCTCTGAGCGTACGGTCAGAAGCGCCAGCCGACGCTTGCCACCACCTGATGCCGGTCGGTGTCGATGTTGAACCGCTCGCTGGTCGCGCCATTGGGGAAATCCAGCTGGCCATCGGTATAGTTGGAATAGCGATATTCGACCTTGGCGAAGGTATTGGCGTTGATCGCGCGCTCGACGCCGCCGCCGATCCGCCAGCCGTCCAGCTTGAACGAGGTATCGGTGGTTTCGTTGGTGTTGCCGGCCAGCACGTTCAACTTGCTGTTGGTGTAGCCGCCCTTCACATAGACGAGGGTCGAGGGGTTGGCGAGGATGCCCGCGCGCGCGCCGACATAGAGGTCGCGGCCCTGGCTCACCCGGCCGAAGCCGAACTGATCGGTCGGGTCAAAACGGTCGCTCTTGGCGGTGGAGTCGGTCCATTCGCCCTCCACGCCCACGACCGCGCCGCCCAGGTTGACGTCATAGCCGACGCCGACACCGTAGAGCAGTCCGTCGATCGACTGGTCATCACGACCATTGTCATTGTCGAAATCGCTGCCCGCCCCGACATGGTCATAGCCAAGGATGGCTTCGACGCGGGGGCCGGTGAAAGTGGGGTTCACGTCCTGCGCGAGCGCGGGGGTTGCGAAGGGGGCGCCGGCCAGAAGGGTTGCGACCATCAACTTACGCATAAAGGATACTCCGATTGTCATTCTCTTTTCCCCTGTCAGGGGTGAGACGCCAAAGCCGGAGCAAAGCCGTTTTGTTTCATGAACCTGAGATAAACAATTGAAACTGTTGCCATTATAGCACTGTTGGCGCTCCGCTCGTCGTGCAGTCGTGCCTTTGCGGCGACCGGCTGACTCAGCATTCCACCACATTGACGGCAAGGCCGCCGAGCGAGGTTTCCTTGTAGCGGCTCGCCATGTCCTCGCCGGTCTGGCGCATCGTTTCGATCACGGCGTCCAGGCTGACGATGTGCCGCCCGTCGCCCTGAAGCGCGAGATAGGCAGCGTTGATCGCCTTCACCGCGCCCATGGTGTTGCGTTCGATGCAGGGGATCTGGACGAGGCCGCCGATCGGATCGCAGGTGAGGCCGAGATTATGCTCCATGCCGATTTCGGCGGCGTTCTCGACCTGGCTGTTGGTGCCGCCCAGCACCGCGGCTAGGCCTGCGGCGGCCATGGAACAGGCGACGCCGACTTCCCCCTGGCACCCCATTTCAGCGGCGGAGATCGAGGCGCGCTTCTTGTAGAGAAAGCCGATGGCGGCGGCAGTCAGGAGGAAGCGGCGCTCGCCGTCCCGGTCCGCGCCGGGGACGAAGCGGCGATAATAGTGCAGCACGGCCGGGATGACGCCGGCCGCGCCGTTCGTGGGGGCAGTGACGACACGGCCGCCCGCCGCATTCTCCTCATTCACGGCAAGCGCGAACAGGCTGACCCACTCGAAGATCTGCGCCGGGCCGAGCGCGTCCTGTTGTAGTCGCAGCCGCTGATGGATGGCGCGGGCGCGGCGGCGGACCTTGAGCCCACCGGGCAGCATCCCCTCCTGCTCCAGTCCACGGTCGATCGAGGCGGACATGGCGTCGATGACGGCGTCGAGGAAGCTCTCCGTCTCGCCCTGCGTGCGCCACGCGCCTTCGTTGCGCAGGACGAGGGTGGCGATGGAGAGGCCGCTTTCCTCGCCCTGGCGCAACATTTCCGCGCCGGAGGAGAAGGGGTGCGGCTGGACGACATTGTGGCCGAGCGGCGCGTCGTCGCTGACCGGAACATCGCCCGGCAACACCGCGCCGCCGCCGATGGAATAATAATCGCGGACGAACGGGTCGTCCTGTCCGTCGAACCAGGCCGAAAAGCGCATGCCGTTGCTGTGCGCTTCCAGGAATTCGCCCATCCGGAAGAGGAGGTCGCGCTGTTCATCGAAGGGGACATGCCGGTCGAGCGCGCTGCCCGCGCGGATGCGGCCCTCCCGGCGGATCGTGGCCAGGATGGCGGGGATGGCGTCGGGGTCGACGCCTTCGGGGCGATGGCCCGACAGGCCGAGCAGGATGGCGCTGTCGGTCGCGTGCCCCCGGCCGGTGAGCGCCAGCGATCCGAACAATTCGCACTGCACGCGGGCGGGCATGGCCGGCAGCGAATCCATGAACAGCAGCGCGGCACGCATCGGACCGACCGTGTGCGAGCTGGACGGGCCGATGCCGATGGTGAACAGATCCATGACGCTGATCGCGGCGGCGGCGTCGATACGGCTTCTGGTCACGTCAATAATCCTTGGACACGCGCACGTTGGCGCTTTCGCGGCCTAATGTGGAGATGGCGGCGAGCAGCGAGAGCCAGCGCGTCACCTGATATTCGATCCGGGTCGCGCTGTAGCCCTGCCCGTCGGTGATGAGTTCGACATAGGTTTTGCGGGTGAGATATTTGCCCGCCGCGATCGACGTGCCCTGCCCTTGCGTGGGATCGGCGGCGATGATGCGCAGCCGGTCGAGGCCCGCCGCGCGGCGCACCGCATTGATCGGGTCGAGCCCGCCCTGCCCCCGCAGCGATCCCACCGCCGAGGCGAGCTGGAGCGCTTCGGGCGCGGACAGGTTGGTGATCGACGTGCCGAACAGGATGCGGGACAAAAGCTCGTCCTGTGGCATGGCCGGGGTGCTCGTGAAGGTGATATCGGGCCTGAGGCCGGTGCCGCCGACATGGATGGTGGCGGACAGGTCGCTGACGTCCGCCACCGCGCTGATGTCCAGCGTGGGATTGGTCGGCACCTTGCCGTCGAACAGGATATTGCCTTCGCGCAGTTCGAAGCGGCGGCCGGCAAATTCATAATTGCCGCGCACCAGTTGCGCCCGGCCGGCGATCGCGGGGTTGACCACCGTGCCGCCAATGTCGAGATCGGCGCGCCATTCGCTATCGAGGCCAAGGCCCGTCACCATCAGCCGGTTGCGGGCACGCGCCTTGATCGCGAGCGACCAGGGGATGTTGGTGCGGGGGCGCTCTATCTCCTCGCCCGACCGATTGATTTCCACCACCCGCAATTCGGGAATTTCCGCGACGGCGGCCGCACGGCCCAGGGTGAAGCGGCTGCGGTTGAGGACAAGGTCGCCACCGATGCTGCCGCCCACGCCATCGGATTTGAGGGTTATGGGGCCGGTCACCGTCGCGGCAATGTCGTCGCGTTCCAGCAAGGCGGCATTGTCCGCCTGAAGCGCAAGATCCATGCCCACGCCAGCGATGCCGTTGAAGGTGAAGCGCCCGGTGCCGGTCACGCCGCCGCCATTCTGCGCCGTGGCGGAAAAGTCGGATATGACCAGTTGCGCGCCGGAGAAGCGGCCGCGGGCGCGCACGCCACGCAGGCGCATGCCGGTGACGGGGCTGTTGATCGTCGCATTGTCGGTGGTGAAGGTGCCGGTGATGGCCGGCTCGCCCAGCGTGCCGCGCGTGTCGGCCGACACGGCGACCGGCCCGCCGATGTCGACGATCTCCACGCCCGTCAGCCGCCAGAGCGTGTCGGCCGTGCCGTTGTAGCGCAGCTGCGCGAAGAAGGGCGCGCGGTTCAGCCGTTCGACAAGGCCGCCCTGGGCCGGCAAGGGGTTCAGCAGCGCCTGCGCCCGGCCGATGGTGCGCCCGTCTGCGACAAACACCATGCGGGTGGCGAGGCGGCTGTCGGTCAGCACCGCGTTGACGCCGACATCGACCGGCCGGGAACTCAAGGAGAGGCCCGAGCGGGACAGGCCCCGAACCCGCAGTTCCGCCTTGCCCGTGGGAAGGCCGCCGCCGCGCGGCTGCGCATAGCTGAGCGATCCGGTCGCGAGACCGCCAAGGCCGAGATTGTCATAGGCGATGTCGAGCAGCGAGAGCGGCAGCCTTTCCATCCGCGCCTCTATATGGGTCGTGGCGCTGCCCAGTTCGCCCGCCAGCTGGAGTGATCCGCCAGCATAGCCGATGGTCGCGGGCGAAAGCCGCCAGCCGTCCTCCGTCCGGGTAAAGAGCGCCGGGCGACCGAGGCGGATGGCGCGTTTGTCGATCGTGCCCTGCGCCGACAGGCGGATGCGGTCCGGTTCGACCTGCGCGTCGGCCTGGATGTCGAAGATGCGGCCGCGCTGGCCCGACAGGCTGCCCCTGATCCGGCCCCTGCCGTCGGTCAGTTCCGCATTGGCGGCAAAGCGGCCGAGCAGGATGCCGCCGACGCGCAAGCCCCGCGCCTGCGCCGTGGCGTTGACCGTCGTGCCGGACGGATCGAGCAGGATGGTGCCGTCGAGCGTGCCGCGCCGCACCGCGATGACCGTCGGGCCATCGAAGCTGGCGTCGTTGGCCGTGAGCTTGAGCTCCACCTGCTGAACGCTGTCGACCGGGCGGAAATTGACATAGCCTGTGACGGGGCCGACCACGCCGAGCTGGCCGTCGAGGCCGCCGGGAAGCGGGCGGATGTCGCCGCTTGCGGTGACGCCCGAAACGGCCAGGTTGGCGACGCGCACCACCGCCTGCCCGCCCGGCGGCAGCAGGATCACCCCCCGGCCGGTGAAGGGACCAAGGGTGGAGCCGCCGTCCGCTGTATAGCTGTAGCCGCTCGCATCGGGGATGAGGTGCGCGCGCACGTCGCGCAGGCCGAGCGCGTCGAGCGGGCGTTGCAGCAGCAGATGGATTTCCGGCTTTTCGATCAGGCCATCGAGCGTCAGGCGCAGCGGGCCGTAGCGCGCGTGGCGGCCGCTGCCTTCCAGATGCAGCGTCTGGTCGGGATGGCGCAGGCCCGACGCGGTGAGGTTAAGCAGCGGCGCATCGAGCTTCAGGCCGGTGAGCGCGATTTCCCCGTTGGGCAGAAGTTCGATGCGGCTGCGCGCGGTCGGCAATCCGCCCCCCAGCGTTCGCAGAAACTCATTGTCGAGCCGGCGGACGCGGGCGGCCACCGACCCGCTGAGGCCGAAGGCGCCATCGCGGCGCGGCACCGCGCGCAACTTGGACGTCAGGTCGATGACGCCGAAATTGGGGATGAAAAGGCCGTTGATCCGACCGTCGAGCCCGAAGTCATAACGGCCGCTCGCCAGGTCGACGAGCATCAGCAACTTGCCGCGCAGCTTGTCAGAGCGGAAGGGCATGGGATTGCTGACGATCTGTTGCCCGGTGATCTGGAGCACGCCGTCAATCTGGAAGTTGCGAACGATGCCCCCGACCAGGTCACCCTGTCCTTCCAGGCGGCGGGCACGCAGGCTCAACGGCACGAGCACGGGCCCGGAACGGGCTGTGCGGCCCCTGCCCTGCGCGCGCACGGCATGGATCACGGTCTTGCCGAATGCGATGTCGCGGGCCGTGAGAAGATATTCGTAGCCAAGTGCGTCGAACGCGCCGTCGAGCCGCACTCGCGCCGCAACGCCGTTGCCGCGCATATTCTTGACCAGCGCCTGCGGCCGGGGAAGCGTGAGGGACAGCAGCATATTGTCGAGCGCATTGTTGCGCAGGTCAATCGCGCCATCGGCGACCAGATCGAAGGCGGAGGACTGGAGCGTCATGCGCCCGTCGATCACGCGGTCGACCATCGTGCCGCTGGCCCGCACGGCAAGGCGGGGGTCGGCCAGGCGGCGCAGCAGTCCGTTGCCGGCGATCGCCTTCCCGGCGATGGTGCCCCGGGCGGAATAAGCGCCGCTGCGCGCGGCCAGCACGAAGTCGGCGGCGGGAACGGCATCCAGCGTGGCGGCAAGGCGGCCGTCCCAACGGGTCCAGCTGCCCTTGCCGCCGATGCGCAGGTTTGCCGCCTGGACAAGTCCCGCCATCTTGCCCAGCACGCCGTCCTTGGGCGCGTTCACCGTCACGTCGAGAGAGAAGCGGTCATTGTCCGGCCGGCTGTCGAGCGCGATGGCGAGCAGATCGCCGCCATCGAGGGTTCGGGCGGACAGATCGATGATGGCGCGGCCGCCGCGAATGTCGGCATCGCCCGACAGGGTGGCGGTCTGCGCCCGGCCAGTGACCGCTGGCGCGAGGTCGAGGCGGCCGACGGAAAACTGCATCAGCCGGATGTCGAAGCCGGGCAATATGGGTCCGCGCCGCTGCGTCGGATTGAGCTTTGGCAGTTTGTAGAGCGTGGCCTGCGGAATGACGAGGCGGTCGATGTCCAGGCGGTTCGACGCCCAGGCGAAGGGCCACCAGTCCAGCTCCACGCGCGGCGCATGGAGGAAGCGGCCTTTCGGGTCCGACAGAGTGAGGTCGCGCAGCACCGCGTTGCGATAAATGCTGCCCTCGATCGATCCGACGCCGATCCGCAGGCCCGACGCCGAACGGATGGTGGCGATGCGGCTGGCGAGGAAGCGGTGGCCGCCATCAGTATCAAGCCAGGCCAGCGCGCCCACGACGACCAGCAGCAGGGCGGCGAGGATGGCAGCGACCCAGCGCTGCCAGCGGCCGTCCCAGGCCCGGCGATGCGGCGCCGGTGGCGGTGGTGGAACCGGCGGGGCGGCGTCGTCGCTCATCAGAAGGCCTGACCGAGCGAGACATAGACGGCGATCTTGGGATCGCCCGACTGCGGGTTGATCGGCGTGCCGACATCGACGCGGATCGGACCGAAATTGCTGTAGTAACGCACACCCATGCCCGCGCCGATGCGCAGGTCGCGGAAGCGCGGCAAGAAGCTGGTGGAGATATTGCCCGCGTCGATGAAGGGCACGACCCCGAAATCGCCGAAGCGCACCCGGGCCTCCAGCGAGAATTCGGCGAGGCTCTTGCCGCCCACCGGATTGTTGTCCGGGCCATAGCGCGGTCCGATCGCCTGATAGGCATAGCCGCGCACCGACGCGCCGCCGCCGGCATAGAAGCGGCGGGAGGGCGCGATCTGATCGACGGTGGAGCCCAGGATCGTGCCGAAGCGGGCGCGCGCCGCGACCACGGTGCGGTCGTTCACCGGCTGATAGACGCTGCCGTCCAGCTGCACCTTCGCATAGCCGAACGTGTGATCCTGGAAGGACAGTTCGGGGCTGAGGCGGCCGCCCAGGCGGAACCCCTTGCTGGGGTTCAGAAGATCGTCGCTGCCATCATAGGTGAGGCTGACCGGCACCGCCGCGATGAGGAAGGTGCGGCGCGCGCCGCCGGAGAAGGCATCCGCTTCGTCCGAGGCGATCAGTTCGCCGCCGATACGCCAGACCCATTTCTTCTGGAACAGGATGTTGCTTTGTCGTTCGATGAAACCGGACACATTGATGGTGCGCGCGTCATAGGCGTCGCGGCGGATATTGCTGATCGACAACAGGCCGGTGAGGACATTGTCGCGCCGTTTGAAATTGTTGCGACGATAGGTGAAGGACGCCGTCTGTTCCTGCGTGCCGACCACGCCGCGCAGCGTCACCGCGCCTTCGGGCGGGAAGAAATTGCGATGCTGCCAACTGACTTCCGCGCGATAACCTTCCCCCGTGCCATAGCCGAGTTCGCCGGCGATTGTCCGCAGCGGCGCGGGGCGCATCTCGACGGCCATGTCGACATGCTCGCCGTCGCCCGCGTCGACCGGCTTCAGGTCGACCGAGGAGACGAGGCCGGTCGCGACGATGGCGCGGCGCAGATCCTCCACGTCAGAGGCCATATAGGGATCGCCGGGATCGAAGCGGGCGATTTCCTGCACATGATGGGCGCTGAACAGCGGATCGTCGCCCTCGACCCGGATCGCGCCGAAGCGGCGGAAGCCGCCGGGCACGACGATCATGTCGAGATCGCCCTTGCGCTCCTCATGATCGATGCGGACTTCCGGTTCATCGACGCGGGCGAAGGGGAAGCCGCTGTCGGCCAGCTTCGTCGCCAGCGCGTCGCGCCCGGCGAGGATCGCATCGGCATCGACGGGATCACCGACCTTGGGCGGGAAGGCGGCGCGCAGATCGGCTTCCCGCTCGGCCGTTTCCGCAAGGCCGATGAGATCGACGGAATCGAGCAGGTAGAGCGGCCCCGGATTGATGTCGAACCGCACCAGCAACCGGTCACCGCCCGCGGACGGAGCGGTGACGGCGCTGCGGATACGCGCGGCATAATAGCCCTTGGCCCGCAACAGGCGGTCGAGCGTTTCGCGATCCTCCTTCATGCGCCGATTGATCTGGGCCAGGTTCGCGGCCTTGCCATCCTCCTGCCGCAGGACGGAAAGCTGGTCGAAGCGCTGGGTGAACTGGGCGTCGGCAATCCTGTCCACGCCGGCCAGTTGCACGCTGTAGCGGCGCTCCTCGCCCGCGTCCGCGACCACGGCTTCGGGCGCATCGTCGGGCGGGGCATCGGCGGGCGCGGCATCGCCGGCGGCGAGCGGGGGCTGCGTGTCGATGGGATCGGCGGGCAGCGGGGCGACGGTGTCGGGCTGGCCCATGTCGGGCCAGTCGATGCCGATGTCGGGCATGGCGTCGAGCGGCTGGTCCGGCGGGGCGGCGGCATCCTGGGCATGAGAGGGGCACGCTATGGCGAGCAGCAACGACGCAAGGAGAAGCCTGCGGGCATGCGGTGGGCCTGAGACGCGGCGTCCTGTCCGCAAACCATCGGTCATGGCGAGGGTCTAGACCAAATGGAGGCCGGAGCGCCAGCCCCAACCAAGCGCGCCACCCGACCGCTCCGCCGGTTTCAGAAGGCCTGGTTGAGCCGGTCGAGCAGGGCGCGGGCGGGACTCATATCCTCGGCCGGTCCCTGTTCCATCATCACGTCCATCCTGTCCTGAAGCCGCACCACCCGCTCGTAGAGTTCCTGGCTGCCTTCTATCAGCGCACGGGCAGCGAAAGCGAAGGTGCCGGCCAGCGCGGGATCGCTGGCGGCGGCGCGGCCGAGCCGGTATTTTTCGTCGATCAGCTCCTCGTCCCCAATCTCGCCGCGCTGCCATGCCCGCTGGCTGAGCAGCCAGGCGATGACATGCATCAGCCGCGTGGTGACCTTGAGCGATTCGCAGGCGAAGGCGACGCGGCGCAGCGGATCGTCGCCCTCGTCCCGTGTCGCGGCCTTGTCGAAATAGGCGCGGGCCTCGTCGGCCATCACCATGGCTTCGACATAGAGGCCGTCCACCAGACGGCGATGAAGTCCGCGATCAAGAAAGGCTGCGCTCCGCATCGCGCATGATTGCCATAGTTTCCGGCGCTTGTCAGGCCCGACAAACCCAACGGTGGCATGGTGTCCCATTTGGGCTCAGTTGGCGGGAAGCAGGCAGGAGCGCGTCAGGCGATGATGTCGGGGACAAGCGCGTCCTCCAGCACGGCAATTTCGTCGCGCAGCCGCAGCTTGCGCTTCTTGAGGCGCGCGATCTGCATCTGGTCGCCGCCGCCCGCCGCCGCGAGAGCCGCAATCGCGCTGTCGAGATCCCGATGCTCCACCCGCAGCAGTTCCAAGCGGCGCATGATGTCTTCCCGGCTCACCCCGCCCCTTTCCGTCCTGCGACCAACCGACCTGTCCATCCTGATAGCGGGCGCGGGCAATGCGGGCCATCGCAAAATTGCCAGCGGTCCGCCGCAAAGGCCCAAACATCGCGAGACAGGGCCCGCGATTCATGATCTACTTCATCATCCATCACCCTCGTAAGGAGAATGTCATGGAAAATAGCCACATTTCAGCTCTTTCAGCCAAGCATGCCGGCCTTGAGGCGCGAATCAAGGCGGAGACGAGTCGGCCCATGCCCGACGCCATCCTGGTGGCTTCGCTCAAGAAGCAGAAATTGCGGCTGAAGGAGGAAATGGCCGCGCAGCATTGATCCGCATCGGCTGCGCTTGCCGCGGGTGAGGCCGAGCGGACGCTCGCAGCCCCGCCCCCGGCAGGACGGACAATTCAGAAGAGCCCCGATGACGGCCTGTCAGCGGGGTTTTTCTTTGGGCGGACGGATGAAAAAAGCTGTCAGCGCCGATGCAGGGGCGTGGTGCGAAGATAGTCCGGCAAGGATTGCGAGCCGGCGGTCGAAACGGGTTTGCGCGCCAATTGCGGATCGATCGGTGCGTCGAAGGCCATGCCGATCTTTTCATCGCGGGACCAGGCGATGATCCCGCTCACCTGCCCCACGCCGCGCAACTCGCAGGTCACGCGAATGCCGGCGGGCATGGCGCGCTCGCAATCGGCCATGAGGCCGGAGGCCGAGAGATTGCGCACCCGCGCCTTGCCCAGAGCGACTCCATCCACGCTCGAAAGGCTGGTCAGCAGGAACAGACTGTCGCGCGGCGCGGTCCGCGCCGGTCCTCGGCCAGAAATGTCCTGCTCGTCACTCATCCGCAAACCCGATCGCCCCGTTCGTTATGGCGACGGTCTTAGGGCGGCGGCATGGAAAAAGCGTTAATCGTCGCGGGAAATCTTTTCCTGCCGCTCGTGCCGTTCCTGCGCTTCCACGGTCATCGTGGCGATCGGGCGCGCTTCGAGACGACCCAGGGAAATGGGTTCTCCGGTCACTTCGCAATAGCCATATTCACCCTCGTCGATGCGGCGGAGCGCGGCGTCGATCTTGGAGATGAGCTTGCGCTGACGGTCGCGGGTGCGCAGTTCGATCGACCAGTCGGTCTCGCTGGAGGCGCGGTCATTGAGGTCCGGTTCGCGCAACGGCTCGTTCTGAAGCACGGCGAGCGTACCTTCCGCCTCGGCGAGAATCTGTTTCTTCCAATCCCAAAGCCGCTGCCGGAAATATTCCAGCTGCAACGGATTCATGAATTCCTCGTCGGGGGACGGCCGGTAGTCGGCGGGAAGCGTTACAGTCGATTTTGGCGGCTTTTCACCGTCTTTATCGGAATTCAGGACCGATGCCATCTGGCTCTCCGACTCGTAAGGCCCCCGGCGCTGTGGCGCCCGGACGCCTATCACTTTGATTGTGCGCGCCTCATAGCCATGGCGGCGAACGGACACAAGCGCCCAGTGACGGCGTGACCCGCAAGCGATGCCCTTCCCTCGATTCGCCCGAAGACATGCGGACGAAGGGGATCTGTCGGCGCGCCTTAACCGCTGCAACAGGCATCGTGCCATAGTGGGACGTTAACCATATCGATTGAGCAAAGCCGCGTTATTCTCTCGACTTCCGCCACAGATTCAGAGTTAACGAGATTGCAGTTAACTGTTTCTTTTGCGTTGGTGCGCAAAGGAAATTCCCGAAGGCCCAGCCTGGACCAGTCCGGCGCCAAGACCTTCGGGGGTAAACAGAACAGAGTGGAACCTATGTCGGTACGGATGGCACTGGCCAAATTATGCGCCTGCACATGCGGAGGGGCGATCATCGGCGGCGGCGCCGTCCATGTGGCCGAAAGCGCGCGTCCGGCGGTGGTCCATAGCAGCAAGAGCATGAAGGCCGCGCCCAAGAAGCGCTATGCCGTGCGTACCGTGAAGCGCAAGGTGGTGAAGACCGTCACCGCCTGCGCGCCGCAGACGGTGACCGTCACCAGCCAGCCCGGCCCTGTCCCCCTGCCCGCGCCCGTGCCGATGGCGGAAATGCCGGTCGTGTCGGGCGGCGGCGCGGTTCCGGTGGTGATGGGCGGCGGCGGCGGATTTGGCGGCGGCGGCTTCATCGGCGGCTTTTTCGGCGGCAGCGGCGGCGGTGGCGGCGGATCGGTCGTCATCTCGTCCACCAGCAGTTCCACCGGCGGCATCAGCAGCTCGACCAGTTCCACCACGGGCGGCGTATCGACATCGACGGGCGGGGTTTCGACCTCGACTGGCGGCGTATCGACTTCGACCGGTGGCGTGTCGACTTCGTCTGGGAACGTTTCCACTTCCTCCGGCAATGTCTCGACCTCGTCGGGCAATGTCTCGACCTCCTCGGGGGTCAGCAGTTCGTCCTCGTCCAGCTCGAGCAGTTCGTCTTCCTCTTCGTCCAGCTCCTCCTCCTCGTCGAGCAGCTCGGGCGGCGGGAAGCCGGGCAAGCCGGGTCATGGCAGTTCCGGGTCGAGCGGGTCTTCCTCCTCCTCGTCCAGCTCGTCGTCGAGCAGTAGCGGTTCCTCCTCGTCGGGTGGCTCCTCCAGTCTCGGCAGCACCGGGTCGAGCAGCAGCAGCTCCTCGTCCTCCTCTTCCAGCAGTTCTTCCTCATCCAGCAGCTCGAGCGGGGGTTCGAGCAGCACCGGCGGCACGGACGTTCCCGCGCCGCCCATGGTGCTCCTGTTCGGCGCCGCCGCAGTGGCGCTCGTCGCCCGCCGGCGCTTTGCCGAGCGTAAGGCGAAGGCCGCCGCCTGACGGGCTGACAGACGGGCAGGCAGGCACCGAACGGGAAGAGGGGCGGTCCGGCGACGGGCCGCCCTTTTCCGTCTGCATGCCGTCTCGCGCCCTCCCAGAGCATGTTCGAAGCGGAGAGCATGATGCGGTTCAGTATGAACGGATCACGTCCTAGCTGGCCGCGATCAGCTTTTCGATTTCCGGCACGGGATGGTTGGTCAAATCCTTCGCGATTTCACCCACCAGCCGGTTCTGCACTTCCTTGTGCAGATGCTTGCGCATCTCGCCCAGCGCGGTCGGCGGGGCGACGATGATGAGCTTTTCATAGTCGTTGGCGAGCGCGCGGCGCTTCAGCAGGTCGGCGGCCTGGGCGGCGAATCGCTGTTCCTCCAGTTCGTGATAGTTGTTTTCGCCCATCGTGCCCGACGCGGTGCCGGTGCTGGAGGACTGGCCCGCCTTGTCCGACGCCTGATCCAGATGCGCGGGGTTATCCTGCTGCTTCACCGCTTCCGCCTCCAGATTGGGATAGGTCGCGTCGCCCTTGTTGCGGAAGAAGAGCAGCTTGCGCCCGTCCGCCACCAGCACCACCGCGTCATGATCCATCTGCATCGCCTATCTCCTTGGCTGTTTGGATGATGCAGGGTTGAACGGACAAGCGGGCGCAGGGTTGCGCGAGTGGGCACGCGGCGGCATAGCGCTGCCCCATGCACGACATTCGTTTCATCCGCGAAAACCCCGCCGCCTTCGACGCCGCCCTCGCCCGCCGGGGCCTGTCGCCGCTGTCCGCCGAGATATTGGCGGTCGACGAGAAAAGCCGCGCGATCAAGACCGAGTTGCAGCAAGGCCAGGCCCGTCGCAACGAGGCGAGCAAGCTGATCGGCCAGGCGATGGCGGCGAAGGACGCGGCCACGGCCGAGGCGCTGAAGGCCGAGGTTGCGGCGCTGAAGGACCGGCTGCCGGCGCTGGAGACAGAAGATCGGGAGACGGGCGAAGCGCTGACCGCGATGCTGGCGGCGATCCCCAACCTGCCCGCCGACGATGTGCCCGAGGGCGCGGACGAGGCCGGCAATGTCGAGCTGGGCCGTTGGGGCGAAATTCGCGCGTTCGACTTCACGCCGCAGGACCATGCCGATTTCGGACCGGCGCTGGGGCTGGATTTCGAAGGCGGCGCGGCGCTGTCGGGCGCGCGGTTCACGGCGCTGCGGGGGCAGATGGCGCGGCTGCACCGGGCGCTGGCGCAGTATATGCTCGACACGCAGACGGCCCCCGACGACAAGCATGGCTATGAGGAAACGTCCGTGCCGCTGCTGGTCAAGGACGAGGCTTTGTTCGGCACCGGGCAGTTGCCCAAGTTCGCCGAGGATCTGTTCAAGACGACAGACGGGCGCTGGCTGATTCCCACGGCCGAAGTCAGCCTCACCAATCTGGTCGCGCAGCAGATCGTGCCCGTCGAGAACCTGCCGCTGCGGCTGACGGCGCTGACGCCCTGTTTCCGGTCGGAGGCGGGATCGGCCGGGCGCGACACGCGCGGCTTCATCCGCCAGCACCAGTTCGAGAAGGTCGAACTGGTCGCGATCTGCGCGCCCGAGGAATCGGAAGCGGAGCATGAGCGGATGTGCGCGGCGGCCGAGGGCATATTGCAGGCGCTGCGTCTGCCCTATCGCAAGATGCTGCTGTGCACCGGCGACATGGGCTTTGGCGCGCGCAAGACCTATGACCTGGAAGTGTGGCTGCCAAGCCAGCAGACCTATCGCGAGATCAGCTCCGTTTCCAACTGCGGCGATTTCCAGGCGCGGCGGATGAACGCGCGCTACAAGCCCGAGGGCGAGAAGGCGACGCGCTTCCTCCATACCCTCAATGGATCGGGGCTGGCGGTGGGGCGGACGCAGGTGGCGGTGCTGGAGAATTACCAGCAGGCGGACGGCAGCGTGACGGTGCCGGAGGTGCTGGTCCCCTATATGGGTGGCGTGACCCGGCTGGAGCCGCGCTGACGCCGACATTGCTCGTAAGCGAGACAGCGAAGTGGACAGCCGATCGAAACCGCGAAAATGCTTAGTTAGCTAACTAATGACAGGAGGCGAAGGGGCTGGCGCGGCGCGACCGATGCGATAAACAGGGCGCGATGCAGCGCCTGCACATTGTCCTTCCGCCGCTTGGCTCGTTGATGCTGGCCGCCTGCATACCGGCGGAGACACAGCCGGCCGACGCCACTCTTCCCACCCACCCTGCGCCACCGCCGCGGATGGATGCCGATGCGGGAACGGCGGTCCTGGCGGAGCCGCAGCCGGTGTGGCAGGCGCAGCAGGTGGTGGCGAACGCGCGGACGGTGGCGGCATCCACCTACGTCGTGCAACCGGGCGACACCCTGCGGGGGGTAGGCAACCGCACGGGCGCGGGATCGGAAGCGATCGCCCGCGCCAACGGGCTGACGCCACCCTATATGCTGCGGGCCGGGCAATCGTTGCAGATACCGGGCGGGCGATATCATCTGGTGGCGGCGGGCGAGACGGGCATCGCCATCGCAGCGGCCTATGGCGTGCCGTGGCGCGGGATCGTCGCCGTCAACGGCCTGGCCGAACCCTATCTGCTGCGGCGCGGGCAGCGGCTGTTGCTGCCGGACGCAGGTCCGACGCGCGCGGCCAGCCTGGAACAGCGGGCCGCCGCCTTTCGCATCGATATCGACGATGTGCTGACCGGCGGCCAGCCGGCCATCGCGGACGGCACGCCACGGATAACCGCCGGGACGAGCGCCACACCCCTGCCCGCCAACGTGCCGATCAGCGAGCCGGCGCGCCTGGTCGGCGGCTTCCTCTGGCCAGTGCGGGGGACGATCCTGTCTCGCTTCGGGCCGGGCGAGAGCGGCGCGCGGAACAACGGCATCGACATCGCCGCGCCCATCGGCACGCCGATCAGGGCGTCGGCGGACGGGGTGGTCGCCTATGCCGGGGACAAGGTGGCGGTGTTCGGCGGCCTCGTGCTGATCAACCATGGCGGCGGCTGGGTCAGCGCCTACGGCCATGCCAGCCGTGTCGATGTGGTGCGCGGACAGAAAGTGAAACAGGGCCAGCCCATCGGCCTGACCGGCGACACGGGCTATGCCAGCATGCCCAAGCTGCATTTCGAACTGCGCAAGGACCGGGCGCCCGTGGATCCCCTGAGCCGGCTGCCCGGCGCATGAGGCTGGACGACACCCATATGCGGCCTGACAAGGCCGGTTTCCTGCGGCGGCGGTCCGCCCTGCCGCTCTGGGCCGATCTCGTCTGGCGGCTGGGGCTGGTATTCGGGCTGATCGCGATCGTGCAGGCGCTGCACTGGTTCGGGCGCGAGGGTCTCAAGGACAATTATGACAACCAGATCAGCTTCATAGACGTTCTCTATTTCACCACCGTCACCGTGACGACCGTGGGCTATGGCGATATCGTGCCGGTGACGCCGGAGGCGCGGCTGTTCGAATCCGTCTTCGTGACGCCGATCCGGCTGTTCGTGTGGCTGATCTTCCTTGGAACCGCCTACAACCTCTTTTTCCGCAACATCCTCTACAGGTGGCGCATGGCGCGTATTCAGGCCGATCTGCACAATCATATCGTCGTCACCGGCTTCGGCACCAGCGGGCAGGAGGCGGTGAACGAACTGCTGGCGCGCGGCACCGACCCGCGCGAGATCGTGGTCATCGATGGCAGCGAGACGGCGCTGGCGATCGCCGAGGCGCTGGGGTGCAACATATTGTGCGGCGATTCGACGCGCGACCGGACGCTGACCGACGTGGCGATCCACCGTGCGCGGGGCATGATCGTGTCGGCCGGGCGGGACGACACGTCGATCCTGATCACGCTGACCGCGCGCCACCTGGCCCCACGCCTGCCGATCAGCATCGTGGTGCGGAACGAGGATAATGAACTGCCCGCACGGCAGGCGGGCGCGACCACCGTGATAAACCCGACCAGCTTTGCCGGGCTGCTGCTGGCCGGGAGCACGAGCGGCAAGCATATCGCAGACTATATGGCGGACCTGGCGGCATCGGGCGGGCGGGTGAAGCTGCACGAGCGCGCCGTACAGCCCCAGGAAATTGGCGGGCCGCTGTCCGCGATCCGCACCGGCCTTGGCGTGCGCATCTATCGCGACGACCGGCCGATCGGCTTCTGGGAAGCGGAGGCGCAAAGCCTCCAGACCGGCGATTGCATCATCGAGATCGTCGAGGGAGATGCGACGGCATAGCGGCTGAATCGCCACCCCGTGACATCGGCCGCGAAAATCCCTATGTGCGCGGCGATCATGGCAACGAAAATTCCCGACGCCCCCAAGGTGGGCATGGTGTCGCTTGGCTGTCCCAAGAACCTGGTGGATTCCGAGCGTATCCTGACCAAGCTGCGTTCCGACGGCTATCAGATGTCCGCCGACTATGCCGGCGCGGACGTGGTGCTCGTCAACACCTGCGGCTTCCTCGATTCCGCCAAGGAAGAGTCGCTGGAGGCTATTGGCGAGGCGATCGCGGAAAACGGCCGCGTGATCGTCACCGGCTGCATGGGCGATGAGGCCGAACTGATCCGGGCGAAATTCCCGCAGGTTCTGGCGGTCACGGGCGCGCATCAATATGAGCAGGTGGTCAATGCGGTGCATGACGCGTCGCCGCCCATCCCCAACGCCTTCGTCGACCTGGTGCCCGAAGGCGGCCTGAAGCTGACGCCGCGCCATTACAGCTATCTCAAGATTTCGGAAGGCTGCAACCATCGCTGCTCCTTCTGCATCATCCCCTCGATCCGTGGCGACCTGGTGTCGCGGCGCATCGACGCGGTGCTGCGCGAGGCGGAAAAGCTGGTGGCGGCGGGGACGAAGGAACTGCTGGTCATCAGCCAGGACACGTCCGCCTATGGCGTCGATACGCGTCACGAGCCGCGCCAGTGGAAAGGGCGCGAGGTGCGCGCGCACATGACCGACATGGCGCGCGAACTGGGGCAGCTGCGCACCAGTGAGGGGCGCGCGCCCTGGGTGCGGTTGCACTATGTCTATCCCTATCCCCATGTCGATCATGTCGTGCCGTTGATGGCCGAGGGGCTGCTGACGCCCTATCTCGACATCCCGTTCCAGCATGCCGCGCCGTCCGTGTTGAAGGCGATGAAGCGGCCCGCGAACGAGGCCAAGGTGCTGGACCGCATCCGCAAATGGCGCGGCATCTGCCCGGACATCGCCATCCGATCGAGCTTCGTGGTCGGCTTTCCCGGCGAGACGGAAGCGGACTTTCAATATCTGCTCGACTGGCTGGACGAAGCGCAGCTGGACCGGGTGGGCGCGTTCCGCTTCGAGCCCGTCGAGGGCGCGGCGGCCAATGACCTGCCCGGCGCGGTGCCGGAAGAGGTGAAGGAAGAGCGCTACCAGCGGATCATGGAAAAGACCGCCGCGATCAGCGCCGCCAAGCTCGCCGCCAAGGTGGGCCGCATACTGCCGGTCATCATCGACGAAGTGGGCGAGCCGGACGAGGAGGACGGCTCCATCGGCGCGACGGCGCGATCGCAGGCCGACGCGCCGGAGATCGACGGCAACGTCTTCCTGCGCGATGTGGGCCAGGGCCTGAAAGCCGGCGACATGATCGACGTGGCGATCGAGGACGCGGACGAGCATGACCTGTATGGAGCGCCGGTTTAAGGGTAGTTTAGACGACCCGTCCCGACATTTTATGACTCACCCCGGCCTTGAGCCGGGGTCCAGCTCATTTTGCAGCATTCACGACAACAGGCAGCGAGACCCCGGCTCATGGCCGGGGTGACACGATAATGGTCAGGGACTTACGAACCCGTCCTGATATTCGGTCCTGATCGCCTTGCGCACGGCGGCGTCGACGGCGACAGGCACGTCATAGCTGCCTTCCGCATAGGGGCCGGCGCTGTAGGGGCCGACGACGACGGTGAAGCTGTCGATCCGCTTGCCGTCCTTGGATGTCGGGACCAGCACCTGTTCCATCGGATCGATGCAGGCAGTGAAATCATCGTCGCCGCTGCGTACCACTGGCGCGCCCCGCTTTTCCGCGCGTTGCCGGTCGAGTTCGGCGCAGAAAGGCCTGGTGATCGCGGCCTTGAACGCTTGCGCCGAGGTCATCAGCGCCTTGACGCTCGTTTCCCGATCCCGCGCCCTGTCCCACAGCAGCACTTCATAGCCGGTCATGCCGTGCGCGCCGCCGGTATAAGTGTAGTTTTCAGACTGGAGCGACAGGAAACGGGGCGTGTCCGCCGCGACTGTCCACTCGACCGACAGGCTGTGCGGGCGAAAGGGAAAGCCGGACTTTTTCGCGGCCGCACTATCTTCCCGCGCCATCTTGAGCGCGCCGTCCCTGGCGCTTTCCATCTGCCGCGCGAACTTGGCGACCAGCGTCGGGATGACGGCCGCCTGCGCCGGATAGGCATAGGCGAATTCGAGAAGGTCGGTCTTATCCTCTTTTCGAAACGCCTTTGCGGGAGGCGCGGGCGGCGGCTTGCCGATCATGCGGTCGATATAGCGGCTGGCGGCCGCATTCACCGCCGCGTTGCCGGCCGGCGCTTCGTCCTGCTGCGGCGAACAGGCGGCAAGCGGGAAGACCGCCGCCGCCAGCCAGCCCGATCCTGCTGGTCGCATCAATGCGCCTGGGCCGCGCGGCACTTTTCGCCGATGGCCTTGCGCGCATAGTCGCTGTCGAGGGCGCGGCCGGCATTGGCCCAGCCCTCCGCCACCAGTGCCTGCTGCACCGCATGGCTGTTGTCGAACTGCCCGCTTTCCGCGAGCGCATAGGCGCGCGCGCGGGCGGCCTGAAGGCTGCGATCGTCACCGTGCATCATGATCCGTCTCCTTGTTTGTTATGGGTCCAGACTAGGCCGTTCGGACGGTGCACGCAAAGGAAGAAGGGGCCATCCGTGCGGGCCGGGCGACGAAGTTTGCGCTTTTCATCGCGAACCGCTTTCCCCTACATCCGCGTACATGACCGACCTTGCCGACCTCATCAAAATCGACAACCAGCAACCCGCCCGATCGATCCATATCGTCGACCCGGACGGGTTCGATGCATGGCTGGCGAGCCAGCCCGCCCCGGTCCGCGCGGTCGCGGCGGCGCAGAAGTTCAAGGGCAAGCCGCACGAAGTCGCGATCATCCCGACAGAGGGCGAGGAATGGGCAGTGGCGGCAGGGGTCGCCGACCGGCAGGCGCTTGGCCCCTGGTGCCTGGCGCGGGCGGCCGAGATGCTGCCTGAAGGCACGTACCGGCTGATGGAGGGGGCGACAGGCGCTGCGGCGCTGGGCTGGCTGACGGCGCAATACCGGTTCGACCGCTATCGGGCCGAGGAAAAGCCGGCGGGCCCGCGCGTGCTCCTGACCGGCGATGTCGCCCGGATCGAGCAGACCGTGCAGATCGCAAGGGCGGTGGCGCTGGTCCGCGACCTTGTCAACACGCCTGCCGCCGACATGGGACCGCCCGACCTGGAAGCGGCGGTGGGGACGGTCGGCAAGGCGTTCGGCGCGACCGTCAGCGTGACGCGGGGCGACGCGCTGGAACAGGGCTATCCCATGATCCACGCGGTCGGCAAGGCGGCGGACAAGGCGTTCGCGCCACGCCTTATCGAACTCAGCTGGGGCGATCCGGCGCATCCGCGCATCGCGCTGATCGGCAAGGGCATCTGTTTCGACAGCGGAGGGCTCGACATCAAGCCGTCCGCCGGGATGCGGCTGATGAAGAAGGACATGGGCGGGGCGGCCCATGCGATCGCGCTGGCGCAACTGGTGATGGCGGCGCGGCTGCCCGTGCGGCTGCACCTGCTGATCGCGGCGGCGGAAAATGCGATCAGCGGCAACGCCTTCCGCCCTGGCGACATATTGCGCACGCGCAAGGGCATCACGGTGGAGATCGGCAATACCGACGCGGAAGGGCGGCTGGTGCTGGGCGACGCGCTGGTGCGCGCGGGCGAGGAACAGCCCGAACTGATCGTGGACTTCGCGACGCTGACCGGCGCGGCGCGGGTGGCGGTGGGGCCCGACCTTCCCGCCCTCTTCGCCAATGACGAGTCGCTGGCGGCGGAGGTCGCGGCGGCCGGCGCGGAGGTGGACGACCCGACATGGCGGTTGCCCCTGTGGGACGGCTATGCCGAGATGCTGAAGTCCGACGTGGCGGACATCAACAATGCCGGCGAAGGCGGATTTGCGGGCGCGATCACCGCCGCGCTGTTCCTGAAACGCTTCGTGCCGGAAGGTACGCCCTGGCTGCACCTCGACACGTTCGCCTGGCGTCCGGCGGCAAAGCCGGGGCGGCCCAAGGGTGGCGAGGCGCTGGGCCTCAGAGCCGTTTTCCGGCTGTTGCAGCAACGCTATTGCCGCACGCCTTAGGGCATCGCCGCCAGCCTGCTCCGTTACGCAACCGGATTGGGAATCATGCGTTAAGGCGACATGAACGCCCATGCCGCACCCATCGAAATCGAACGTCCCGGCATCCAGCCTCTGGGCCAATGGATGCGGACCCTTGTGGACTATGTCCGGTCGGGCAAGCCCGATCTTACGAACCGTCAGATGGCGTTGATGATGACGGTCTATATCGGGCAAGGGCCGCATACGGTGCGCGGCCTCGCCGAAGCGCTGCACGTGTCGAAGCCGGTCATTACGCGGGCATTGAACAAATTGTCGGCGCTCGGATATCTGCGGCGGGAGCGCGACGCGGCGGACCGGCGCAATATTTTCATCACCCGAACGACGAAAGGGGCGGAATTTCTTGACGCCTTTCACCATTTCATCGCAGGAACCGCGCGCGATGAAAGGCACGAACACCCCCATAAAGACCGCGTCGGCTGAACGAACCCGTTTCCGCCTCGACGGCCGATCGATAGCATTGGACCGGCGCGTCCATGCGGCGCGGGGCGACCTGGCTGACCTGTCGCTGGCGGGCA
>Ga0315899_10001949_pt1 | contig 23180 bp, 23 predicted proteins | sample LakEriMetagenome_2_FD_203518 | JGI IMG/M metagenome (GOLD analysis project Ga0315899, IMG submission 203518) | Freshwater fungal communities from buoy surface, Lake Erie, Ohio, United States - Buoy 4 MA112 | ecosystem: Environmental > Aquatic > Freshwater > Lake | place: USA: Lake Erie, Ohio... | reverse complement strand
GGGCTTCAATTTCCTGTAGTGATCTTCCCGAAATTCGACACAAAACATCCGAATCAAACCTTGTGGGTAAACGCTCCAGATGTGCATCCTGGTTTCACCAAAGGACTTATCAATTTCACTCCGAGCAAGACACCTAAGGAAGATGATCCAGAAGAAATACTAATCGAAAACAACAAAATCTTACTCGATGATATGAACTTACTTTATGTAGCGCTCACCCGTCCTGAAGACCGATTGTACTTCCTTACCGAAAGCAAACCTTCATCTACCAACAGCGCCTTAAATACCTATCTCTACGAATACTTCAATACGCATCATGCCGGTTTAAATAAATTTCATTTTGGAGAAAAAATTCTTCATGTTAAGAAAGAAGAAGAAGAGGTCAAGACGGTTGCTTTACTTGATGGCACACGCTTAAACGCGGTTCAACCCGACTTCCGTATGCGTGAAACGAAACGCAAAGATTTGGAAGGAAAAGAAGCGCTTATCATGGGAAATCATCTCCATGCTTGCCTTTCAACTTTGAATCATTTCAACACGTGGGAAGAATCTCTTTCGAATTACATCTTCGAACACTCCGAACTTCAACCCAACGAAAAAGAACTTCTTTCGAATCAGGTGAAAGCCACAGTGATGAACGATTCGTTTCAGCAGATATTCAAAACGACAGATGAGGTATTGACCGAACACGATGTTCAAATCAATGTTCGCGAGGTGGCTCGACCAGATCGCATTCACCTAAATGCCGAATACGTTGAGGTGTATGACTTTAAAACGGGTGCAGAAATGGACAAGCATCTTCAACAAGTGAAGAACTACATGAGTGCGCTACAAAGCGCAACAGACAAGCCTGTTAGAGGATATCTAGCTTACACCAAGACGGGGACGTTGAAAGAAGTGGCACTCTAATTATTTAGCGCACAATGCTTCTATCTCTTCCACTTCCAATGGGAAGTTTGCGAACAAATCGCGATTGCCATTTTCGGTAATCACAATGTTGTTCTCTAAACGTATTCCTAAATCTTCTTCTGGAATATAGATTCCGGGCTCAACCGTGAACACGTTTCCAACTTCAATAGGTTTGTTCCAATTTCCAACGTCGTGAACATCCAATCCCAAGAAGTGAGATGTTCCGTGCATGAAATATTTTTTGTAAGCAGGCCAAGACGGATTTTGATTTTTCACATCTTCTTCCGAAATCAAATTCAACTTCAACAATTCCGCTGTCATCATCTCACCTACTGCTGCATGGTATTCAGACATAATTACACCTGGTTTCAAATAAGCAGTGGCTTGTTTCATAACGGAAAGAACCGCGTTGTATACATCCTTTTGGCGTGCAGTAAATTTCCCACTAACTGGCAAACAACGAGTCATGTCTGCTGCGTAATTTCCGTACTCGGCACCAACGTCCAATAAAATAACATCGCCTTCTTTGCAAGGTTTGTCGTTGTCTATGTAATGCAGTACACAAGCACTTTCGCCAGAGGCGATAATTGGAGTGTATGCGAATCCGCGTGAACCGCTGCTTAAAAACTCGTGTGCAAATTCTGCTTCAATAACGTATTCCATGACGCCTGGACGAATCATTTTCATTACGCGTAACAAACCGTTACGGGTTATGTCAACAGCCTTTTGAATTTGTGCAATTTCCTCTTCATCCTTCACCGCGCGAAGTGCGTGCATGATAGGCGCAGAACGCTTAATTGAATGATGAGGATATTTCTCACGGAACCACTTCGAAAGACGCATTTCGCGTGTTTCAACTTCAATGGTTGCGCGAGAATGTTCGTTGCTGTTTAAGTATATGGAAGAAGCTTCCCCAATTACTGTATGCAGTATTTTTTCAAATTCAGAACTCCAATAAATGGTATTCACTCCTGTGCGATCTTTCGCTTGAGCCTTATTCAATTTCGCTCCTTCCCAAACCGCAATGTGATCGTTCGTTTCACGAACAAAAAGCATTTCCCTGTGTGCAGGATTGGTAGCACCTGGAAACAGAATCAACATGGTTTCTTCTTGATCAACACCCGTCAAATAAAAAATATCGCTGTGTTGCTTGAACGGCAAGGTACCATCGGCACTTGTCGGATAAATATCGTTGCTTGTGAAAATGGCTAATGCCTTCTCTTCCATGCGAGAGGCAAAGCGTTTGCGATTGTTTGAATAGTGTGTTGAAGAAAGGGCTGTGTAACGCATAAAAACTTGTTTATGCGATAAAGGTACAAAGCCTATTGAACGGCCGGAGTTGATTTTTCCTTTTTCTTGTTGAATTCCCACTTGTATCCAGTAAGGATAACGAAATCCATATCGGCGTTGGTCAAATCACGCTGAACTAAATATCCCAGCGATATTCCGTTCGACTTGTCAATCTTATACTTAAAGGAAATCTGGCTTCGCCAATTTGTATTCTCGAGTGTAATGGGAAGAAAGAACAGTTCGTGGCTCGCTTGAATGGATAAATTCTTCCAAGGTGCATATTCCAAAGCTACCTTCTGACGCCAGGTTGAGTTTAAGTCCAAGTCTGAAGTACGCACCTGAGCAATCTGATACCTAGTTGTAGTAGTGAACTTAAAATCTTTAATGGGCAAACTTAATTGTGTGCCAATAGACCATCTTCGTCTGATTGAAAAACCTGATTCCTCTCTTCTCCCTCCTACTCGATACTCGACAGTAGATGATGCGTATTTACTCCACTTATTTTCGAACCCGATGTCAGCGAAATAACCGCTTAACTGAGAAATGTTCTCATTGAAGCGCATCTCCGGATTAACATGAAAGGAAACATTTTTAAAAACATCTCTTTCCTTCCAAGGTGTTAAATCTTTGATGTCAGATGAAAAAGAAAACGCAGTCCACATTGCTGCGTCGTTCACATTCTGTGCAGAAACAAACGAAGCCACAAACAAGAAAAAGAGAAGTAAACCCTTACGGAGTATCATAGATGGTTAGATCTGAAACAACCGCATGGTCTTCGTTGTCTGTGAGTTCGACTTCCTTGAGAACAACCATTTTCGTTGGGTCTATGGTTGGAGGATTTTGTCCGGTCGTATCCATACTATAGGCGTATACCGTATACTTCCCTTTTCTTAAATTCCTGAACTCGAAATTTCCGTTGTAATCGGTAACCACCTTATCGTCCGGAGAAATATGTTCTCCGTATACAATATAAACCTCTAAATCCGCAGCAGGAACAGTGTACAACTCAGTCGCTGGGTTAGTTAAAACCACACGAACCTCTTTCGAAATAGTTCCCGAAATCGTTCCTGCCCCGCCTGTTCCCGGGTCTTTCTCACACGACACGAATGCCACGGCGAGAATTAAAAAAAAGAGTGTTTTTTTCATTATCCCAAATTGTGATAGACAGCAAGAACATCTTCATCCGCCTCGATCTTTTCAATCAATTCTAAAATCTCATCGGTTTGCTCTTCGGTAATCTCCGCATAGGTATTTGGAATTCTCTCCAACCCTGCTTTGGTTGGAACTATTCCTCGGTCTTCCAACGCTTTTTGCATATTCCCGAAATCTGAAAACGCAGTGTATACCACCATTTCGTTTTCTTCTTGCTCAGAACTATCTAAACCATGGTCAATCAATTCCAATTCTAATTCTTCCCAAGATGGAATTTGATCCATAGCTAAACGGAAGACACCCTTTCTTTCAAAAATGAAAGATAGCGAACCACTGTTGCCCATAAGTCCACCAGATCTATTGAAGTACAAACGAATATTCGCTACTGTTCTGGTTGGATTATCCGTAGCCGTTTCCACTAAAATTGGAATACCATAAGGACCGTATCCTTCGTAAACTACTTCTTCGTAGTTACTCGCATCTTTACTCGAGGCTCTCTTAATTGCCGCGTCCACGCGGTCTTTTGGCATATTTACTCCTTTGGCATTTGCAACGCACTGACGCAGTCTTGGGTTGTAAGAAGGGTCAGGACCACCCGCCTTTACTGCCATTGCAATTTCTTTACCTATACGCGTAAAGGCTTTCGCCATACGATCGTAGCGCGCGAACATCTTGTGCTTTCGCTTTTCAAACATTCTTCCCATAAGTACAAACTTTATTTACCCCAAAAGGGTAAGACAAAAATACAAATTATGCGGCTCCTAAAATACGCAAATGACTCACGTGGGCCCGAATGGCCGAAAGTACATTTGGATACTCCTGATAATCTATCCCGTATTCTTTGCAAGTATCGCGAACAATCTTATTGATGTAGGGATAATGGATATGGCTAATACGAGGGAATAAATGATGCTCCACCTGGAAGTTCAATCCACCTGTTAACCAAGAAACAATTTTGCTTTTCGTTGCGAAGTTCGCAGTGGTATTCACTTGATGCACCGCCCATTCTTCCTTCAACATTCTTCCATCGGTATTTGGCAAATGAAATGTTCTTCCCTCAACCACGTGAGCCAATTGGAACACCACGGCAATGATCCATCCCGTAACAAATAACATTACTGTGTATCCTATCAATGTCTTCAACCAACCTACCACTAAAATTGGAACGAGAATGAAAGCCGCTACATAAAACAGTTTACTCGCCCAAAAGATGATATGCTCACTACGTGGAATTTTTCTAATTGGAGTTTCTCCAATTTTTCTTGTAAAATATTTATTGAAATCTTTTACATAAACCCATAGAAAATAGGTAGTTCCGTAGATTACAGCCCAATAGATGTACTGATATTTATGAAACCAATACTTCTTCTGTTGTTCGTTTACACGCAAGAATGGCTCAACATCTATGTCCTCGTCAACCCCTTGAATATTGGTGTAAACATGGTGAATTTGGTTGTGCTTCAGTTTCCATAAAAACACATTACCACCAATAATATTCAATGAATAACCCATCATCTGATTCACCCAAGACTTCGAAGAGAAACTTCCGTGTGCACTGTCGTGCATGAGGTTAAATCCAATTGCCGCGAAAATCATTCCAAGTAACGCCCATAAAATTATCTGAGCAGTCCATGATTGAAAGAATAGAATTGAGGCATATGCAACCGCAATCGAAATCAAAAGCAAAGTAGCCTTCGTGTATATTTTCCAATTACCGGTTCTGCTAATTCCTTTTGTTGTGAAATACTTTTCTACGCGCTCGTTCAACGTATCGAAAAACGGGTGCGCCTGATTGCCGAGTGAAAATGCCAATGTGTGATCTCCTTATAATGGTTTACTCAAAGATAGGGCTTGAAAAGTGGCACAACGCCACAAAATGACAATAATCGTTGCTTGTTGAAAAAAGCCCGGCTAATACCTTGATTTACATTGTAAATTCGCGACTTAATTTTCAAAGCCGTGAATAAAAGAATTTCTTCAGCCCTCATTTCAGTGTTTGATAAAGACGGATTAGCTCCGATTGTTGAACAAATGCACCAATTAGGTATAACACTTTACAGCACCGGAGGGACACAAACGTTTATTGAGAACATGGGAATTCCTGTCACGGCAGTTGAAGATTTAACCGGATATCCAAGTATTTTCGGCGGAAGAGTTAAAACACTTCATCCAGGAGTTCTAGGTGGAATTTTATACAGACGCGACGAAGCACAAGATTTAGAAGAGGCCGCGAAGTATAACATTCACGCTATCGATTGTGTCATTGTTGATTTATATCCCTTCGAAAAAACAGTTGCTTCCGACGCCTCACATGAAGACATCATTGAGAAGATTGACATTGGAGGAATTGCGCTCATTCGCGGTGCTGCAAAAAACTTCAACGACGTTGTTATTGTTCCTTCGAAAAACGAATACCAAGACTTACACGAGTTGTTGGTGAACCAGAAAGGTGAGACTACACTTGAGCAAAGACAATACTTTGCGAAGCAAGCCTTCGAAGTTTCTTCGCATTACGATTCTGCTATTTACGCTTATTTCAAAGGCAATGACGAAGGTTCATTGCGCATAGCTTCACGCGATGCTCATGTCCTTCGCTACGGAGAGAATCCGCATCAAAAAGGAAGCTTCTTCGGAGACCTCGATGCTTTATTTACGAAACTTAATGGGAAAGAACTTTCTTACAATAATTTATTAGATGTTGAAGCTGCCGTGCAGTTGATCGGTGAATTCAAAAACGATGCTCCGACATTCGCTATTTTGAAACACAACAATGCATGCGGAGTAGCTACACGCTCTTCAATGGTTGAAGCCTATGAAGCGGCCTTAGCCTGCGATAGCACCTCTGCTTTCGGCGGCGTGCTCATTGCAAATGGTAATATTGATTTAGCTACCGCTGAAAAAATAAATTCACTTTTTTGTGAAGTAGTTATTGCTCCTTCTTATGCAAATGAAGCTGTTGAATTATTGAAATCAAAAGCGAATCGCATAATTCTTATCATTAAAGAAACTCCTCTTCTTCAAACCCAAGTCAGATCTATTTTAAATGGCTATTTGGTTCAAGAAAAAGACAACGCAACTGAATCTGCTGCTGACTTAAAGTGTGCAACACAAATTCAGGCTAGCGCTGCATCTATAGAAGATATGATTTTCGCAAATAAATTGGTGAAGCACACAAAGAGCAACACGATTGTTCTTGCAAAAAACAACACTTTACTTGCAAGTGGAACAGGCCAAACTTCTCGTGTAGATGCACTTCAACAAGCCATTGAAAAAGCAAAGCACTTTGGTTTTTCTTTGGAAGGAAGTGCAATGGCTAGCGATGCGTTCTTCCCTTTTCCCGACTGCGTAGAAATCGCAAAGAATGCAGGAGTTATTGCAGTTGTTCAACCTGGAGGTTCGATTAAAGACCAGCTTTCAATCGATTATTGCAATGCGAACAACGTGGCCATGTATATGACCGGGGTTCGTCATTTCAAACATTAATACCGTTCGTCTTTCCAAATTTTTTTCTCAACCAATTTCAATTTTTGATTGAAGAAAATTTCTGTGCTTTTCTCAAATGACTCTGTATAGTCTGAAACCCAAAAAGAATATTTCGGCTTGCGTTTGCTTTTGTTTAATATATCCTTTTTCTTCAAGACATCTGAAACGTATTGAGCCACAACTGAAGCGCTATCGATAATTTCTATTTTCTGCTGATAAAATTTCTCAACTTCCTTCTTGATTAACGGATAGTGCGTGCAGCCCAAGATGAGTGCTTCAATTCCTTTAAAAGAAGACTTAGACAAGTAACTATCTATGATACTTTGTGAAATTTTATTGTTGTAATAACCCTCTTCAATCATGGAAGCCAGAAGCGGTGTAGCATTGGAAAGAACCTTTAAACTCGGATTTAATCTCTCTATTCGTTTCACATAGATGCGCGAATGAATTGTCCCCTTCGTTCCAATAACTCCAACCTTTCCTTTTGTGTAATGAGAAGCCGTATATGCCGCAACAGGATCAACCACATTGATTACTGGAATATGAGAAGGAATGCACTTAACGACGGTCTTATAAGCATGCGCCGATGCAGTGTTGCAGGCAATGACTATAGCCTTGCATTTATGCTCAACCAATAATTCCGCAATTCTTTTGGAATATGCACGAATGCTGTCGGGAGACTTATCTCCGTATGGCAAGTGAGCGGTGTCTCCGAAATAAATAAACGACTCGTTTGGAAGTACCTTTTGAATGGCCTTCGCAACAGTTAATCCGCCTATTCCGGAATCGAATATTCCTATGGGTTCTGTGTTCATAGCAAAAAAAATCCCGCCAAGCGGGATTTCAATATTGTAATAACTATTATTTCTGATTTGGCGTGGTTGGAGAAGTTGCAGGAATTTTCAATTCCACTTTCAACTTATCTCCGATATCTTCACCACCTACGTATACTAAGTTTCCAGCACCAAGATCAAATACATAAGTGTAGCCACCTGCTTTTGCAATTTTTGCAACCGCTGCATCGAACTCATCTACCAATGGCTTCAACAAACGATCTTGCTCTTGTTGTAATTCGTCATTTGCAGTTTGTTGAAAATCCATCATGTTTTGCTCTAAGTCAGCAATAGCTTGCGCCTTACTTTGACGAATAGCTTCTGGCCATCCGCCAGCACTAACAGCCATTTTCGATTTTGTTTCGTACTCAGCAACTTTATCGTCATGCTCTTTTTGCATAACTACGTATTCTCCTTCGAAAGATTTCTTTGCGGTTTCCATATCTGCTTGAACGCCTTTCATAGCTGGCATTTGCAAAAGAATTGCTTGTCTATCTACGTGCGCTAACTTCTGCGCGAATGCACCAAATCCCAATGAAATAAATAGTGCTGCTAAAATTGTCTTCTTCATGATTGTATTGTTTTTTTTCTTCTATTCAATGACAGTACCAAAAATACGCATTACTTGCCTTTTCCCGGTGAACTTGGGCGATCATTTCCTGGACGTTCTGTTCCTGTACCCGGTTTTTCATCAGAACCTTCCTTATCATCTTCGCCTTTATCTAATACTTCGCCTGGTTTCAAACCCATTTTCTTCAACACTTTGTCGCTAATGTCGTGCTTTGGATTCGTATAAAGCATGTTCGAGTGATTGGCTTTATCAAAAACCACCATGTACTGTGATTGTGAAGCAATGTCCTCAATGGCTTGGAAAATTTGTTCTTGAATCGGTGCTACGAGTTCTTCGCGCTTTTTGAATAAATCTCCATCAACACCAAATTTAGATTTTTGATATTGCTTCACCTCTTCGCGACGCTCATTGATATCGGCTTCGCGCTTCTTTTTCATTTCTTCAGTCAGCAAAATCTTCTCTGCTTGAAAAGATTTTTCCAATTGCTCTATGGCTGTATATTTCTGTTCTACTTGCGCCTGCCACTCAGAACTTAGCTCATTGATTTGCTTTTGAGCTGCAACATATTCTGCCATGTGCGACAAGATGTACTTCGAATCTACGTAGGCAAACTTTTGCGCGAAAAGACCTGTTGTCATTAGCGAGAAAGCCATTACACATACTAACCTAACGATTGAGTTTGTTTTCATATTACTGAATTATAATTCTCCCATATTCATACCAATACTGAAGTGAAATTGTCCAGGCGCCATGTTGGGTGCACTTGGAACATCGTTCAATCTCCAACCATAATCGAATCCTAACAATCCAAACATAGGCAAAAAGATTCGGAGTCCTCCACCCACTGATTTATATAGATTAAAAGGATTGTAATCTGAGAAATCTGTCCATGTTCTTCCTGCTTCTGCAAATGCCAATGCGAAAATGGTAGCTTGCGGGTTCAATGAAATAGGGTATCTCAACTCTGCACCATACTTTGTAATTACAGGCGCCCCTACGCGATCACTTGGCATCGTTAGGGATAAATCGTCGTAACCGCGTAAGTTCACAATCTCTCGACCATCAAGCAGGAAGCCACTTAAGAAAACACCTCCAAGATAAAATCTCTCAAAGGGAGATTGACCGAGATTCTTGTTGTAGGCACCGAGGAATCCAAACCCTGCATGCGTATGCAAGACCAATTTGTTGGTTTTGTGCTTATTCAAAGATGTGTACCAATTCGCCGTGAATTTAATCTTGTAATATTCAACCCAGTCGACTTTTTGCTGATCAGTCATACTCGAGTAATCGTATTCTCTACCCAAGACTTTTTCTCCAATGGTTGTATAGGGCATCGTGAATTTCGAGCTAAGGGTAATCTTCGATCCCCAAGTCGGATAAATCGTTTCAGACAACGAACTTCTTTCTATGGTGAAATTCGCTGCTAAGTTGTTCGAGTAACCGTTATTGAATGAGAAGAATGAACCGTAATTGTTCAAATCGAAATGCTGATAAGATAGTCCGCCAAAGAACAAGAACCAGTCGTCAGGCTTTTGCCAACGCTGTCCGAATACCACAGAAGCTCCGGTAATAATCAATGATTGACGTAATGGATTAATCGCATCGTTAATATACTTTGCTTGACCATTCGATTGAACGCTATGATAACCAGACACCGATAATGAGTTCGGTCTTTTTCCACCCAACCACGGTTCAGTGAAGCTTAGGTTGTATGACTGGAAGAAAGCACCGTTGCTCATTGCACGAATAGAAAGTCTCTGACCATCTCCGGTTGGAAGTGGACTCCAAGCTTCTTTCTTGAATATGTTGCGCATACTGAAATTGTTGAAGCTCAATCCAAGCGATCCAACAACTCTTCCTCCTCCCCAACCACCTGAAAGTTCAATTTGGTCGGAAGGTTTTTCTTCAACAACATATTCTAAATCTACCAAACCTTCGTCAGGTCTTGGATTTGTGCGAATATCAAATGCCTCTTGACTGAAATAATTCAAATTAGCTAACTCGCGCTGTGAGCGAATTAAATCAGAACGATTGAAAAGATCCCCTGGACGCGTTCTGATTTCTCGGAAAATAACATGGTCATTCGTTTTGGTATTTCCTGAAACACTTACCACACCTACTCTGTATTGTTTTCCTTCACCCATGCGCACTTCAATATCTATGCTATCTGGTGGAACCAAAGACTCAACCGGATAGGCATAGAAATTCAAATACCCATCATCTGTATACAACGAAGCAACATCGCGTCCCGTTTGATTCATATTCAAACGAGTTTGCAAGACCTCCATGTTGTAGACATCGCCTTTCTTGATATTCAATATTGAATCGAGTGAATTGCTTCTGTATTTGGTGTTGCCTATAAAGCTGATGTTCCGGAAATAAAATTTATTTCCTTCATCCAATGTGATTCTAATTTTCAAACGCTCCGGACCAACCGAATAAATGGAATCTTTTACAATTCGCATATTACGAAAACCGTCCTTATTGTATCTGGCTACAAGAGCAGCTTTATCTTCTTCATACTCCTCTTCCAAGAACTTCGAAGATTTGAATACGTGGTAAAAGGCAGCCTTCTTGGTGTTCTTCATAGTACGATTCAATGTCGCAACGGACATTTTATCTGCACCCACCCATTCAATTTCTTCAATCTTAATGCGGTTACCTCTTTCAATATCGAAAGTCAATTCAACAGCATTCGGCAAGTTAGGATAAGGTTTCTCCAGGATGTTTACCTTCACGTTAAAGTATCCTTTTTCAACATAAAAATCTTTGATGATATTGGTTGCTGTTGCCTTTAAGTTTTCATTCACAATATTTCCAGAACGGATCTTCATCTTCTCGCGAATGTTATCTGCGTCGCCTTTCTTAATCCCATCGAACTTGAACACGCCTAATTTCGGAAGCTCTTTCACTACGATAACCAAAAACGCATCGTCTCCCCGAGCTTCAGCTAAACGAATATCAATAGAAGAAAACAATTGATTCTTCCAAAGCTTGCGCAATGCATCTGCAATCTCGTCGCCAGGAATCATTATCTCTTGTCCCGTTTTCAGACCACAAAAAAGTAGAATAGCTTGGGCATCAGTATACTCTGCACCCATGACTGTTATACCCGCAATCTTCATCTTGCGTGGTTCCGCGTAATCAATAGTAGAGCCTAATTCTACTTGCGCACTTAAATTGGGCACAACGAAAGTTGAGGCGATTAGAGTCAGAACAAACAAAAATGTTCTCGAATTTGGGAGGATATTTTTTAGCGTGTTTCTCAACTTAATCTATTTCGTTTGTTCTGTTTGCTCTGAAGTCATTCCGAATCTTCGTTCGCGACTTTGAAAACTGACTAGCGCTTCAAAGAAATGCTCTTCTCTGAATTCAGGCCACATGATTGGAGTAAAATGTAATTCGGTATAGGCAATCTGCCAAAGCAAAAAATTGCTAATACGATGCTCACCACTTGTGCGAATAAGCAATTCAGGATCTGGAATATTTACAGTAGACAGGTTTTGGGCAATCACGTCAGCCGTAACGCTTTCAGCCGGGATTTGTTGTGCAACAATTGATCTTACCGCGTTAACCAATTCCCATCGCGCGCTGTAATTCAGCGCTAATACTAAAGTAATGTCTTTGTTTTTCGCTGTTTTCGCCATAGCCGCCTTCAATTCATCGCGACATTTATTTGGCAATTGCTCTATATCGCCAATGGCTAACAAGCGAACGCCGTTTTCCATAAGTTCAGCGACTTCATTTATGATGGTTGTTACCAACAAATCCATGAGCGCATCTACTTCTTCTTTTGGTCGATTCCAATTCTCTGTTGAAAAGGCATATAGCGTGAGAAACTCAACTTCAGCTCGACGTGCAGCTTTAATGGTTGCACGCACAGATTCTACCCCGTTAAAGTGTCCGAAAATTCGGTCTTTTCCTTGATTTTTAGCCCAACGACCATTGCCATCCATGATTACTGCAACATGTCGGGGTGTTCTGCTTAAGTCTATTTGATCGAAGGCACTTTTCATCGAAGTGCGAAGATACGGAAAGCATGAGTACTGACAAGCACTTAGTCCCAGGATGCGCAGCTATTTCCTTTTTTGTCTATTCTGAAATTTAAGGAGGCCATGCAGAAGAAGTAAAGATCCTTTCTACCTGGGTCTCCACGCTGCATGTAAGCATTGTTCACGTTCTCTGGAAGCAAGCTTTGATCGGCTAAATTCGTAGCTAATTGTCCTCGTGTAGCAGCCAACATTGTTGGATTCACATACGTTCCAGAGATATCGTCGAAGTAATCGGTATACAACTTACGCATTCCCCATTCCAATGAAAACCCTAATAACCCTTTGATGTTGCATTTCAATCCGGCGCCCATGGGCATAGTAAAACCGGTGGTTTTGTATAATGCGTCTTTACCCGCCATTCCCTGCCCTTCGGTTCCTGCAGGTTGAAGCGGATGCCAATAACCGTTGTAATTTCCTTCAGGATTCATGCGGAAAACAGCGGCTCCTAGGAAGAGATACGGAGAAATGTTGTGCTTGGAGTTGATTTGATAATTGAAGAAATTCAGCTCAGCAATGACACTTCCTTCAAAAAATCTATTTCTAAAATTTAGATTTCTGTTTTGTTGCCAAGCATCTTTACTGTCCGCATCAAACGCTTCAACATTACCGTATGACAATCCTGTGCGGATAGACCAACGCTTATTCAAGTTATTTCGAATGGCTATACCCAAAGCCAACTTCTCTTTCGTTCCGAAATGTTTTGCCGGGTTAATTTCTCCAATGTAATAAGCCGTTCCCGCAGAAATAGAAAGCTCCTTGCTCTTTTCTTTACCATGCCCTTGAGCGAAGGCAGAAAAGGTTCCAAATAAAAATAAAACGAAAAGAAGTAAACGGTTATTCATAGCTGCACAATGCGTTTTTCAATTAAATATTGTCAATCCATTCGAATGTCAAGTCCCCAGCCCATTTTCTTACGAATGGTTCGGAAAAAATTCCTTCCTTCCAAAAGGATCATTTGCAACTCGAATGGTGCTCGACACAAGGTAATTTCAGAACCACTGTCTAAAACGTATTGTGTACTATCTAATGTAATTTGAATTTGACCAGACCTACATTCAGCCTTCAATTTTACGGTTGATGCGTCGCCAATAACAAGCGGTCGGGCTGTTAAATTATGCGCTGAAATAGGAGTGATAATGAAATTGTTCGAATTAGGAGTTACAATTGGCCCACCGCATGAAAGAGAGTATGCCGTTGATCCAGTTGGGGTTGCTACGATTAATCCATCTGCCCAATAACTGCTCAAGAAAGCCTTATTTACCGAGGCGTTTATCTTGATCATTTCATTTCGAGTGGCATTATTGATTGTAATCTCATTCAAGGCATACGGAAAATCTCCAAAATCGAATTGCTCTGATTTAACTTGAATGAAAGAACGTGGGTCTATGGTGTATTCTGAATTTACAAATTGCTCTAAAGCCTCATCTACTTCAGAAACACTAACATGAGATAAAAATCCAAGACGACCCGTGTTGATTCCTAATATAGGAATTCTCTTAGAACCTACTAATCTGGCAGCATCTAGAAATGTCCCATCACCACCAAAGCTGAACAAAGCTGTGGCATTTTCAAATTCCGAATTCTCTTCGAAGGTTGTATGTGCTGGAATTTGAATGTGTGATTCAAGAAAACGCTCGAAGTTTTTGTAGACGCAAATGGAAATTCCACGTCGCACCATTTTCTCCAGAAATTGCTGCACCGAAGGAGCCAAATCGGCTTCAAACTTTTTTCCAAAAACGTAAACTAACATATTCGAGTAAAAATCAAAGGTAGCGCTTTTCAGCAAACACTACATATTCAGGTAACGCATGAGCTCGTCGTAACGATCTTTCAACTCGTTGTCATATTGAGACGCCTGAAATTTACTAAGGATGGTATAATTGAACCGCTCTAAACTTTGTAAAATCGGATTCAAATCGGGAAGATCTATTTTAATGTGCATCTCCAAATTGCCTTCTGACGCCGGAACAACAGAGAGACTTAAAATTTTAGCGTTGTTCTCTTCAATAATTCGCGCAATTTGCTGAATGCTATGGTCACGCTCGACCACTTGAAGGACAATGATACCGCCCTCCCTGTTAACGCCAAGCATTTCAGCCAAGTGATCCAATAAATCGGCTGAGGTAATACTTCCTAAATAATTATTTCCTTCATCTACAACAGGAACAACGGTAATGTCATTTTCACTTACCACCTTCAACACATCTAAAACGTGGGCATCAGGTAAGATTGAAACATTGAGTAAGTCTAATTCCGCCTGCACTTCTCCTTGGTATACTTCGGCGTTGAGAAAATCGCTTTCATTCGCAAGGCCCATGTATAAACCGTTCTCCACTACAGGTAAGTCCGTCACCCTTAATTCATCCATTAAATTCAATACATACAAAGCAGATTCGCCTCTGTTCAGGGAAGGCAAGCTTTTCGATATCAAATTCAGTGCTTTATTCATGGCGGTGTTAAACGACGTTCAAACGTACATTCATTTTTCGTTCCACAACGTGAATTTCAATTCGATTATTGCCGAGTTTTGCACAACTAATTTTGAATACATGACCGCACTTAGCGTAAACATTAATAAAATCGCTACGATTCGCAATGCTCGTGGTGGAAACACACCCGATGTCATTGTGGCAGCTCAGAACATCGAGCGCTTCGGCGCTGAAGGAATTACTGTTCACCCGCGTCCCGATGAGCGTCACATTCGTTATGCCGATGTTCCCGCGTTGAAGAAAGTAGTAACCACTGAATTCAATGTGGAAGGATATCCTACGCCCGACTTCATGGAATTGGTTATTCAATCGAAACCGCACCAAGTAACCTTGGTCCCCGATGCACCCGATGCTATTACTTCGAACGCTGGGTGGGACGTTGAAACGCATTTCGATTTTTTATGTGGAATAGTACAAGAACTCAAAGCGCACGGCATTCGTGTAAGTATTTTCATGGAAGCTAACCCGGCGCTAATGAAAAGAGCCGCTGCGACTGGAACTGATCGTATTGAATTATACACCGAAAGCTACGCCGTAGGATATACTGCTGACAAGGAGAAAGCTGTCGCTCCATTCGTAGCTGCCGCGAAAGCTGCTCATGAAGCGGGATTGGGCGTAAATGCAGGCCACGATTTAAGCCTTGAGAACTTAAAGTACTTCGCACAGCAGGTTCCATATTTGGACGAAGTTTCAATTGGACATGCGCTCATTTCTGACGCTTTGTATTTCGGATTGGAAAACACCGTTCAGATGTACAAAAACGAATTGCGCTCATGAAATTGCACTTCAGTAAATACGGAGAGGGGAAACCTATGCTCATCTTTCACGGGCTTTTCGGGACTGGTGACAACTGGACCACACACGCAAAAAATTGGGCGGAACATGGATTCTGTGTTTACACCATAGACCAACGAAATCACGGGAGATCGCCGCATTCCGAAGAAATGAATTATGCGCTCATGCGTGATGATGCTATTGATTTAATTGCTTCAGAAAATCTTCGAGATGTGATACTCATAGGCCACAGCATGGGAGGTAAGACTGTGATGAACGTAGTGCACGAAATTGATTTCCTCATTGAAAAACTTATTGTAGTGGACATGGGGGTAAAACGCTATCCCCGTCACCACGACGCGGTCTTCCAAGCATTACGCTCAGTTCCGATTAATGAGATTCAATCGAGATCAGAGGCCGAAGAGATATTTGCTCAAACGACCGTCGATAAGGCAACACAACTTTTCCTTCTTAAAAATCTTTATTGGAAGGAACCCGGCAAATTGGATTGGCGATTCAATTTAGATACTTTGGAAAATCACATCGATGAAATTCTTGCTGAAGTGCCTTTCAATGGGCCAATCCAGATTCCAACCCTTTTTATTAAAGGTGAACTTTCAAATTATATTTTGAAGGAAGATAGCCATCAGCTGGAACAGTATTTCCCTCAGGCAAAAATCAGTGAAGTTAAAAATTCCGGCCATTGGCCACATGCTGAATCTCCTGATTTCTTTTTTCAAGAAGTCCTGGATTTTAGTCTTAACGGATAGAGGGTAAATACTTTACCTTTGTAAAAAATACGATTATGGGATTTTCTAAGAAAATTTTGGTGCCAGTCGATTTCACTAAGGTGAGCGACATTGCAATTGAGCACGCACTTTTGATGGGCAAAACAATTCTTGCCAACATTCACCTCATTCACATTGTAGAAAACAAAAAACAAGTTTCTGAAGCGCGCTTGAAATTAGACGCATTGAAGGATCGTGTTCGTGTTGAAAATGCAGTTGAGATTCACACGCATGTTCGCATCGGAAACATTTTCGAAGACATTGATAAGGCTGCAACAGAAATGGATGCTGCGCTTATCATCATGGGTACACATGGTGCACGTGGTTTGCAGTTTATGTCTGGAAGCCGCGCATTGAAAATAGTAACTGAAAGCTCCATTCCTTTCATTGTTGTTCAAGAAAGAACGATTCGTCAACACGGCTACAACCGCATCGTTGTTCCATTGGATTTACACAAAGAGACCAAGCAAAAACTAAGTGCTGTTCGTGATGTTGCAAAATACTTCAATTCAAAAGTTTACTTGGTTTCTCCAAATGAAACCGACGAATTTTTGAAAAACCAGTTGGATCGCAACATGAACTATGCTGTAGATTATTTGACGTCCTTGGACATTCCTGTTGAAGTTGAAATCACAGAAACCAAGTCTGAAGGTTCATTCGTGAAGTCATTGTTGAAATACTCAGCTGCAGTAGAAGCTGATTTGATTTGCATTATGAATTTCTATGAAAGTTCATTGTTGAATGTGTTCAACTCGAGCTACGAGCAACACATCATTACAAACGATGCACAAATTCCCGTATTATGCGTGAATCCGGTTGACACGTATGTGGCCGATCGTTCAAGCCTTGCTTCATAAAATTAGATTCGAATTCCGATAACCAACAAGTCATCGGTTTGCTCCATAGAACCCTTCCAAGCGTTAAACGTTTCGTGAAGGGTTTTTTCTTGCTCATCAATTTCAAGACTTGAAATAGTCGCAAGTACTTCTTTGAATCGCTTCCGCATGAACTTCTTGTTGGTTGCCTCTCCGAATTGATCGGCGTAACCATCGCTGCAAGCGTAAATCATGTCATCTGCTTCCAGTTGGAATTTCTGGGTGGTATATGAAGCTCCTCGTTCACCAAACGTTCCGATACTTCTCTTGGTTGGCGACAGTTCAATTAGCTCAGAGTTTCGAACAACATACAATGGGATATTCGCACCACAATACTCCAAGACCATTTCCTTCTCATCTATGGAACAGAGCGCAACGTCCATACCATCTCTGACACCTGTATTGTTGCTACTTAAAACTTCGGTACCCAATCGATTAACGCTGTTTAAAACTTGTGCAGGATCTAGAAAAACCTTTGTCACGTGGTTTAAAAAATTGTGACCTACCAAACTCATAAATGCCCCTGGAACTCCGTGACCTGTGCAATCTGCAGCAGCAAAGAGTTTCTTTCCTCCTACATTTTTAAACCAATAAAAATCACCGCTAACCACGGCCTTTGGCACATAAAAAACAAAACTATTGCTGAACATTTGCCTAACCGCACCAATGTTCGGAAGAATCGTATTTTGAAGTCGCTGCGCGTAGTTGATGCTATCTGTTAAATCGTGATACAATAAATTCAACTGCTCTTTTTGAACTTCTGATTCCTCCTTTTGCTTTCGAAGTTTCGCTGTGAAATATGCAATGACAATTCCTGCAAACAACACAAATAACGAAACAACAACCAAGACACCGGTCAATCGCGAAAACTGAACATTCATTTCTTCAATTTCCGCATTCATGCGTTCTGTCTGCTTCGTACGAAGTCTTTTCAATATAGCCTCAGCTTCATCTACGACCAATGGAATTCCGCTTCCTTCAATAAAATAAGATTCTGCATCCATGAGTGCTACAGGATCGCTATAACTAACGAAGGTTGGAAGAAGGGCCTGAACTGCCTTGAATTGAATGAGCATCTCCTCTACTTTCTTTTCCAGTGAATCCAAACTCTTCTGTTCTTCTTCACTGAAATTACTCTTCACACTCTTCAATCTTAGCCATGAATTCATGAGTGAACTATCACTAATCGCCTTCATCTCTATTCGATGAAGGTCCTCTTCAACACGTTGAACAAAAGCCCACTCTTTAATTAAGTCTTTGGAACGAAGGGTGTAGCTTTCAAGGTCTTGCAATCTTCCGATTGAAGGGACGTACTTGTCATTAATTTTTCGATTAATATCATAACTGCGCTGAAGGGTAATCATTGTCATGACTAGCGTTCCCGCAACAATAATTATTATGGCGGCGAAGCCAATTCCCATCCGATACTTCTTTTTGAAGAACGTATTCATGGGATTGAATTAGTTGGTTTTGAATTTTTTCTCCGACTCTTTTTTCAGGCGAAGATATTCGTCTTCCTTTCCTAAAGCCTTATTCACGAGCATAAGGACCTTGTAATTAGAGGGAGAAGAGGAACAAGAATTAAAGGCTTGCTGTGCATAAGGAACAGCAGATTTAAATTTCTTTACACTCTCATCTTGAATGGAAATTAAATCCATCATATCCGTTTGTGTACCAATCTTTCGAATCATGTAAACCCCTTGATTATAATTGACAATAGCCAAATTCAAGTTCGCCGTGCAATTCAAATTATCAAGAGAAAGTACTTTCGAGTAGTATTCTAAACATAAGGTGTAATGATGGTTGTCTTCAGTGTTCATTAACCAATTGCGGTAATGGCCCTCTGCCATTTTACTATTGAACTCTACTTTTAAATCTTTGAGTTCAGATTCAGAGCCTTTGTATAGCTCTTCAAACTTTTTATACAAACCAACGGGCTCATTCTCTGACCCACTGTTCATCTCAGCTGTTAGAGTCAAAGCATCATTAAAATACGTGAACGAGATAAATTGAAGCGCAGCATCAATGTTCCCACTGAATTCCATATTCGCATCGAACTCACGTGCTTTTTTCAGAGCTGCAACACTTCGCTCTCTGTAATTGCTCTTACGTTGATTTGATTCTTTTTGCTTGTACAGTTCCTTCAAAATAAATCCTTTTACATACCACGCATTTGGATCAGAATTCAAATCATTCGATTTGAACCCCTCATCTATCTGAACTAACGCCTCTTCATATTTATTTTGAGCGCATAATTCCGCAGCTTTTGCAACCTGCGGATTCACTTGGGTGAAGCTCACGTTTGCGACACCTAACAAAATGAAAAGGAGAAAAAATGCATGCTTCATATTATTGAACTTTCCATTGTAAAATTTTATTCCCCGGGGTAATTTTCTTTTCTGAAAGTGCGGCTTCGCTTAACTCATATCGAATAGAATTGTCAACTGTCTTAAAATTAATTGCAGCACCACTGCCCAAAGCACCTTCCCAATTTGTGACTACCAATGTGCTTTTTCCTTTCACCTCTTTCATGATCTTCGTGAGATCTGCCTTCTTCGATTTATCTATAAAAACAATATGACTTCCTATTCCTGGCTTGTAATCTGTCCATGATTGAACTTCGATCGTCTGAGCACCTACGGGTTTCATTCCATACTTCTCAACTACGTGCTTGTACACCGCATCGTTTCCGTATACCACAATAAGAAACTTTCCTTTTTTCATTTCTGCAGGCCAATTGCTGTTCACTGCAAATTGATATATAAAATTCGCCTGAATCATGGCGCGTGAATCACCCTCATCTATTTGCTGAGCAAATAGTCCGTGGCTTGAAGCCAGCAACATGAAGAGTAATAAGATTCGTTTCATTTTTGATTGCGCTATTCAGGCGCATAACAAATCTATTTGAACTCATGAAATAAAACGCGTTCAAATACAAAGGTTCTTCACCTTGAATTGTTAGAATCGAGCTGCACTAACTTCCCTTGGAATCGATACGCCTTCTGATAAAACAGACGCAAACAATTTCGAAAAATATGGCGCCAAAAGTACACCCTTCGAACCCAATCCACCGAATACACCAAGCCATTCTCGGTCCTTTGAAAAACCTACAATAGGCCTTCTATCGCGGGTTGTAGGACGAAATCCAGTTTTGTGACTTTCAATAACTACGTTCTTGTCTAATCGCAATTTCAATTCTGAAATTAGTAACTCCTTCGCATCTTCGGTTGGTTGATCAGGCACTTCGTTCCAATTGTATGTTGCTCCTAAGCGAAACTTTTTGTTTCCAAAAGGAAGTAAAAACTGACCAAAGTTTACAATTGCATCAAGCTCCAAATTTTCTATCTTCAAATCCAACACCTGCCCATGATTTGGAATTAGATCTAGGTACTCCAGTCCCTTCCATTGATTCACGCCAATTCCATTGCAAAGAATAATTTTATCGAACGCTCTTTCCTTCCATAAAACTTTACTTCCGTTGAACTCAACCTCATTTTCATTAACAGCCTCTTGTATGAAATTTTCATGCTGAATGAAATAATGCAATGCCGCTTCTCGAAACAACGGAACGTTTAGCCAACCGCATTCATTTACTTCGCTGTTTCCAAATGGAGAAATAAAATTTTCTTGAACACTCTTGTTGGTGCGGGAAGAAAGATACCTCCCTACTTCTGGATGATCTGATTTTTCATCCCAAAAATTAGCATCTTGAATGGAATTGAAAATTCTTGCCACTGGAAGAACATGGAAAAAGTTCGTTTGAAGTTTCTCCTCCAATTTTCGAAAAGTTATATTCATCTCTTCAAGCATTTCCTTCGCCAACCAGGATGCAGCAAGTCGTTTGAAGGTAACCGGATTCCACATTCCGGCTGCTACTCTAGAAGCCGATGCGTGCTTATAATCGTCGGCGATCAAAACTTCTTCTCCTTTTTCAAGAAGAGAAAAGGCTAGCAGTGTTCCTGCTAGCCCTTGTCCTACGATTAAATATTTCGACATAATTATTGAATCACGTTTAGCGCTTTACCCACTTTGGTAAATGCCTCAACAGCCTTATCAATGTGCTCGAATTCATGTCCTGCGCTTAGCTGAACGCGAATACGCGCCTGACCTTTCGCAACAACTGGATAGAAAAATCCAATCACATAAATCCCTTCTTCCAAAAGCGCATCTGCGAAGTCTTGCGCCAATTTCGCGTCGTACAACATAACTGGCACAATTGCACTATCGCCGTCTTTAATGTCGAATCCTGCAGCTTTAATTCCCGTTTTAAAACGATTGATGTTCGCCTCAAGTTTATCGCGTAAATCTGAAGATGCACTAAGCATATCCATAACCGCGATTGACGCTCCAACGATTGAAGGAGCTAAAGAGTTCGAGAACAAATAAGGTCTTGAGCGTTGACGAAGCAATTCAATGATCTCTTTTCTTCCGCTGGTAAATCCGCCCATTGCACCGCCTAAGGCCTTACCTAAAGTACCGGTGATAATGTCAACGCGTCCCAATACATTTTTCAATTCGATGGTTCCTCTTCCGGTCTTTCCGATGAATCCGGTAGCGTGACATTCGTCTACCATAACCATTGCACCGTATTGATCTGCTAGATCACAAATCTTATCGAGCTGGGCAACGTAACCATCCATTGAGAAAACTCCGTCTGTTACAATTAACTTGAAACGCGCTCCAGAGGCGGCTTTCAACTGCTCCTCCAAATCCGCCATGTCGTTATTCTTGTAACGGTAACGTTGCGCCTTGCACAAACGCACTCCGTCGATAATGGAAGCGTGATTCAATTCATCTGAAATGATTGCGTCTTGCTCATTCAATAACGGTTCGAAAACTCCGCCGTTCGCATCAAATGCTGCAGCGTAAAGAATGGTATCTTCCGTGTGAAGGAAGTCTGAAAGTTTTTGTTCAAGCGTTTTGTGAATGTCTTGAGTTCCGCAAATAAAACGAACACTTGACATACCGAATCCATGAGAATCAATTGCGGCTTTCGCTGCTTCAAGAACAACAGGATGACTTGATAATCCCAAATAATTGTTCGCGCAAAAATTCAATACTTCCTTTCCTTCAGTGGTGCGAATTACCGCTGCCTGTGGAGTTGTGATGATACGCTCTCTTTTGAACAATCCGGCTTCGCGAATACTATTCAATTCATTTTGTAAATGTTCTTGCATTTGTCCGTACATACGTTTCAGTTTTAAGTTGTCAATATTACTTTGGCCGCTGCTTCCGCCGCTGCTTGTTCTGCTGCTTTTTTAGAACCTCCTGTTCCTCTTCCCACTTCTTTTCCGTCTAGCTCCAAGGCTATGGTATATAACATTTGTGCACCCATGTTGCGTTGCTCTCGGACATGATAGACCAAGTTCCTGCGCGTTTTTTGTCCCCACTCGTGCAACTTGCTTTTATAATCCACGTCTAAATGCACTCGCTCATCGAGTCCATGTTCCTTCAATAATTTCAAAGCAATCTCTTTGGTGACTTTATATCCTTTATCCAGGAAAAGCGCTCCAAATAAGGCTTCCAGGGCATTTCCGATTAAACTCTCGTGAATTTCTTGTCGACCAATACTCACTTGAAGAAATTCATACAACTTCAATTCGTAACCAATAGAATTCAGATTGTCTCTTCGAACAATCTTCGACTTCATCTTAGTTAATTCTCCTTAGTAAGTGCTGGATATTTTGAAAACAAGTAATGCGCAACTATGCTATCGAGGATAGCGTCTCCCAAAAATTCTAAACGTTCGTTGCTGTTTTTTACACCCGGACGAATTTCGTCTGCAGCACTTGCATGACGCAAAGCTGTTTCATAAAGCGAAAGGTTTTTCGGCTTTACATGAAAGGTGTTGTGGATATAGGTAAAAAGTTCCCTATTGGGATGAGCTTTGGAAAAGAATTTCCAAATCATTCGTATTTCTTAAAAATGGCTGAAGTGTTGTGACCACCAAACCCGAAGGTGTTC